>Ga0222712_10000229_pt1 | contig 79169 bp, 62 predicted proteins | sample C33_657DmetaG_FD_165043 | JGI IMG/M metagenome (GOLD analysis project Ga0222712, IMG submission 165043) | Estuarine water microbial communities from San Francisco Bay, California, United States - C33_657D | ecosystem: Environmental > Aquatic > Marine > Unclassified | place: USA: California... | reverse complement strand
TGGATGTAAAATTATTCTTTGATCTAAATACCCATCTAGAACAAAGAGATTTTTTTAAAGATGTGCTTGTTATGGATAGGATGTGTGAGGATCACGGTTGTAAACTCTATCTGTTTAATATGACTGATAGAGTAAAATTTCCAGAAAAGTTTGATTTTTATACAAAATTAAAGTCTACTACAATATCACCTATTACAGTAGAATCATTCTTTAGAAAGAAATTTATTGATCATAAAAAATATTATCTCGAAGATAATGAACACTACAACAAATCGTTTCACGATTTAATTGCTACTAAATTTATTCCATGGCTAAAAACAATTTAAAAATTTTATTAGCAGGAGATAGTTTCTCTGCTAAATGGCCCGACAGTCCGTCCGGTTGGCCTGAGTTATTAAAAAAAGATTATAATATTACTAACGTTTCTCAGGCCGGAGTAGGCGAATATAAAATATTAAATCAGATTAAAAATCAAAACTTAGATAAATTTGATTTAGTAATAGTAAACCATACTAGTCCTTTTAGGGTCCACACTCTTAACCCTATACATCAAAGTAAGTTACACGCTAACTGTGATCTGATCTTTAGTGATGTAGAAGCTAATCTAGATCCTAAAAATGAAAGTACTGTTACGGCATACAATTGGTTCAAACATCATTATGATGAACAATATCAAAAAGATATCTACGATATTATTAGAAGAGAAATTCGTAGATTAATTAAGCTACCGTATCTAGCTATAGATCATACACCAACTAGCTGTAACCATGCTTTTGAAGAATTACACATGGATTTTACTAATCACTGGACTTTCCACAGAGGGCTAGTAAATCATTATACCGAGGAAGGTAATAAAATTGTAGCTCAACGAATTAAGGAGAAGCTGTATGAGATGGGTTTTAACTATTGATGACGACGGGGTGATAACCTTCCCGCCTGATCTCTTAGAAGCCAACGGTTGGAAAGAAGGAGATGTGTTAGTTTGGAAAGATAATGGTGATGGTTCTTGGACATTGTCTAAGAAGCTTGACAATGAGAACAAAGAGAGTGTATAATATTAGTATGAATACTAAATCTCACGAAATTATGAGCATTCTACAAGAAGAATGTTCTGAAGTCATACAAGCGGTTTCTAAAATTAATCGTTTTGGAATCGATAATTATAAACCAGGAAAACCCAAGACAAACAGAGAGCATCTGGAAGAAGAACTAGGTGACCTGTTAGCTATGGTTGATCTTTTAGAAAAAGACGGCATCATTTCCAAAGACAAAATGGAAAATGCTAAAAAAGCTAAATTTGAAAAATTAAAAAAATGGTCAAGCATCTATGAGCAAAATTAAAATCGCAGAGCTGTTTTACAGCATTCAAGGTGAAGGACGCTACATGGGTGTGCCTTCTGTGTTTTTACGTACATTCGGTTGTAACTTTAAATGTGCTGGCTTTGGTATGCCGAGAGGCGAACTAAGTACAGAGGTCGAAGCTATCGCTACTAGAATAGGAGAGTTTAAGCAGTATGAAGAACTTCCATTGGTTTCTACTGGTTGTGATAGTTATGCTAGCTGGGATCCTCGCTTTAAGGATCTTAGCCCAATGCTTACTAGCGACGCCATCGCAGAAAGAATCTCTGAAATTCTACCATTCAAGGAATGGCGAGACGAACACCTTGTCATTACCGGAGGAGAACCTCTGCTCGGGTGGCAACGTGCTTACCCCGAACTGTTAGATCATCCCAAGATGAAAGATCTCAAAGAGATCACGTTCGAAACAAACGGTACTCAAAAGCTAACTCCAGAATTTAAAAAATATCTTTTAGATTGGGGCATGGAAAATCGTGGGTATCATCGATTGACATTTTCGGTAAGTGCTAAATTAAGTTGTTCTGGCGAGGAGCGACATGAAGCTATTCGACCTGAGGTCGTCTGCGAATACGAAGAAGTTGGCTACACTTATCTCAAGTTTGTCGTAGCCACAGAAGAGGATGCCGAAGAGGCGATCGAAACATATGACATTTATAGAGCAGAAGGATTTAGTGGTCCTTGTTATCTAATGCCTGTAGGCGGAGTCGAAAGTGTCTATGCTCTTAACAATCGACGGGTAGCCGAACTAGCAATGAACGCAGGTTTACGTTATAGCGACAGACTACAGGTACCGTTATTTAAAAACGAGTGGGGAACTTAATGAAAAAAATCATAGATAAAGTATTTGGCCTTGATAAATTAAAGGCAGAAAAAGAAGCATTACAAGCAGCTAGAGATAAAGCCGTAGCCGAAACAGTTCGGGCACAAGAAGAAGCTGAGCAGGCTAAACTAACCCCAAAAGAAAGAGCTACTCATAAAAATGAACCTTGGGTTAGCGTCCTCGACACCAAAGTAAATCCAGATAATATTCGAAATGGATTTTTCGAACTTGACTGGAACGACCAATTTGTGTTAAAATTAAAGCAAGAGGGTTACGGATTTGACGGTGATCCAGAAGAAGAAATTGTAGATCGTTGGTTTAGAGACATTGTAAGACAAATGTTATCAGAAGAAGGTCTTGATACTAATAGACCAGCAGGATACATCAATGTTACACCTATTTCTAAAGGAAAGTCCGAAGTTTCATGACATATATACTAGTAGATACTGCTAATACGTTTTTTCGTGCTAGACACGTAGTCCGTGGCGACGCTGATATTAAAATTGGCATGGCTTTTCACATTACCTTAAATTCCATACGTAAAGCATGGCAGGACTTTGACGGCAGTCATGTTATATTCTGTTTAGAAGGTCGATCATGGCGTAAAGATTACTACGAGCCTTATAAACGCAATCGCAGCGATGCTCGTGCGGCATTAACTGCTAAAGAACAAGAAGAGGATAAATTGTTTTGGGAAGCATTTGATACATTTAAAGAATTTGTATCTGACAAAACAAATTGTACCGTACTACAAAATCCCCAACTAGAAGCCGACGATCTTATCGCAGGATGGATTCAAAATCACCCACAATCAAAACATGTAATAATTTCTACCGATAGCGACTTTGAACAATTGATCGCTCCTAACGTTAAACAATATAACGGAGTCAGCGAAGTCACTATCACACACGAAGGTTATTTTGATGCCAAAGGTAACAAAGTTAAAGACAAAAAAACAGGCGAAGAAAAAGCCGCACCCAATCCAGAATGGCTCTTGTTCGAAAAATGTATGCGTGGTGATACCAGTGATAATGTCTTCTCAGCGTATCCAGGTGTGCGTACTAAAGGCACAAGCAAGAAAGTGGGTCTTGCTGAAGCGTTCGAAGATCGTAAAAGCAAAGGATATTCGTGGAACAATCTCATGCTTCAGAGATGGACTGACCACGAAGGTAAAGAACACAGAGTGTTAGAAGATTATGAACGCAATCGTAGACTAATTGATCTAGCACATCAACCCGACGACATCAAAGGTATTATTAACCAAACAATTCAGACAGCTATTACTGCTAATAAAGACATCAGTCAGGTTGGTATTAGATTGATGAAATTTTGTAATCTGTTTGATCTTAAAAAGATTTCTGATCAAGCCCAGAGTTATTCAGAACCACTTAATGCGAGGTATACACAATGACAGACATACATGCTAAACCTATTATCGATAATAAATTTTGGATAGTAGAAGAAAATGGCGAAAAGATAGCCACGCTTCGAAAGAACGAAGATGAACGATTTGTTATGAGTAATGACAACGGTGTTAAGATTTACGAAACAAAAAAAAGTTTAACTGATCAGTTTGGTAAAGACTTTTTTGTTGTAAAAATTCTTAAAGAGGCAAGAGATTCTCTTCCATTAGAAGTTCATGGATATCCGACTAGTGCCGATCCACACAACGCCATGTACGACATTCAGAAAAGACTTCCGTTGTTTACAAAAAGCGGCGATAGCAAAAGTTTGTATTGTGCTGGTTACTATGTTATTCGTTTTGACAAAGGTTGGGTTAAATCATTTTGTCCTAAACTGATAACTCTACAACGTTATCAATACGAAGGTCCTTTTAAAACAGAAGTAGAAATGCGTCAAAGGTTATCACATGTCTCAAGATAAATTATCAATCCAAATGCCTAGTGTAGAGCGTCTTATACAAAGAGTAATAACAGCAGAAAAAACCAATCAAAAAGAGATTAGAATCACAGTTCAAGAAGCACGAGAGCTTGTTACAGATCTTGGTCTTTTAACTTCTAAATTGGGCAAACAGATACAAGAAATACATGCTAGATTGGATAAATTAACTGGCGAACAACAACAAATATCAGTACAGATGGATGGAGGAACTTTCTAGAGAGATAAATATATGCGTGTATTATTATAGAGATATAGATGAGTAGACCCAAGCCAAAAGTACTGTTAGAGTATGCTAACAAAGAAAATTTCAAGGTAGAACAGATTCTCGAATCTGATGCTATATGGGCGGTCTTTTATCAAGGAAAGCCGTTTAATTTAAAAAGTGGTAGTCTCATATCAAGTTACCCCGGACCTAAATATAAAAAAGTATCATTTAGTAATCCCGGCCACGCATACAATCTAGCTAAGAAGTTAAACAAATTATTCAAGACAGAAGATTTCCAAGTTGTTAAATTGACTCAGGGTGAAATCATTAAGTCAATGAAATGAAAACCAAAGACGTTTATACTCAAGTATTCTTAAAAGCTGCCCAAGAACAAATCAACGAAGATTTAGTAAAATCTAAAAAAAGTATTTGGTGGTGGAATACTAGAAATAAAGATAGTGGAGGCCTCAGGCTAACTGAAGAAGGCATCAACTTTATTACCGAAACTGCTGAACTCAAAACCTACACAATTAAATTTCCAAAAGAAATTACAATCACTCCACAAATACTTGTATGGCTTGACAATTTCATTGAAAGCCCGTATTATATAACTAAGAAAGATATTACAGTAATAACCGAAAAAGCTGCGTTTGAGCTTTATTTGTTTTCTGGTGATATTCGAAAATTGGGTTACGGCAAGGCCTTGAGCCAACGAATGAGCCAAGAATAACTCAGCTTTTATTTCATCCCCGTAAATACTATCATGAATCTTAATCCCTTAGATGTTCTAAACAAACGATCATTAACTTGGATTCCTCCGCATTTTGCCAAGATCAAAGTTAAACATCAGGTGTTTGAAACTGATCTAGAGGATTGGGTAAAATACAAATTAAAAGGAAGATACTGCTTTATTCAAAATTCGGATAACAGTAGTGCTACCTTAGGATTTGAAGATGATAAAGAGCTAACTTATTTTATGTTAGCATGTCCGCATTTTAGGAGAATATGATGACAGAAGAAGTGAAACAAGAACAGGCTCAGCCGCAGCAGCCAGAGACCAAAGCTCCAGAGCTTACTATTAATGACCTAGGTGCGTTACGCACTATTGTTGATGTTGCTACACAGCGAGGTGCTTTTAAAGCAGCAGAGATGGAATCTGTTGGAAAGGTTTATAACAGATTAGCATCGTTCTTAGACAGTGTAACACCAAAACCAGAAGGACAAAAAGAAAATGGTTAATTTAAAACATCTTGGTCGTATGAAGAGCAACAAGGCCAAAGTCCTTGTAGTTTTCAAAACATTACCCAATGATCCAGATCATTGTCTCGTAGTCGGAACTTCCGGTCTCGACGATAGTTATCATAATTCAATTATCGATCTAGTCGAAAGCCAACAGGCACAAGATACATTCGAATTCGGAGAAATCCTTTCGATCCGTTATTTTGCTGATGGTAAACCAATGCTACCAGCTCTACATCAAGGTAGAAATTTAGTTAAAGTTGCAACTAAAGATGTAGAGATGACTCCAAACCCAACTACAATAATGCCCTTAGATGAACTAAACAAACTAATCGCAGAGCAAAGGGGAGTTAAGGTAGAAGATCTAGCCATCACCGACGGTCCTGCTAAATCCGAAGTTAAAGAAGTAGCAAAAGTAAAAGATTTGATGGAAACTGCTGCTCCTGTAACACAGGAGAATGCTGGTGTGCTTTCTGATACTGATCTAGCTAAATCTTACAGAAGTCAAGCAGATGCTATGTATAAAGAAGCTGCAAGACTACGTAAGCAAGCAGACGAACTAGATCCCCCTAAGAAAAAGACAACAAAGGTATCAGAAGAAGCTAGTGCCTAAAAAATACTTTAAGCCACCAAAAGATGTTATAAAAGAATGGCCTGAAGTATTTGAAGAGATATACATGAGCTCAATGCCCATTAAGTATATTCATGGTGTCGAGCTAACATTTCAGGATGGCAGAGTTTGGGAAATAGATGTTCCAGAACAACTAGATTTAGTTGACGAGGACGATATTTTGGAAAGACTTTCTGAAGGTATAAAAGACTTTCAAGAAGAAATCGTAACTATCAATTTTCAAGTCGATATTGATAGGCTTAAACAAGACGTTTTAAAAATAACAAAAAATATATTAGGTGACAAATGAATGTTAAACTTTTATCCTATTCCCAACCAACAGGTGAATTTAGAGACCTGGGCATCTCGGATGCACAGGAACTCATTGCGTATTGTGCCCGTGTCAGCAATCCCAGCAACCAACTTAACACCGAAACATCAGAAAAACTCATCAGATACTTGGTCAAACACCAACACTGGTCACCACTCGAAATGGTCTCCGCCTGTATCGAAATCACAACAACCCGAGATATTGCTAGACAGATCCTGCGACATAGAAGTTTCAGTTTCCAAGAGTTCAGTCAACGCTATGCTGACCCAACTCAAGATTTGGCGTTCGTTACAAGAGAAGCTAGACTCCAAGACACAAAAAACAGACAGAACAGCATCCAAACGGATGACGAACGCCTACAACGAGATTGGGAACGTCAACAGCAGCAGGTCATCGACTATGCTCGAAGTGCCTATCAATGGGCTATCGCTAAAGGCATAGCCAAAGAGCAAGCTCGTGCTGTATTGCCAGAAGGGCTTACAGAAAGTCGGTTATACATGAATGGTACTCTACGTAGTTGGATTCACTTTATTGAATTACGTAGTGCTAATGGTACACAACTAGAACATCAGGAAGTTGCTATTGCTTGTGCTAAAGTTATTGCTGAAATTTTTCCGCTAACTAAAGATTTTATTAATCAGTAACTTTCCACTGATTGTAAATACTTTCCATTTCGGGGAACGTACTTAAAAAGTTCGTTCCTCGTCTCTTATCATGTTCATCAACAAAAGAAACAAAATCTTTTCTTAGAGTAGGCAATAGGTCTTGACCATATCTATTATCTTCTGCCCATTTGGCTACACGCTGAAATTTAGATAATTCTGTGCTATCAAATTGTTTATAACTTAAATTATCAACTTGTGTTGACATGTATTCAACGGCTCTATACAGTCGTTTAATTTGATCATCGTTGGCTATTTGAAGACTTAAATGTGGTGGTTCTAAAAGATAGGGAGTATCAATTTGTATTCTTCTATTAAAACGAGTATTATACTTTTTACGCAACTCTAATATTTTATCTAATAATTCTTCAAAGTTATAAATGCTTAAAAGATTCACAGTTATCATAAAACCCAATTTGCTATTCGGAACTTCGTTTAGATACCTATGAATATTGTTCTCCCATTGGACTAAATCTAAACCATTCCTAATATATTCTGCTTGATTGCCCCAAGTATCAATACTGGTGTAAAGCATTATTTCTTTTACTTTTTTATTTTCTTTCAGAGATTTAGCACGATGGATAAATTTATCAAGATTACGTTGAGGTACACTCATGTTACTATTAATAGCAAACTGTAAATCTGGCCTTGGATTATTTTCAATATAATCTAACATCTTTATAAAGTTTGTGCTTAATAATGGTTCGCCACCAGTAACTCGAAGGGTCTCTAAATTTTTATAGCATTCTGGAAACCATTTCCAAAACGCATCAATGTAAGGATTATTTTCTTCTTTATATACAGTTCTTGCTTTAGGATTTATTGAATACTGTCTACGATTAGGCAAATATTGTAAAGGATATTCTCCGTGTTTTTTAATTTCACCTTCCCACGCACTGCTAATGGTTGGAGCACAATACATACACTTCATCTGACATTCTGATCCAAAACTTAGTTCCATATATCTAGGATAAACGTCAGCATCCCATGGTAAATTTTTTACCTGATCGATGCTAGGTATAGTATTTTCAAATTCCCAACTTCTTAGATGTCTATCGCTGATTTGTCCTAAATCTTCTAACGCCCAACAATAACTACATTCCGAAGGACGTTCACCCTCTAGCATTAATTTTCTTTGTTGTTTTTTGTAATTGCTGTTATGTAATGCTGCGGGATTATCGTTAATTTCTTCAACACTAACTCTGTGCATAGACGGATGATAACAACTGTGATTATCCCCCGTGTGAAGATGAATAGTCACCATGTGCCATTTAGCTAGACAAAACCCTTTGCCTGTTTTGTCTAATTGATTAGCTATCTTAATATACTTTTTATTCGGATCTCGTTGCCAAAACATATTGTTCTTTTAAAAAATTAAAATCATTTATCTTTCTTAGATCGTCAACACTGTGTTTAAATCTGTAACCATACTCCCTACCTTCTCGGGCACCATTTAAACATTCTTGAGAAAAATCATTTCCGTTGGCTTTTTCACACCAGGTTTCTAATCTATATTCGTCATCATACTTATTTCTATTTTTGATTACAGAGGACGACAGTTTTACACATTCCCTAAATGCTGTACGCCAAGTATGAAATTCACTAGAATTAAAACGATGTATATTTAAAGTTAAATTTACATGTTCAATCTTACCAAAAAAACTTGTAGAGAAATCAACGACTTCCGCATCAGTAAAAAAAGACTTTCGAAATATTTTTATAGCACCGTGCCCGTATTCTAAATCGTTTATAGGATTTCTAGCAGAAAAAATATACATCTTGCTAGGGTCATTAATACTGTCATAGACTTGTGATATTCTAAAACTATCAAGTAGATAAGCATCCGAATCTATAACTAAAAACATATCTGTTAGAGACTGGTCTCCACAAAGTTTATGAGATTTGACTATGCCCTCTTTTGTAGTAAAAAGATTAAGATCGTTTATTTTAGATCTAGCCACTAAAAAATTTTCAGCTAGATTAGGATCATCATAACTTAAGAAGAACTTTTCCACACAGGATCCTTGTTATAATATGTCTGCCCTAGTGCCACTGTTTCAGCGTACAGATCAGTGAAGTATCTACTCTGATCAGCATCAAAAGTAGTTAACTGTAACCCTATACCTGCTTGTATTTCAAAAGACAAAGACTCTAACTTTTCTAAAATTTGATTTCTATTACCTTCAATGCCAGCATAGTGTTCTTCATATATGTTTTTTAAACATTCAAAATCTCTAACTTCTATGTGATTCCAATCAGTACAATAGGTCATGTAACTTCCTGCTCTAGCACCAAGCATCGCATAGATACCATTTTCAACATGGTCGCCGACACAAGACCAAATTTTTAATCTATGTAAATTGTGCCAGTATATTTGATTGGTAATTGCTGTACTGTCAACCTTCACTCCGTCTTTCAACAGCATCTTTACACCCTCACGGAAGCCTGCTCTCCATGCCTGGAATGGCGTAGAATTTATAACAGTTTTACTGAAAACTGTAGGATGGTTTAAATAACCTTCTTCCCAGCAAAAATCAACTTGTGCCTTGGATTCAATAGCCGCTTCGTGAGTACGCATATTCAAAACAAAATCTCTTTTCCAAACTTTTAATCCGCCGTTGCCATAGCGTAGGTTGTTAATAATATTTTCGCCAGACCAACCGTATACTTGTATATTTGGTGTTTCGTTTATTTCTATATGAAAAAATTTATTATCAACTATATTATCTCCATCGACAGTGACGAACCAATCTGTGTCAGCTAACTCTGCCGCGGCTTTATGAGCATTATCGCTGCCTTTGACTCCGTGTACACGTTTAGCATAAGGAACTTTATTACAGAGATCGGCATAATTAAAATCTCCGTTAGGTTCGTCATAAGAAATAAAAATAATATCTAGGTCAGATGTTTTCATATAATTGTATATACTATGTTCATTTTTTTACGATGATAAAAACTAATTTGATTGGCAAATAATTTTTTATAGTCGCAACGATCAATATCAAAAATTAGTTCATCACCAAACTTATTAAGATCAATTTCAAAAGTCTGATAATGACAATTAACATCATTTTTTTCTGTTAGATGTATATAGGTCTTGTTCTTGTAAGGATTTAAACGAATATCGTTTTCTGCTAGTAATTTAATTTTTAATACTGGTTTATTTTCTAAACTGGTAATTTCCAGTTTAAGATCTGCCGCAACTTCTTGTAATCTATGTATATATGGTATAGGTAATAATTTATTATAGGTTTTATCAGCTGTGGTTTTACGTTGATCAACAATGCGTAATCCTCTATCTGTTATAAAGGCTTTAAAATCCGTAAATAATCTGTCGATAGAGTTACTTTCATTTAACTGATCTAAAATATGTTGATCCACTTTTATAGCTTGTCTAGAATCAAGATCGTTTTCTATTTCTGTAGATGATATCTTTATAATAGTGCCTGATGAGATATCAAAAAGAATATAAAGATTATCCATGATTAACCTTCATATTTTTTAAAAATTCGTTTTGGTAACATTGTATTAAAGTACCAATGTCAATATCTTTATCAGAATAATGTAAAATATCTATTTGATTAAAAATTCCAATTTTAAAATTTTTTTCATCAAAATAATATCCAAGGTCATCGTTGATTGTTCCAGTAACCCCATCCTGTAATATAGATTTCAAATGAGTAAATCTTGGAAATTCTAAAGGATAGGATATATCATTATCTATATCTAAAATTTTAGCAGCTAAAGCAAATGCTTCGTCTGTACCTACAACTTCAGGAATGTTATTAGAAAGAAAGAAATTTTTAAATTCTCTAGGATTTTCTATTATTTTCTTACCTAAGTCAAAAAAATCTTTAGATTTTTCATTTTTAGCAAAAAAAGTATAACCGGAATAAAGCATAGGAAGATCGTTGTCTGTAAAAGTTTTTCTACAATAATCGTTGGTCATTGGCTCACCATTATATTGTAAAACTTTATTAGCAACGTATAGATAATTTTCTCTGATAAAATAATCAATCCAGTGACTGGTATCACGGAAAAAAATCATGTCGGAATCTAAACATACTGTGAATTTCCAAGGAGATAATTCGTCCATGTAAGACCTGCCGTCCCAGTGTGTTTTTTTATCCCAAAAAACCACAGTATCAAAATAAGGCATACCTTTAAACCATGATAACTTATCTTTATCATCAGTGATTAATGCTACCTTATCATAGCCCTGTTTCTGGGTACGTTTTATAGATTGAGCCAATAATACTGCCATCAGATCGTATCTATGAGTTTGGCTTTTAGAAATTATAATTAGATAACCAAAATCATTATTCATATACACCATCCTGTAAACTAAATTTGTTCATAATATGAACATCAGTATCAATAGTGTAGTTGTCAATAATAATATTATCGTTATTAAATTGTTTAACTTTTAAATTTTCTAATGCCATCATCGGACTTGGTAAAAAATTATCTGCTGGCAAGAAACCGTAAACAATATGATTAGCGATAGTGAAAGCAAAATCATTCCTAAAACTAGTAGGGGGTAAATTATAAAGATCGATAAAGTAAAACCAATTTTCTTTAACATATTCTACTACTTTAAAAATATTTTCAACTGTGTCAGTTTTAGAAAACATGATAGCTGTAGCCCACCGCATAGTTATAGTTGTTGGTGATAATTTTACAGTGTCTGAAGATAATCGATCACCAATAGGAATCATTCCTTCAGTTATTAAAAATTCTTTATCTGAATTCCAGTATGCGTTTAATCTATCTGTAAGAATAAAAAAATCTGAATCAATTAATAAAGTACGGTCATATGGGGAATATTTAAAAGCTAGATGTCTATTAGTATTAATAAAATCTATATGCTGACCCAAAAGTTGTCTTGTATTGACACTAGGCGGCCTGTCTATAACTAAAAGATTATCTATATTTTTTAATTTGGATTGGCTGTTAGTTACAGATTTATGATCGGTAATTAGTGTTACTGGAACATCTAATTTTTTTACAGCATAGCCTGCTGCCATATCGGATAATTTAACATAATCTATATCTTTAGAATTATGACCAAATATTACTATACCTTTATCCATTTTTTAAATCTTGGTATCCAGCATTGTATCGCCCTAGTGCCATAAAATATCTTTCTAAAATATCTTTTTGAAATTTAGATAGATCATCTATTACAATAGGTGTTTGATTGATATCCAATAGTATTACATTATGTTGTTTGTCTAGAGATAATAAGAAATTTGTATAAGTTATCAGCTGCTGATCAACTTTAAAAATTCCACTATTATATCCAAATGTAATATCAGCATCAAACCTCTCCTTAAGAGTCTGTCGTTTGATTTTAGCTGATAACAATCTATCAGATTTTTTAATTATAAGTTCAAGAGATTTTTCCATAGTTTAGCTCGACAAATTATATATGCCGAGCTAACTGGATTATAGGGTATTACTGAATGAACAAACGAGTTGTGTAGAGGGATCCCATCCGAGAGGAATTGGGGCCTTAGAGTAGACAGCATTAATATTAAATGTTATATCTGCCGTTACACCTGAAGTAAAAGCGTTTGCAACTTGATCCTGTAATAATAAATTAAATTGAATTTCAAATGGTCGACCCACTACCCTAAAATGCTCCATACGGATGTAGTTCGATGTGTACGGGCTAGTAGTTGCATTTTTTTGATAGATTTGTGAGAATCCAGCTGTAGATGAAGCAAATGCTCCTTCTTCTGTGAAATTGTTTGTATCAGATGTTCTATTTTCAACAAAAGTTGACCCGTCGTAGCCCATGACCGATTTGGTAAATCCTGTATAGTACATAGGAAAGTTATTGGTTATCAGACTTGTCCATGATGTTTCTTTAGCTGCCTGGGCCCCTGTAGTTGTTTGGTTAGATATAATAATATTAAATTTTAAGTATCCGCCAGTGTTCCAATATTGGAAAAATTTCAACTCATCAGGCCAAGTCACTGTAAATGTAGCATCGATACCAGCGGCACCATCACCCCAGTTGGCTGTTTGACTTCTAGTAGCTATCAGTACAGAATCATATGTTTTTAAAACTAACTTTTTAGATAGTGCTGTATCTATACCTGTATAATATTGATTATATACATTTCCCTGTATTGTGGTCGATCTTGTTGGCGATGATGCACTGGAACTGATTCCATAAATGTGTTGATAAACTGCATCAAGATCTACTTTAATTCTATCAAATTGACTCTTATGTACAATAGGTTGAGTAACTGTTCCGTTATTTGACGGGTACGCTGGCAATCCTAGGCCGGATAAAAATGAGTCTTTAAGAGCAAACGTGTTTGTAGTAGCACTTGTAACTTCAAAGTATTGCCCTTCGAGGCCTGCTGCTTCGCTAGCCCAGAGTCCTGGTAGTCCTGAAAGAAATATAATATCGCCGTTTGCGAATCCATGTGGTGTGGATGTAGTAACTACTCCCGGATTAGCTCTAGTAATTGTAGAAATAATTTTAGTAAAAGGATATGGTGCTGAAGCCAAGAATGCCGAAGTTAGTCCGTAACCCACACCTTTGGATGAGTTTAATGGTTTTCCTGTATTATCTACAGCGATAGGTCCAATGATACCTAATAATGTGTTATATAAATTGTCCCAATCGCTAAACGATATTGGTGTTACACCCGGCGTAATTGTCGGCATTTTTTTTCCTTATAATACTAAAGCTTCCACTATTTTTGTTCCTACATCATCTGAAGATTCTAGGGCAATAGCAAACACATCTGGGTACTGATGGAAACTAGCATGGATAGCACAACCATTATTAGCAGCTACTAGCCTGTCCCCTTTCTTAATAGATCCAGTGACTTTAACTGGAACTCTTCCCTTTAATGCTATATATGTGCCGTTCGCTAAATCCTCATTCATTCTGAACGCAGGGTTCTCTGACACTACACCTATGGCTCTATCTCCAAATTGTGCTTCCCGAACTTCTGCTTCTCCGCCTACTGTTACTACTGTGCCCACAGCATATTCTTTATCTGCGAGATATTTTTCAGCCAAGTCGGCGTATCTAGAACTAGTAGATGTACCGTTAAAAAATCTAGCATTTATATCTGCTCCTGCAGTTCTAAGCACTACAGTATCGGGATCTTTTTCTACAGACGGTAATCTTCCTTCAAGTGTCTGGCTGTTAGTCGATGTACCATTAAACAATACGGCACTGATAGTTCCTATTGAAGTTCTAATTGGTATCGACGCCGAACCAGGAAGAGCCAAATCACTGGGGTTATAAATGTTAGCTCCCACTTGTAATCTACTAGCACTGATAGCAGATGAAGCTTGACCTACGATAGGACCAGCGAATTCGCCTTCAAATCTTCCATAAAATGTTCTTGTGTCGGCATCAAAAGAGATGACATTTGTGTTGTCCCTAACGCTGCCTTTGTGTACACCAGTACTATTTCCTGTTACATTTCCCTCAACGTCGCCAAATAGATGGTTAGCATAAATTTTGTTCCATCTTTTACCACTGTAACCTAGATTATACTTTGATGTAGACCCTGGTAAAATACAAAATTCTGAGTCTGGATCGGCAACGTCATATATTTGCCTAGAAAATATCATCATATCGTCTTTATCGACGTTTGATCCACCAGCACTTATTCTAACTAAAATCTGACCATTGATTTGATTTTCAATAATTGGTTGTTGGCCAACTGAAGAATTTACATAAATTTTAAGGTCTTTTCTTGTACTGGTTCCAACAGTTAAACCTGCCTGGAATCCAATGGTGTTATTAAATCCACCTTCGATGTCTGAACGAATATAATTAGATGGAGATACACCCCCTAATTTAAGAGCATCACTAGCCGTACCCCAAAATACTTGACCAGTACTTACACCTGTAGAATTTACAGAATTTAAAGTAACACCTTTCTTAACTTGTCGTCCAGTTTCTGAAAAACCTGCTATGTTATTTGAAGTCGATAAAGTAAAATCGTCATCGTTGCTGAAAATAGCTGTAGTGACTCCGCCGACCACAGCACGTAGGATAACATGGCTGGTATTATTAGAATCTTTTACAACCTGTGTAACAATCTGTGAAGTACCAAATCCCGGAGCACTCTGAGGCCCAATTAGCACAAAGCTCGATCCGTTCCAAGCTGATAATTGATTAGTATTAGTATCAAACCATAAATCACCTGCCGTTAGCCCTGGGGGAGGAGTTGACGCTATTTCAGCACCGCTGGCTACTTTAAATTTTGTTCCGTCGTAGAATTTTAATTTTTTATTAACAGAATCAAACCATATCTGTCCTAAGATTGGCTTAGATGGCGGTATCGTGTTAGCAAAATTTTCTAATAAATGAAGAAAATTTTCGTTTTGTACTTCGCCGTAGCCCGTATAGTTCCTGCCTACAAATTTTAAATCCGTAGTATTATCGATGGTGCCATCGGCAACATTCGTTAAAAAAGTTCCGTTATATCTGTCTACGCGGTATGTCATAGTTGTTCGTCCAATTCACTGTATTTATCGCAGACTGTTTATTCAAAATTCTGCTTTTTTGCTATAATTTCTTTTTCTTCGGCTTCAGAAACAAATGTAAAAGCAGCGGCATTTGCCGAATATGAAGCAATTTGCTCTCTATGATTCTGTTTAGCAGCTTCTAAAAACTCTTTAAGAGCTGTAAATTCAGACGTTTTTGCGATCTCGCTTCTATCTAACATATCAATTATTATATTGAGTTGTTTATGTATAGGGTATTCATTAAGTATAGATACGTTAGTATTATACTTCACATATGATTCTGTGATTACAGGTTTATCTGCTCTAGATCTAACTTCACCTGTGGTATAATCTCCATACCAATAGTCACCAGCATCCTCGTCTAATTCAACCATCTTAACAACAAAGCTGTCTAGATTTAAAGTTGATCTGTCAGTTTCTGGAGTAATTTCTCCAATAAGGACTCCGCTGTTTTTTATAAAAAGTAATTCTCTTGCTATTTTTGTCATTATCCTATCCTTCCCCAAGCTAATACTAAACTGTATTTGGATTTTTCAGTAGATCCAATTTCTGTAACTTCATGTTCTAGATGTAAAGGCATGTCGATAAGAGAACCTGGTTCCTCATCCACCAAATGGTCTTGTCCTTGATCATCATAATATTTGAAATGTGGCCTATCGCTTCTTAAAAAAATCAATTTAAATTTCCAATATCCCCCAATACTATCTCTGTGACGCAATAGATAATCGCCCGGATCATATCTATTAATAGTCATGCTGGTTATAAATCTAGCATCATCAGGTATTGTTTTTGTGATAGCAGATTTTAATTCAGAATCCATATTAAAGTGGAATAGGCTTTTTAATTTACTGCTACCGTATGATGTTTTAAAATTATGTGTGTCGGTTGAAGTGCGGCTAGAGAACTTATCGCTATGCTTTTCAGCTAGTTCGATGATTTCATCTACATTAGTAACATAGTTTTTTACTAATTTAACCTGAGACATATTCCCAACTCGACTGTATTGTATTAACTCGATATATCAATAAATTATTTCTAGAAGGATTAGAAACAGTAGTAGTTACACTAACATTGCTTACGAACGAAACGCTGATCCAACTACCTCTAGAAACAGACGTTGATGTTGATACATTCTGTATAGTGCTGGCGATGTGTGCCATTGTGCCCACACGGAAGTTTAATGGTGGTGCTAATTGATTTAACAAACCTGCTACTGACCCTGGTCCCGAACCTGTAGTCGATAATCCATTAGTATCCAAACTAAAATATAATGTTCTATTTGCTATTTGATCATCAACATATTTCTTAGTGGCAGCATGTTTATCATTAATAGGGTCATCTACTAAGGTTAGATACCCGGTCATAATGCCGCCGGATTTAGCTACTCTAGTTTCGTCAATGACATTGATATTTTCTGATCCGTCAAAAGCAACACCGTTAATATACTTAGGCGATTGTAATTTAGCGGCTGTGTCTGCGTTACCGACTAACGATCCTGTGAATATTTTTGTTCCTGCATTATAGGCAATAGTATCATCACTGGCGTAGATGTCTCCTTTGAGATCACCAATAACTTTGTCAACTAATGTTAGTATATCTGTAGTTACATTAGTAAATGTACCCGAAGCACCTGTAAACGCCCTAGCAGATGAATCAAAACATAACGAATTATCTGCTGCTCTGATGTCGCCTTTGTTAATACCTACATGTGTACCGTAAAATTCTTTAAGACTAGCATCGAACATTACTTGATCGTCTTCTGCTAGTAGATCCCCTTGTAATGTACCTATGACATTACCAAATACATCTTTGGAATGTATAGCACTCCATTTTTTAGCAGACGAACCCAAGTTATATACTTCAGTAGTATTAGGTTCTATGCCTGCTTCAGAGAAAATAGCTACATCATTGTTAATAGCACCGTTCTTTACACGTATTTTTAATGGACCATTTAACTGGCTAGATATAACAATCTTGTTAAAATCTTCAACAAATATTTTTAAATCGTTGTCATCGCCTAAAGTTACCCCTGTATCTCCAAAAGTAGATCCGTTCATGCCACGCATAACAAAATCAGCAGTAGTAAATCCTGAGAACTTTTCCGAATTACTAGCTGTTCCCCAGTATCTATATTGCGAAGATGTTACACCGCTAGCAGCAGTATCAACTAGAGTGAATCCTTTCTTGATAGTTGTAAATCCATCAATAGTATCAATAATTCCAATGTCAAATTGATCGTTACTTACAACTGCGATAACTTTATCATTATTAAAGACTTTGATTATAGGATATTCAACGTTTCCGTTATCACGTATTGTTCCTGATGATAATTTAGTTTCTCCGAATCCTACTGCTATTTCTGGTCCAATAATTCTATAATCAGTACCATCCCAGATGTTTAATTGATCTAGAGCATCGTTGTACCAAAGGTTTCCCTTGTCTTTAACTGACAAGCCTGTTGGTGCTGTGCTGGACACGTCGGTTACAGAAACAGTTTTCCATTTTTGAGTATCGTCATAAAATTTTAATTTATTGTTTAATTCGTCGTACCATATCTGACCAATAATAGGTCTTCTAGGAGCACTAAATCCTCTAAAATTTTCTAGCAGATGTAAAACATTTTCGTTCTGGACCTCACCATATCCAGCATAATTTTTTCCAATAAGTTTTAGATCGGAACTAGAACTGTCAACCGTTTGATCAGGAACTTCTATAAAAAACGATCCGTTATATCTATCTATCTGGTATGGCATTACTTGCTCCTATTATTCTGTTATGCTATCTGCGGCAGTTTGTCTTTGCTGCTCTAGTTCTAAATACTCAGCGTCTGTTAGTGTTGTAGGCAACGCCAATGCCTTTTGTCTCATGTGTCTTAAAACTTTCCAATCAGTGGTGTTTAAAAATTCTCTATGTACACTGTTTTGATTAAACGTTGATTTAGCAATTATTTGTTCATTGGTCAATGACTCAACTGTGTTTGTTGCTACATTAAAAAAATGTGTGTCGTTAACAAGTTGATCATATTGTTCATCAGTAATTGCAGTTACTGACACAGTACCAGGAACATTAGGCTGATAATTTAATATTGTTGTGATTTGATTATTTTCTATACAAACGTAGTACATGTTATCTCCAAATAGCTAACCAGTTGGCAGCTGGGGTTGATCGTTGTTCTGTATTCTGTACATAAACTCTAATCCTATCGCCTAAATTAGTCCAAGTACAACGTAGACTGTCGTTTCCGTCAACACCGCCAGCATAATGAATAACAGCAATACTTGGTATAAATGCTACGAGGTCGTTCATTGTTTTGCCGCCAGTTGATAAAATTGAATAATCATAAACAGCGACAGTATATATTTTTTCACCATCTCCAAAATCTGTTGAAAATTGTCCAGAAAATGCTAGAGCACCTCTACTATATGTTCGATTGCCAACAGTTAATTGTGTAGCAGTTTCTTGTGTCGATGTTGCTACAGTTTCTCCGTTATAATCAATCGCTAAATCTACATTATAAAATTCAGTTCCTAAAAACGCAGGTGCTCTTAACGGAGGATCTATAACAATCCATTGATTAGCATCAATCGAATTAGGATTGTTTGCCCAATTAATCCAATCATTAATAGTTCTAATGTTAGCAGAAACTACCTGTGATGGTTCCCCGCCCGGAGGATAAACATCAAAAAAGTTTGCTCCATTATTAAATGATCCTACTTGATTTGTAAATCCTGCCTGACTATACTGAGTGTTGCCGTAAGTAATTACATAGTTTGTTGGAATAGCAGCAAGAACATCATTTCTAATTAACGTATCTCTACTATCTACATATTGTTTTGTAGCAGCACTTAATCCTGTGGTAGGATCGTTATAAAGAACTAACGGTCCAGTTAATGTTCCTCCAGTACTAGGAAATTTAGTATTATCATAAACAGTGATACTAGATTGTCCTGTAAAAGGAACGTTGTTGATGAGTATGTTGCTCTGTAGTCGTGTAGCTGTGGTAGCATTACCTGTTAGCGTACCTGTAAAAATTTTCGTAGTACCGTCATAGGCTACGGAATTGTCGGCAGCAATTAAACTACCCTTGACATTACCCAACACACTGCCTGTTAATGAACCTGTGACATCACCAACTACATCGCCTGTGACATTTCCTAAAACATTACCGGTTAAATTACCTATAACATTTCCTGTGACACCACCAACAACAGGGCCGGTATGTGTGCCTACACTGTTGCCTGTAAGATTAGCTACTATAGTATTAGCAGCAAAATTTCCCGAGCTATCTCTAACAACCACAGTATCCTGAACATTGTTAGATGAAGCATCAAGTGTCCATGTGATAGGACTAGATCCGTCAAAATCAGAACCTGTGATGTAATTTCCAGCTATCAACTCATGAGTAGTAGATGCTTTTACAGTAACATCAGCGGATCCATTAAATGATACTCCGTTGATATTTCTAGCTGTAGATAAAACATTTGCTGAGCCAGCATTTCCCGAAACGTTGCCGTTAAGGACAGATGTACTAGAAAAATTTATACCTTTTACAAATGATGTAAATCCTGTAATAGGAGTTAACGGATTGAAAGATCTATCTGCTGTGATAGCTATTACTGAGTCATTAATTAAAGTTTTAATTACTGGAACATTGTTTCCTAATGAATCAACTATCTTATCTGAAACGTGTCTTGTATTTCCAAAACCTGCTACAGTTTCGGGTCCTATAAACTTAAAATCTGTGCCGTCATATACATAAAATTTTCCATCATCACTATCGTACCAACCATCACCCTCTGAAGGATCAATTGGTTCAGTGGCTGATAGTTTAGTTCCGCCTACAAAATTCCATGTTGATCCCGAATAAACTTTAATTTTTTTAGTAACAGTATCATACCATATTTGTCCGGTTAACGGTTTTCCGGGTGCTATACCGCTGGCAAAATTTTCTAGTAACCATACAAAATTTTCATTTTGTGTTTCGCCGTAGCCGGCAAAGTTTTTACCTACTAGGTTAATGTTGGTTGTAGAATCTAGTGTACCATCTTCTAGTATAACTAGTCGCTCTCCGTTGAATTTATTAATTTGATATGGCATGTCGCTCTTCCATTATGGTAATCTTGTACTGTATGTTGAATACGGGATGTCGTATGGCGATGGATCTTCAACCAACGCGGTGTCAACGGTCCATGTTAATGTTGATGAAATATTTTCTAATTTTAATATTATCAACCCTCTTCTTACAAATAACAACGGCGGTGCTTTAGCAGGTATTACTACAGGATTTTGTATATCCAGTACAACACCGTGTGGTGTTTCTACTCCGCCGGGTGTTTCTGAACCATCAACTTCATACAATGTAGAGTAATTAATAGTAAATGTCTGCTGAGCAATATCTTCTTGATAGTACCTAGTAGTTGCTATGCGACACAATGTATTTTCTTCATACTCGTCTGGAGGACAAATATCAGTAACTATGGCAATAATTTCTGCGTTAGTTAATGGTTGTTCTGCCTGTGTACCTTGTCCACTGTTGGTATTTTTTGTAATGTCTAAAGTTAAAGGAATGCTACGAGTTCTAACTAGATTAGTAACATATTTTTTAGATGTTGCTTGTTCTAATTGATCAGGATCGTTAACAGAAAGGTAGGTATATCCTTCTTGAGTTTGATCCGGAGCATTTTCGCCGTCGGTGGCAATTCCTAACAATCTAGGATTACCTGTAAATTCTACATCACCTAAAGGTTCAAAAACTAAATTAGTAGGATTAGCAGGATCTCCGTTTACATACGGAGTTGTGCGTCCATTATTAGAAATCCTATTATCGTCGATTGTGATATTGTCTGCTGTAAGTGATGTTTGTGATCCGAAACTAACTAATCCCGGAGCTGTTGTCACTGCTGATGTTAGTTCTATAGTAACACCATTATTTCGTAAAACTTCGACACCACCTATCTTATAAGAGCGGGTAGACGGAATATCAATGTTTTCACTAAAGTCCCAATCTTGTTCATCGGCTACTGCCGACTCAATTTGATTCCAAACAATGTAATGATCAGTATCCCCTTTTAATACAATTCCGCCACCATAGGCTTGAGCATCAGTAATGTTTGTATTGTCGGATTTTTTACCAAGTTCTATATTTTTATCTTCTACCCTTAGTGTTGAAACATCAACGCTGACCATATTTCCTAATACTTTTAGGTCTCCTGTAATTTCAACACTGCCTCCAATTGTAGTTAAGCTCAAAGGATTTGATGGAGCAATCTCGATCAAATCTGAACCGCTAGCATCGGGAGCGATTGAAAAATAACTTAATAAGTTTCCAGCCCGTGTAGCTCTTAAAGTTATTCTTCCCTCATCTGATGTGTTCCTTATAGTCACATCTCTAAAATTTTCAACAGCTAATTGCCCTTGAGGACCTGTTCCAAAAAACAATCCTTCATTATTTTGAACTGTTAATGCCGCTGTAAGAACGTTAGATAAATCTTTTCTTACATAATTTGACGAATCTACTTCTCCTAATCTATCAGAATTATAAGTAGTACCTTGCCATTTAAAAGATGGATCTGCTGGGTTAAATCCAATCTTAATTAAAGTATTAGGTATAGTTTCACCGTTTTGATTGGCTGTATTATAATCTGATATAGGATTTCTTAATGTAAATTCCTGGGCACTAAAATACCCCATCAATCTTCCAGCATTATAAACACCAGATATAATTTTATTTCTTCTATCCGAATCTTCAACTGTTTCTATTCTAAATCCGCTGATATTTTGAGACGAACTATATATAGGAGCTACTAGTGTATCTTGATTGCCATCAAAGAAAAATAACTGTGCCAATGATGTATTAAACCAAAAGTCACCGGTGCTGATATCTAAAGGTCGTGCGATAGATAACGCAGCAGTTCCTACAGATTTCCATTCGTTGCCCGAATAAACTTTAATTCTGTTTTCTGTTGTGTCAAACCATAATTGTCCCAACAAAGGTTGAGACGGCTGTGATTGTCCAGCAAAATTTTCTAGTAGGTGTACAAAATTTTCATTAAGGTAATCACCGAACCCGCTGAAATTTTTTCCTATTAACGTTAAATCAGTAGATCCTTGATCTATCTGACCGTCAGCTACTGTAGCTACTATCGATCCGTCTGTTTTGTTTACTGTATAGGCCATTAAATCGCTCCGTTAATCATTAGAAGGTCTACCGCTTCGAATAATATAATTTAAAGTAAGGAACGGATTCATTACTGTAAAAGGTTTACCCGTTTGCGAATCAGCAAAGCCTGGTCTTCTTTTATTCTCATCTGTGACTTTGACTAATCCAGATGACGCCATTGCCTGTGCTCCGTTCGCCACTGTTCCGCCTTCTATCCTTACATTGGCAACAGATCCGCCCGGTTGATAATCTAAATTAGCTGTAGGCGATTCTGTAATGGCATAATATTGAGTAGCTCTAATATTAGCACTAGATCTACCATACATGTCGTGTTCGTGGTCAGGAACGTTTGGTGTTTGTAACGTGTATTGGTCAGCACCGCCTGCTCTACCTAAACTATTTGCCGAGGCTGTATCTGCTACTCTGTTACCTCCCACTTCAGATAACGGAGTTTCAGCTGCAGGACTATTATTTCCGCCAGGATAAGGAATAGTTGTATCTGCGTTCATATCCTGTTTACCTAAAACAAATCTGCCTCGCAGATCTGGCACACGGAAAGTAGCACCCTTGTCTGATCCTTTTAAGTCAAGGTTGACTGTTCTTCCTAAATTTTTATAGTTTACATTTGCTCCGATTACATCATACAGATCTCTAAATCTATAAGCTTCATATTCCGATCCATCACAAAGTAGATAACCAGTCGGTGCTGTAGTTCCGGCATATGGTAACACTGCTCCAAGAGGAACACCAGCATCGTCAATAAAGGTTTCTCTTGTCATCTTACGAAGACCAAGAGTACTTCTATATACTAACAATTCATCTGTATCCCGTACATTACCTAGTGCAGATTTTGTAGAAATAATATCAGATGTTAATGTAGTAACAAATGTTTTTGTAAGATTTCCTGTACCATTGAATACTACCACGTTACTAGAAATGTCACCTTCTAACTTAAAATTAGTTGCTGATTGTAACGATGTTGCTGTTTGAGCGTTACCAGCAAGGTTACCGCTTAAGTTACCTTTAATAATTGAAGCATCAATTGTATTGGCATAAACTGTACTATATCTATTAGAAGCATCTCCAATTGTTTCGGAGCCTGTTAACGGTTTAATAGATTTAGAAAAAATGTTTCCGCTTAATACCGAAAGGTCGCCGCCAACGTTTAAGTTCTTAGCGATAGCAGCACCGCCAGCTGTTTGTATAGCACCATTGCTAAGATTTGACGACTGCTGTTCTGATGTATTAATAATTTCGCCTGCTATCTTAACATTACCGCCGACATCTAACGGCTGTTGAGGATTGGTGTTGTTAATGCCTACCCTGTCTTCAACTATTTTTACAACGGTTGTTGGTAACCCAGCAGCACCGGTTCTTGTTGTTTGTAAATCAATAGCAGCACCAGGAGTAGAATTATACAGTGTGCCGTTAGACGATCTTACCGATAAGTTGATATTACCGTTAGTACCTACAAATAATCCAGCATCGTCTCTTACAGCTAGTGTTGCTTGTATTGTTCCCGATTCATCACTTCTAATAAATCTAGAGGATGGTATTTCCTCGTCTGCTACTAATAAATTCTGTGCTGATCTAGCTACACCTATTAATCTAGGTAATACCACTTCTTCAGAAATATCTGTTCTAGCAGTAACATTTATACCTGCTCCGATTTCCGGAAAACCCTGAATAACAACTTTAGGAATAAAATCGTCTTTACTGACAATACTCACTGGTATGTCTTTAGTGTAAAATACAATAACTGTTCTTTCAATGTTATCAATGTCGAGAATAGTTTCAACTAATGGTCCTGATTTTGTACCTTCACTAAATTGCGGTCCAATTAAAACCCAATTAGTTCCAGACCATAGGTATAATTGTTGAGTACTAGAGTTTACCCATAAGTCTCCAAGACTAGCACCTGTTGGCTCATTGACCCCTGTGCTAATGTTGCTGGTTGTCTTATATTCTATTCCATCATATACGTAAAGTTTATTTTCATCTGAATTAAACCATAGTTGGCCTATAACGGATTTAGATGTTTCTGGTGCTGAACCGCTGGCAAAATTTTCAAGCAAATGAATAAAATTTTCAGCAATAATTTTTCCGTACCCTGTTTGATTCCTACCAGGAATAGAAATACTCGTTGACGTATTAGGAAAATTATCTGGAACGTCTAACGGTTCTGGATGTAATGTGCTGTCGGTAAAAAATACTTTATATGCCATTATTGTACCTCAGTGAAGCCAGTTAGGCTCTGTATTCTAATGGTATAATCGATCTGTATTAATCGGTTTAAAGATTTTTGTACAGGATGGAATATAACATGTGTTAGTAATTTGCCTGTTCCGGCAGCTTTTAAACCTAACTCATCAAAAACAAAATCGCCTGCCATGTCTACAGAATTGTCAAATGCTTCTTGATTTTCTGGCTCACCGTAATCTAGTAGACAAGATACAACAATGTCTGTGTAGGTAGCACCAGTTACATGGCGAATTTCCATTTTATTTCTAACAGGATCGTTGTTTGTGGCAGAGTTTTGATCTACTACTTTGCTGTATGTTTGAGAATAAAGACTTGAATTAGTACCATTAGTGTTTGGAGTTAGATAGGTAATTAGCCCAGTAGGATCTACTACAGTTCCCCCGTTGCCGAATACCATTTCTGATATCCACCCCTGTAACTGGTTGGACAATGATTGTGCCATAGCAACACTCATATTTTCATAGTGAATAGCGTTTCGTTTATCAATGAAAATCTCTCCGTTTTCCGGATCAAAAATCTTTATATGCCCTTCTACGTGAAAACCGCCGGTTTCGTCTGGTTTTTTATCGTAAGGCTGCTGTTGTGTTGGTTGTTCTAGCATAGTGTTTGACTCGTCTTTATTCATATCATGTATTTATTATGGTAATTTTGTACTGCTATTTTGTAAGAACTTAGCGATAGCGGTGTTACTATAGCTGAGTCCTTGGCCGGTTGTAGCAGTTGATGCTCCCCTATCATACCACAATCTACCTTGTCTACGGATAACTGTGATACGTGTTCCTGCTGGAACTGGGTATGTCAATCTTATATTTTCATTAATCCCGTCTACGGAAAATTCTGCTTCTATATCAATATCTCCCGCAGGGCTATAAGCACCTACTGTAGAATCATAAATTTTAGTAGCATCTTTGCGAAGTCTTCTTCCTCCTACAAAAACTTCAATCTCATCACATCTTCCAAAGTTTGTAGGAATAGTATTTCTGTACCAGTTACTGATATCGGCTTTTCTTGGTAGGAAATTTAAAGGCCCTACTAATAAGGATGTACCGTCTGAAATAAAATCTTCTTTTTCTTGTAATTCTTGATACGGAATAAACTCTAAGAAACCAGTATCAACTACAGGAGTATTTTTTGGGTAGACTGCTCTGATAGCCGTTCCAAAAAGTCCTCTTCTAATATTTTTTAGCACATTTCCTATTTTTTCGTAGTACTGAATCTTTTCTCCCTGTATAGTTATTATACCTGGCTGATCTTTTGATGGAAGTGCTAAAGGACTAGCATCCACAAGAGTAATTTCATTATCAAAATAGTTAAAGTCTTTATCAAGTTTTAGATCAAGAACACTGTATCTGTTGTAATGATTTCTATTCAACACATCTTTGAATATTTCAAAAGATAACGGCTGCTTATATAATCGATCTCCAAAACTAATAGTTTCAATTATATCAGATTCTGTTGTTTGCTGTCTTAGATATATAGCCCTTGGTAATTCTACATAAAAATCAATGTCAGGCGTTAGTCGAATACCATTCTTGTATACCCATACATATGAAATTCCTATTAGGGGTCTTTGTAAAGAAAAGCTAACTTTTCCTCCAACGAATTCGTCTTTGACTATATCTAATTCTGTATATCTTTCAAACCAAGTTATAGATAAGGTATCGCCGGTTGAATATTCTGTAAACTGCTCTAAAACAATATTAGTATCTGCTATAGAATACTGTCTACCAGACGAATCTTCTATACGTATCACAGCTCCTAACGTTACTGGTTTAATAAAAGTAACTGTGTTGTTTTCAGATGTAAATGTAAAATCAATACCGAATGTTTTTAGTTGATTATCAACGAATACTTTTAAGTCAGTAAAAATAACTGTTCCTGGATCTCTTGGAGTATCAACACCTATTTGTATATTATTGTTTCCGTCATAGATCTTATAGGTTGTTTCAACAGTTCGTAATAATTCACCATTAATTTCTACCAACATGTCTCCAGCTGGATCAATATCTAATCCGCTAAAAGTAGGTATAGCATATTCTTTAATCGCTTCGTCAAGAGGTATTTCAACTTGATTAATTTTGACTAACGGACGTTGGTCTGTGTTTAAGGCTATCAATACTATTCTAGAACCTTCAGTGGGTGCCACTCCAAATTCCACAAGAGTTTTATCTTGAGTATCGGTAAGTTGTGCACTGTTAATAAACCCGACATCAACTGGCTGAGTATCCACGCTAGCAAATACTGTAACTGTTTCGTTAAATGATGCTCCCGTAATAAAATATCTATCGTTGCCTGTGCCGGTAAATTCTCTGTAATCTAGTATTCCTTTGCCGCCTGTGCCCATAGTGAAAATTTCAATCACTGCTCCGGCAGTTGGCGTTGTTCCAATAAATCTAATAGAATTAGTTTCTGACAATATAACAAACTCTGTATCGATATCCTTTTTAAACTTATCTACAAATACAAGTATATTTGTTTTTTCAATTATTTTTTGTCCTATGTCAAAAATAATGGTATTTCCGTCAGCTATATAAATTTTAGACTGAACAGCCGAAGATCCGCTTCTTGAAGAATGAAACACTTTGATACTTAATGCTTCTAAGACCTGACCAGGAACATTTTCCTCAGGAGCAGGAACTTGCTCGGGACTGATAAGTCTATCTCCGTCAAGTACTATCTCAGCAGCAGTAGTTCCTGTGGCAGTTGAATACGCCGACATTCCCGATAAAGAGCCGCCTGATATATAAGCGTCTATGCTGTTACGTCCGCCAATAACTAAACTGCCATCGCTAGTGGATGGGCGGAAAATCAATAAATCGCCAGATTCTAAATTTGCCGTTTGAGGAATTATTATTGATGCTGTAGACCCGTCGCCAACGAATGTATTCATTATTGCTGTGTCGGGCGGAACTTCGCCAGTGTAAGAACTATCACCTAACTGATATTCATTATAAGTTTCAAAATCTAATCTTACTGTTTTTCCTGTAGATGCTCTCTTAACGTAAATGTTAATGTCTGTGCCCTGCTTAGGAACCTCGGGCAATAACACCGAAGTAGTGCTTCCGTCAACTAGGAAGTAGAAATCAGTTTCGTTAACTTCAGAACTATCCCATCCTTCAGTAAACCAAGGTAGAGCATCCCAGCCCGCACCAATGTCAAAAGTAGCTCCCTGAACAATAGTGCCGCCGTAATCGATACCTGTAATTAACTGAGAGTAATCAGAAACTACTTCACTGCCTTCAATATCATCAATTCTAGTTTTTTCTACACCTAACTGTCCGTCTTTAGGTTTATAGTATTTGTCTATTCTGTTTAGACTATCAAGTATTTCATTGTTTTTCTGATATTCAATATCAACCACACTTCCCTCGTCAGGAGCAGAATTAAGAATTAATCTTCCAATGAGTTCTGTTTTAGAATTAATTAATTCTTCAGTTAGTGTTACAGAATATTGACTAGACAATAATCTAGATCCGTCTAACGTTACTGTGATTGTAGATTTATCTAAGGATAAAGGATATTTTAATTTATAAGTTGTTTGTTTTGCCGAAGCGTTAAACGTTTCTATTTCTATAAACTTTTCATTGAAACTGTAAGATTTAAAATTAGGAGTTTTAGAAATTCTATCAAACTTCATCTTCATATCAAAAGTTCTAACTTTTGAATCTCCAATAATAGCTACAGCACGAGCAGCATTTTGTATTTCACTGCCTACGCCGCCTACAATCATAACGGTAGGAGCAGAAACATAACCACTACCTGGATTAGTAACTACAATTTTAGAAATTTTGCCGTTTGAAATATATGCCTGAGCTTGAGCACCTGTTCCGTTTCCACCATCAAATACAATTTGAGGCACAGAAGAATAATTTTTTCCTGGACTTACTATCTTAATATCTATAACAGAATAATGGTTATTTTCAACCCAAAGCTTCCATGGGTATTGAGATAGTTGGTTAGAATTGCTACCAATAATATCCACTGAAGAAGTTTCTGAGTTCCATACAGGCGGTAAATCAAAATCAGTAGTTAACTGGTTAGCTGTTTCTAGATTAAAATATTTGCTGATAAAATTTCTAATCTTAGTCCTGTATGGTTTTACTTCTTCAATATAAGATTGGTAACTAGAAAGATTATCATTTTTATAATTTAATTTTTGTTCGAGAGTACCGACGTTATGTACAGCATTTAAGAAACTAGTTTTAAATGCCCAGTCAACATATAGTTGTTCTGAAAATACATATCGTAAACTTACAAAGAAAAGTTTATTCCACTCTACAGATAAATCTTCTTTGAAAATATCTTCTTTTACAGCGTTTAAAATGTTTCTAAATTCTGTAGATGCTGAACTATCATATTTGTTACTATCAAATGCCTGTGTTAAATCGTAACCGGTAGACTCAGAATCAGTGTTATAAAAACCGTTAATAATTTGAATAGTTCCTAGTTTTCTTCCCACTAATTTATATTTTCCGCTTATATCAGCATCAGTAGCATCAACCCTTTCAAGAACGGCCCAACCACCAATTCCATAATTTTCTAATCTTAATAAATCACCAATTGCTAGATCTACACTAGCTTCTTCATAAAGACCGGCAATGGTTTTTTTAATTTTAGATTTTTCATTAAACGGTTCTAGCCACCAATCAACCTTTTTCCAAAAGTTTTTAGTATCAAAAGATTGCGTAGCTGTTCTATAAAATTCTTTATTTTTTTCATCTAGAGAATAAATGCTCCAAAAATTGTTTACACTAGAATCTTGTAAAACGAGAACAGAAAATGGTCTGACTATTAAGCTAGCAGTTAGATATTTTTTTCCTTGATTTATTACTTCTACAGAAGTTATAGATCCTCTATTATCTAGGATTGGTTTAAATTTTGCACCTGACCCTGAGCCAACAATTTTTATATTGGGAGCCGTTTTGTATCCGTACCCGCCATCAATAATGTCCACGGTATTAATGTGACCATTTACTATGTTTGCTTTAAGTTTTGCTGTTTTAATTTTAGAAGTAGCAATAAATCTTAATTCTTTTTCAGTTTCTAATACTTGATCATAAAGATTTTTTGTTAAAGCAGGTTTTTCATCTTGTAAATTAAGATTGCCATAGTCTATTATCTCAGCAAATGGTTTTTTCTTTAGGATATTGTTAACGTAATCAATTATTAAATTAACTGCTTTATTTCTGTTTATAAACATCGACTGTCTTGGTCTAGAAGAAATGCCGTATCTTAATTTTACTGGTAATTTTCTATCCGGAACAGCTTGTCCAGCGATATCCTCACCTATCAAACTGTCGATCCATTTATTTTCTAATTCTAAATTAGGTACTTGTATCGTACCTTCAGCTAATAGTTGATACTCATTATGAATTAGATTGATTTCTTTTTCTTGATCATAAAATTGTATATTAACTAAAAATTCATCGTCGTCTATTACACTGTTGAAATTTACTAAGCTAAATGTGTTTTTAGATGTTAATAAAGCATAAGGTATCCCAGCAGACGAAGGAGCTAAAATGTAATTGGCTATTTGACTAGCACTAAGACCCCTGTCTGAATCTTCAGGTACAGTAGTTTTATTTTTTACCCAATAGTAATACATTGATCCGGATGGCAATCCTGTAATAGTATCAAAATTAGTTTTGACACTGTAATTTGTATCATCGCCATAGCGGGCCGTTCCGGTTACGCCTAACGAAAATCCTTCGGTGGTTCCAGTAAGAGCGTTCCACTCGCTAGGACTGTAAGGGCTTTCAACCCATTCATAAACATCTACGCTACTACCGACTGCTGTAGAGCCCCAGTTTCCGTTTCTAAAAGATAAAGAGTTTTGTTCGTATAACGCCCACTTAACCGCAGATAAATCCCACCAAATTGTGCCAACTTTATCCAACTGCCATGATTGTTTAGGATCAATAGCGGATTCTTCAGTTCCAACAGAATATACCGCTGGATCGAATGATGTTTTAAAATCAATATACTGGTCGGCTAGAGATAAGATTTTTCCTTTAGCAGGATCTAAGATATCAACATCTGCTAGTTTTACGTTATTAAATTTGTCGTAGAAAGAAAAATTCTTAAGCAAATCAATGTTTACTTGATCATCTTGTTGTTTAATAGTAAACCAAGGCTTCGAATTAGGTATTTTATCAAATTTTTGAAGCCTACCAATCCTAACAGCTTCGAACGCAGGATCTTCGGATATGAACGACGGACTACCTACTATTATAGAATTATTAGAAACAGACAGCCCTCTACCGAAATCTTCATCAGTGTTTAATCCCTGATCTAAAATTTCTGACAATACAAAAGATCCAGTGTAATTTGTATACACATAGACTTTACCGGTTTTTCCTTGACTGTCTCTAAATCTAGTTACAAATCTATCAAACGCAGTATTGCCTCTGTCAAATATAGTGGTCTTGTAACTTGCCGCTCCTTCTGCCGAAATAGCCAAAGTTACGCCGTCTGGCGATACAGACACGTTAGACCCAAATCGTTCTCCAGGTTCCATAATTAGGCCATTTAATTTTTGTTTTAAAACAAATCCAGAGGCGGTTCTGTCAAAAACAAATACACTGCCTTGATCCTTGCCTAGATAATCAAAGTTAGGAGCAGATACAAATAATCGGGTACCTTCTTGATTTAATACTACTTTGTGACCAAACTCATCACCAGCTTCTAATTCAACTTCGTCGCTATCTATTGTTTGAATAAGAATAAATGTTTCATTAGAAGTTTTTTCGTATACAAAAACCGAACCAGTTTTTCCTAATGTAGAATCTGAATTTTCTTGCCAAATAGATGGAGAAAATTCTGGAATAGAATTAATATTATCTGCTAGACAGTTATAATAAAAAGTGCCACGTCTTACAGTATCACCTGCTAGGTAATTGATATTGTTTCTCCAGACACCTTTAAAATTTTCAAAGCTGGCTGTGTCATTTGCTGGAGCTGATATTATCATTACAGAACCGTCTTTATTGAACGCTGAGAACGTTCCGTAAGAACTTCCAATATTCAAAAATTCTATGTCGCCGGTGGCTGGTTGTTGTATAGTGGATCCATCGTCAGCGTAGGCCAACGAAGGAGGAAATATACTGTTAGTAACTTCAGCAATTTTTTCCCAATTGCCGGTGCCGGGTTGGTTATTAGGAACAGCGGGTATATTCGACAATGCTTGCCAATAATCGGAATTATACCATACCTTAGAACCTAACGGATAATTTTTTGTTGACGAATATATTCCTACAAAATTAGGATCGTCAAGATGCTTCCAGCTTACGCCGTCAAATTTATAAAGGTAGGCACGACCCATATCGTCTTTAGATCCCGGAGCACCTACTACCATATAATAAGCTTCTTCAACACCACCTAACGTGCTGCCTAAAATTCTTATTTGGTCTCCAACATTATATCTTGTTCCTGCTACATTAACTATAGCATTATATCTACCATCCTCTCTTACAAGATCAAAAATAGCCCCCTGGCCCGGATCGCTAACATCTTCGCCTTGTAGATCATTAAATTGTCTTTCTCCGGCAGTGGCAGTTCCTGACCAAATAATTCCCGACGAAGCAGTGCCTCTATAAGAAAAATTATCAATAGCAGAATTTGTTGTAACTAAATTTACTCGAATGGTAATGTTATGTTCACCGTCTTCGCCGCCGAGTTCGCTACCGGGAATAACTATGACAGACCCCGCTGTGTATCTAATTTTATTTCCGGTCAAATCTAAATCTGCCCATTCTACTGCTGTTTCGGCAAACACAGCACCAGACACCTGTTCCCAGTACTCTTGATTAGTTGGGAATATTGGTAAAGTGTTTTCCCATTTGGAAACATCTGTAGGAACGATCCCAGTGTTTAGTCCAGTAGCTGTATAATATGCTGTAGAGTTAGCTGGATATTTGACTACATCTCCGGGTTGGTATGTTCGGCTAGGATTCCACACCCCTAGATCTATTCTAGTATCTTTGATACAAGCATACAATCTGCCAGAGTATCTTACGATACTTCTTGAGCTATATCCGCTACCAGCACTAGTACGAGTAACCGCGTACCTGTTTCCAGATTTAGTTACTCTAAAAGTAGCTTCTTCGTCAGGCAATATTGAATTAATACCTTTGATATTATTGTAGGTTGCCGATCCAACTATTTCCCCTGTTGACGTGACTGCTGTTACAGTTATGATTAAATCATTAAAAGGAGTAAGACCTAATAAGTTACTACCGGTAATTTTTATTCTGTCACCTATAGCATATCTAGATCCGCCAGTTCTTACTAAAACACTATAGGTATTATTGGTTTTCTGGACATCAAATGTAGCATTAGAACCTGGCAAACTGATATCTGACCCGCTGACGTTTGAAAATCTAGTGTCTTCTAATCCGCTTTCTCCTTGGGCAGATACTTCTAAAATTCCGCCAACACTGTCTATAGAAGCCACTGTTAAGGTTACGTCTCCGCTGGTTCCTTCTATGCCTTCTCTTTTCGATAAACTAATTGTAGACGAAAATTTTTCTCCGTGTGCTGGACGTGGGCTTATTATCGTATGCCTTAATTGATATTGGCTAAAAATTTCATCGTACTCAAATATCTCTAAAGCACCTTGCTGTCTATATCCTTGATTAACATCATACAATCCTATACCTAAGGGGTTAGCAAGATGTTCTGTGGCCGGTTTCCAATCTTGACTATCTATGTTAATTGTTGACCCATCGCCTACAACTGTAGTCTGTGCTTGGTACAATTTACCAGCAAATAACACAGTGTCGCCCGGATTGTATGTTGCACTAGGACTAAAGACTTCTTTATAATTGCTGGGAATATAAGAAACAGTAGGAGACCCTACCATTAGCCATCGTCCATCTTTACTTGTCGCTAATACTTCTCCGTAGGATCCTAAAAATATTGATCTTAAATTTGAATTAGGATTTAATATCTGTAAAGGAATTAATCCTTCCTCGCTCTGGCCGTAGACAACCACTGCTGATTCTCTAATCACTTCTCCAGCAGGCACTACCTGACCAGGATTTGACGAAATAATTTGATTTCTTGCTTCTAAAAATAAAACATCTTTTCCCGAACCGGTAGGGAATGCCACACCATAATTGGCTACATCAACAGGTTTATAAATTCTTTTCTTTTCTAAGACTTCCCACTTGCCTTCTCCATTGTCATCTAACCAAACTCTGGTTCCTTCTTTATAAGCTGCGAATCTGTCAGAAATTAAGTCGCTGTATTGACCTACACGTAAGGTTTCAAAAATAGATATTGTAGCAAAAGAACTTTGATCAATAACTGGTTCCTCATCAAAGCCGGCTATTTCAATGATTATCGTATTAGGATCAACCGCTTTAACTCTCCAAAAACCTTCCAAGTATTTGATATTATTAATTCCTATAATATCATCCACTTTTAATCCGTGTGGTTTATTACATTCTAAAGTAACTGACGTAGTATCAACTACTGCCACTGCTCCTATAATAATATCTGTAATTGTATATCTCAATACAGACCAGCCCGGACTATCAAAAGTCACCCACACCTTAGAACCGTCTTTTAATTCAGTTATATCTAAAGCATATAAGTTAGTTCTAGTTTTTACTACAAAATCTACATCGCCAGAATATACATAACCTGCCGATGATTCGGTCACAGGATAAGATTTTGTTGGAAAAATATATTCTGGACCACCGATAGTAAAATCATTAGATCCTATTAAAATATAATTTTGATAATTTGATTTTGATAACCCTCTACTATCGATGATAACAGGCTGAGGATTTAATCTTATATCCTTTTGATTTAATAATAATTCCAATTCTTTAAATTGAGATGAGCCCCCGAATGTTCCCATTAAGAATGCCCACTCTTCATTCATTTCAATAGCATCTTGATCTAAAGAACTTAGCTTATCAAAAATTTTAGTAATAGAATTTTTTGTTCCCTTTTCCCTAATAAATCCTTGATAAATTCTAAACTGCGTAACTTCGTCCTGAGCTAATTCGTCTAGATATCCACGTTTTTGATATCCAATAGAATGTCTAGCTAATTCTTTTTCAGTATCATCAATTCCTTGATAACCTAATTCATAATAATCTTCAATTTGATTAATCTTATAATCAATATTAGCAACTAAACTAGGTGTAGGAATCGAATCTAATCTTTCCCAATCGTTAAAATTGAAATCGTTAGATCCAGATTGAGAAACTTTAGAGACATAATAATATTCTCTATATTGAACAATGTCTCCTAATTTGTAATCTGTAAATGCCTGCCACGGAGTAATGTCAGCAGAATCGTATATAAAGCCCGGGCTGGTGTAGTCTCCGTCCCAATCAGTAGTCCTAAATCCTACTAATTTCATTCTATCTTGTCTGTATCCCGGACCTTTATCAAATATAACATCTCCAAACATAGTTCTATCGTTGAAGATTGCCACATGTTCTTTTTGTACAAAATTAATTTTAGCAAAATATATTCCGGTAGCCTGTGTATCTAACGGAGTTAAAATAAATTCATTATATCCTCTGTAAACTTGGATATCAGAGGCAGGTATTTTAGTTCCGTCATTTTTAAAAATATTATATTCGTAAAAATTATCTAAAATATTATCTGCTACACTACCGGCATTGACAATTTTTAATAATGTTGCAGCCGGACTTAAAGTTATTAACGCACCCACAGCCCAGTTATGAGAAGTCCAGAACATAAATTCTTGAACTGACAACATCCAGTCGTTAGGAACTAGTAATTCTTTATTGAAATCATCAAAGACAATTCCTTGATCTATTAACCATTCGCTGTAACCTAATATTACATCAACTACTTGTTGTATTGTAGAGAAAAAGGCATTATATGGAATACGCTTTACTAAAAATTTATTAAAGGTGGTCCTTTTTATTGCTGTAACATCATTAACTATCGGTAATGCTGGCAATACTGTAAAATTTTCATTTTGAAAACTATTAGCAGAAACATGATTTGCTGTACAACGATAGTATAATCCTTGATACCGTACCAAGGAGCCTTTGCCATAAAATTTTTCAGCATCCCAATCTACATATTTTTCGCTTATACCGCCCACAGATATAATCGGATCGTCAACCCTAGTGTACGGTTCATATACACTGAAGTACGAATTTAATTTATCGTAGCCAAACAATTTAAAACCGCCGTCAACTTTTTCTATTACTAACCCAGAATAGCTGATAGATTTTGCTACAGAACCAGTATTAAAAATAATTTGAAAATCTTCTGGCGGTATAAAGACTGCTGGAGATTTAGATGTCGGACTCTTACTATCTAAAATGTATCGTTGTCTTGCTTTTTCAACAAATCCGCCTATCTTATGAGATATTCTTACGTCTAAATTGCTTATTGTATTTGACAATAGCGAAATATCTATAGCATTAAATTTTAGATAATTTTGAATGTAAGTAAACAAACCCGATGGGTCACTGTCTACACTAGACGTTAAGGTTTGCTTATCGATAAATGTTCCAGTATCTTTGTCAATTAATTGATCTAATTTGTTTTTTACAATTTTGTTCCTATTAAAATTTGTAGATATAAATTCAAAAGGAGTTAGGAGACACGCGGCTGTAATTATAGAAAACGGGTACAGCGAACTTCTTCTCCAAGAATTTTCAACTGGTCCGTAATCTCCAAATTGAAAATCTTCATTTATTTTATTCAATGAATAATCTATAATCGCAGAAGCGTCTTGCGGTGATAATAAATTTCCATGATCATCTACAGGAATGTAATCTAATAAACCCGGCTTAGCATATCTAGGGTTTGCTCCCGTAGTTGGACCTTGTCTTATAATTCCCTGTTCTAAATCTTCCCATAATAATAGGTTACCTTTGGTATAAGGAGCAGGACCATATTCTTCTTCCCACCATAAGGGCTTTTCGCTAAACCCTAACATCTCCCAGGGGCATGTATGAGGTCTATCAGTATCGTATAAAAATTTGTATATGCCTCTCCAATATTGAGGAAGTTTAAGTTTTTTGTTTCTATCAGTGGCTCTAAAATATGTGTATGTAAAAGGATTTTCGGACTGATAAACTTCATTTTTATAAATGTCAATTCCTAAATTATTAGACCATTTTAAAAAATCTGTCTCTATAACATCGTCTATTGTAGATACATCATATATTGCTTGACCGTGATATCCTTTAAAAAATCTATCAACATCAAAAATTTCTGTATCATATTTTATTTTAAGATTATTATAGATTCTCTTTTCTAATTCCAATATAATATCATCTCTTAAATCACCAAAAGCAATCGTAATACTGCCGTCGTGCCCTTGTATTACTTCTGTAGGTTCTACCAGAGTGTCATCAAGATAAATTCTAGGAGTAAATTTTTTGTACAACCCTAATTTAGTAGGTGTTTCTGGAATAAAATTGTAAGCCGTTGTTAGATATTCTCTAATCTCAATTCTGTCATTTTCGTTTAGATTTACTAATAATTTTACAAATCCAAAGGTAGAATCAAATACATAATCAAACCCATGTAACAATTGGATATCGTTAACATACACGTAGACAGCACGAGATGAATTTGTATCTAAATCAAATTTTTCATTTAAAGCAAAAGTTGTAATGCCTTCATCTTCAACAGTATAATTAATTACTTTATAAGCACCACTACCGATCATGTCCGATGTAGCAAAAGGAAAATCAATAACATTAGATTTAGACATCTTATCTAAAATTTTATCTACAAATTCCACAATACTACGTTGATCAAAATCTAATTCGCTAGCTAGAGTAATAAAATTATTTTTAAACTTTTCGTATTCGTTGGCTGCGTGTCTAATAGACTTTATTAGATTAATATCTTTATCACATAATAATGGAAATGCCAATACTCCTAAACTAGCTCGTTTCATAAATCTAGAACCGTTCTGTCTATAATTCACTATATCTCTGATATTACTAGCTCCCGGAAATTCTCCTTGGAATCCGGTGTCTACTTCAATCATAGTTTTTAAGTGATCATTGGCCTGACCTAGAGTAAATTGTTCTAGGTTTTCATTTAGGGGATTTTTTTCTAAAGAATTAGGAATTTCATAATAACCTAGATTTGGCTCGTCAGTCGTAAAAATTTTTAAGGTTACAGTTTCTCCTGCTTTTAAAGTTTGATTAAAAACAAAAGTTCTTGTATTTGCTACAACTGTGCTGGTAAAACTTGCGTTAATTTTTTTACCATTAATATAAAATAATATATGCTCTGTAGCATTGTTTGACCAAATACACGCCGATGATGTTAATGAACTTGTATCACTTTCTATAACAAAAGTTTCAAGGATAGGTTGTCTTAAATTAGGATTAGTTTTAATCCACCCGTTGAAAAATTCTTCAGTTTGATGATTTTTAAAAAAACCGGACGCTGATAATTTATTAATGGTCTGTCCAGACTGTTGATATAGAAATGAATCTTTTTCGAAATCAACTTCAAATAAAATATCTCCAGAATTATTAATATTCAAATAGGACAACGAGAACCCTAATTCTTTATCTACCGGTCCTTTTCCTATTTTATAGCTAATAAGTTCACTTCCAGCAAAAGTTGATGTTTCGTATTTTTGATTATCGGAAAACGAAACTCCCTCGTCATCAAACAAATCAAATAACGGGAATTGATTTATAGAATTTTTTGTTTGGCTACGTACCCACTGTTCGCCATCATAATGATACATCCTACCTTTGTTTGGCACACTACCCTTAGATATGATTATAGCTTCACCTATAATAGGATCAGTATCGTTGGTTTCAACTAAACTAATTTGGGTTCTATTAATAGTGTTTGTACTAGTTTGAACAGTTATAATCTTTACTTCAAAAATTTTATTCTTAACAAATGGATCAGCGTCATTTAAAAATAAAATTCTATCGCCATCCTCAACTGATTGCCCGTCAATATTATAACCGGCAGATCCTTCTATAGTTGAAAATACATCTTTAGTAAAATCGTCTACCAAATCAACTGTTTTCTTAGGCGTTGACCCATGATTAAACAATTGAATATTTGGAAGGAATTCTATTATAGGACGCTTGGCTCTGCCAGTTTCTGTTAACGACGGCGGTACTCCGTTTATATTAGCAGCATATTCTATAACATCTCTGTGGAACCATCTATTATAACGTGTCCACGGATTTTTATCTTTACTACTTCTATTAATAGTAATATAATCTTTTTGTGTAGGGTATGACGAAGCATCGTCGAAAGGCAAAGTATCGAATCCGCCATCATCAAAAGTAATTTCTATCTCATTGGATATAATAGGAGGAATTTCTAATTCGGCAAAATTTACTAATTTAATAGATTCGCCAACTCCTTCTACTAGCCATAAACTATCATTGTAGATAGCAGGCTGTACTTTACCTACGAATTGTACTTTTAATCCATTGGTAAATTTTATATTATTAGAACTTGTGTAATTTACCTTACCAAGAATTTCTTTTTCAACGTCTATAAAAGAATTTTCTAAAACAGACGCAATTACAAAACTGCCAATACGATTAATATTATTTTCGCTTTGATAATATAATAATTCTGGAGCATCTAACGGAACTTCGAATGTTATAGTACCAACTTCAATTCCGTTATTAGTTACACCTTTATTATAATTTTCTTGATTACCTTTAAGATTTCCGGATCTAATAACAAACGGATCACCGGGACTATTAACATCAAAAATATATGTTTGGCCTCTGTAAAGAGTAAGTTGAGGATTTCTTTTTAATCCGTCTGGATAGAACAACCATTCGTTCTGGCCGTCTGAACGTACACGATAACTAGATATAACATTTTCTGCTTGACCGGCTACTGAGACTGTTTCTGGCCCGACTGGCAACCAATAATATTCTCTATAGTTTATAAACTTGTCCCAATCGATAGGGGGGTTCCAACTATATTGTTCTTGATAAGTTGCTAAATCGTCTCTTTCAGATAAGTTATTAAAAAATTTTAATTGATTTTTTAAATCAACATAGTCATATACTTTCTTTACTTTCTGACCGCTTTCTATTACTACCGCAGGTTCTAGTTGATAAGATGATCTTAAAGATTTTTCTACATCAACATAAATGTCTTGAGAATTAAATGTTTTTCCATAACGACGACCAACAAATCCCGACAATCTTTCTAAAGTACCGGGTTGGACTAACGCATCTAGCGTAGTTGAAAGAAACTTATCATTGGTACTTGTTTTAAAAGCATCAGGAAGTAGATCAACGGTTCTTCTTACTGGTAGTTCACTTTTTTTGAAAATTTTATTTGACATTATTTTGCTGTCCTAGTTACAACCTGACTATTCAAAAGATTTAATTCTGTAGCTGTAATATTATACAATATTTCAATACTATCTACTGTAGCAGCACTTACTAGAATTTCATCTGGCTGGGCTCTTATTTCTGACAAACTTCCATACGCTTGATTTTCCTGCTTAGGCACTAACGCAATATTACTAATATTAGGAGAATTGTTAGAAACAATATAAGTGATTAATTCGCTAGCAAAAAATCTATCGCCAAAATCCCAATTGCCTACATCAAAAAATTCATTGATACTATTAATTATTCTTACTTTGAGGTCGTTATCATTTATAACTCTGTTAGGATTTTTTACAACTTTAAAAATTGCCTGAAATTCTGGGCTTGCCTTGTCCCCAAATAAAGGAAAATATTTTACAGGATGATAAACTATTTCATCGCTGATAGATTTAATTGGTCCAAGTGTAGATCCAAATTGTATGCTTAAACTTTCGGAAGTAGGCTCTGCGGGTTTAGTTGATAATCCGCCAGTGAGCCATAATCGATAGTTGTCATCATAGGACCTGGTTAAAAGATATATGTCAATAATATTGCTAACGCTAGGATCAATTCTTCTATTTTCACTGGCATTATGAATGTATTGAAATTTTAAGTTATCCCTACCAATATATCCTACATAACTAGGTTCTAGAACAAAAGAACGAGTTATAAGATCAACTTTTTTAATTAAATTTTCAGCCCTATCATAAAAATAAATTAATTGATTATGTTCGTAATCATTAACGTTAGCGTTAACTTCTTTGTCTATAATAATAAACTTGTTGTTAACATTTGGAATATAATTAAAGATATCGAATCCGTTTTCATCTTGAACTTGTTGGAAAAACACATATTTGTTATTGATATTAGATCCTACTATTTCATCAAATGAATCAGGATTGTCTATAACTCCGTCGTTGTCGCTATCATAAAATGATATTTTAACAGAATCGGAGCTCTTGTACCCGTCTTGAAATCTCACAGAATCGGCTATCTCAAAAGATATATCATCTTTTAGTGTTTGCTGTCTATCTACTATTGCCAATACTTCTGATACGGAAAATAGAGGATTTACCTGTCTTAAATTTACTATTGCGTTGGCTATTTCTGTATTGCTTAATACAGAACTTAAAGGCGAAGTATTAATAGCCAATACTTTAACTTGGTCTTTAATTACAGTTCTAGCACGACTATCGTATACTTTTTCTCCCCTGTCAAAATAAAATCTATTTTGCAGAATACTAGAAAAAATATATTCCGTGCCTCTTACTCTAACCCTATATTCGTCGCCGTCATAGACAAATGCTACAATCCACGATGTATCAACAGCTTCGTTGCTAGTATTACCAGCTTGTCCTAAATTAAAATCATTTTCTAAATCAATGTTTGTAGAGCTTATTACTTTCCACATACCATCTAATACATCATATCTTAAACCAAATGTTTCGGAACTAAATGTTAGATTTAAAATTTCATTTTCAATATCTGTCGGCAATGTCGTTACAAATTTAGATACTACCTGACTAGGCAAAGATCCTGTAGGAATATTTTCACTGTAGGTTATAGGCCCTTTACCTGAGCTTAGATTTCCCTTTCCGGCATTGGTTCCGTCGCCTATTAATTTAACAACTTTAGTCCATATAAATTTCTTATGGTTAGCATTTGAAGGATCATAATTAACTATTTCTCCGTTATAAAATGCTTTGTCTGCTGAAGGAGGAATAAATTTAATAAGGCTTCCTAGCTCTATATATTTTAAATTACTGCTTGTATAAGATCCGATTTTAATAGGAAATGAATCAAATACGTTTCCAAAATATCCAGTCGATGCGTTTTCCTCTGTGGTAGATTTAATCCACTTAACATTCACGTCGGCTGTAAAAATTTTATCAAAATTTGTAAGATAAAAATTATATGTCTGAAAAGAGCTTAAAGCAGGCTGAACTATATTTCGTATAAAATTTAAAACTGTAGCAGAATTAGTATATTTGAAAGAATAATATCTTTCTTCATCTTTTCTATAAATTAATCCGTCATCGGCAAAAATGTTTATTTTAGAATATTTTCCAGAAGCATCAATGATGTCAAAATTTCTGCTAATGCCGCTGCTAGTTCTATTGATAGCTTTGACTTTTATTACTTCTTGCGAACTTGATAATGGAGCAATATTATAATCTTCTCCAGTAATCATCCTATTTTGAGTGTAGTACACAGCAGGGGCTTTAGATCTAATAGAATCTATAGTTTCTGACGATGACGCATTGTCGACAGTATATTCTAAACTTAAAGTTATCGATAAGCTGTGTTGGGTTCCTCGTTTATTAATGTAAGGAACTGATATAGTGATTGCCTTCATTTCTGAAGGATTTACAACATAACTTTGACCGTTGCTTACTCTATAATAAAATCTAAAAGTTCCTTGAGGCAATTTTCCATACGCACCATCTGAGAATTGTAAATCTACAGCATCGTTGGCCTGTGTAATTACTGAATATACATTTCTTTGATTATTACTTAAACTATTAAAAACAATGTTGTTTCCGGCAACTGATGAAACTTCTGTCCAGACATTTGTAATATTACTTGAACCATCAATAGAATATAACCATACATCATCATTATTAATATTTTGGGTAGTGATAGAAACTATTTCATTTGGGGTTGGGCGAGATATACTAAAATCTGCACTTTCTAATGTTCCTTGTTTAAACATCATAAAGAATCCAGTATTATTACTTGCTGTGCCTTTACCGTCTTGTCTATAAATAAATCCCACTTGTCGGCTCGGAACTGGTGCTTCTTCAAATATAAAATCTCTAGACTCAGCTAGTCCTGTACTAACTAATTCAAACCCCATAGATCTGCCGGCTACAGATTTGCTGAAAGAAAATATTGGCAACCCGGTACTAAAAGAATTGAGTCTATACTGCTCTGTCCTAATTCCGTCTATAATTTTATTTGATTGTTCTTTTCCAAACTCAACGTTTGGTATCATAGCAGCGTTTAAAATTGATATAAATTGTTCATACCAATTAGAGTTTGCTGGATCATTCCATACAATAATTTGATTAGATAGGTTTGTTCCATTGCTGTCGACTAGTCCTTCTGTTGTTGAAACAGATTCAAATTTCAACAACCCTGAAGCAGATTTGTTTCTCCTAGCATTATAAGACAGCATTCTAGCTAGACGCAATACACTTTCTTTTCTATCAGCTAGTTCAATGAAATTTTCTCTACTGTTTAAGTCGATCCTAAATGCTAGACTCTGCCCTAGAAAAGCTATCAGATCTATTAATGCCACGTATTCAGAACTTTCTATAAAATCGTTGAAATCTTCTGGATAATTTTCTTTGATATAGTTAATCATTACCCTGCGAAGATTTTCAAAATCATAACTTTGAAAATCCGCATTACGGAAAGTTTGATAAATTCTAGTCCAGTCTTCAGCTAAAATTAAGTTATTTTGTCTAGTAGTTGTAGTCATCTAATGTGTCCTGTATAATATTTATTTTTTTTAAAATGTACGCATATTATCTCGGAATATCGTTTCGATTAAAAGCAATAAACATTTCTTCTGTAATATCAAATTCTACATACTTAAGATCGGCTTCAATTCTTATTCCTTGCTCGTTAGGAACAACTGCTACACTTTTAACTTCAATTCTAGGATCTGCTCTAAGTATTCTTATAACATCATCCTCTATCATCCTGATATTATTGTCATTCATTGGTTCGTATATCATAGACCAAATTACAGTTCCAAATTCTGGATTTTCCATCTTTTCGCCTTTTTTAATATTAAAGGCGTTCATAATATCTTGTTTAACAAGATCTATATCATATAATTTAAATTTTTGTCGGATAGCTTTACTACTAAATCCTCTGTACGCAATACCTCCGCTGATTCTATCGTCCCCAGTTGATGCCTTGATAGACTCAACTTTTTTTACATTATAAATTTTATTAGACATTTTTATTCCTTATTTTATGTGGCAGGTGGAAGAGCTTGACGAGTTTCTCTATCGGTCTTTTCTAACGCACTCTCTTGAGGATTTACATTTTCATGTTTGTACCATGGCTCGTGCATAGGCATACGTTTCATTATGCTTTGTATCAGATTAAATGATTGATATCTTGTTTGAGCATATTTTTGCGAAGCATCAACTACTTCGTTAGGATGAAGTTTTATTCTTTCTTCTTTTACAATACTCTCTGCCAATGTTGGAGATTCTGCGGGAGTAGCAGGATCACATTTAATTTCTATGCGTTCAGCATATTGTACATGTTTACTACCGCTTAAAAAATGACTGTCAGTTCCTGCTGTCGAAAATATACTTGTACCGGCTGTTAGATGACTATTACCAGCAACTAAGATTTTTTGATCAGCACCGACAGATAATTCTAGGCTTCCCTCTACTGTTTGTAATAATGATCCGTTGAAAACATTTTGTATTTCTCCGCCAACATAATTGTTAACAGTACCGCCAATATATGATGAAAACGCTTTTTCAATATCTTGAGTGTAATTCTTTTCGGCACGGACATTAATATTACGCCCAGCTTCTAAATTAATGTCTCTATCTGCTCTAAAATTAAAATCTCCTTGAGTATGAATACTCACACTATCTGCCGCAAAGATATCAATTTTTCCATTACTAGTTAATTCAATCCAAGATGTTCCTCTTGAATTTCCTATATAAATTAAATCTTCAGAGTTATGTAATAGTATCTGATGACCGGTTCGTGTTCTTACTCTAAAATATTCGCTGATAGGAATCCTAACATCGCCCTTTTCCCCTTTAAGAACATTAGCATATTCTGGAGGACCTTCTGCTGCTGGCGTCTTTCTTACAAATCTGTCGTCCCCGTCATCCATAACAAATTGTGTGCCGCCCACTCTGCTTACTGGTATAGGTTTAGTCTTATCATCGGAAGTTCCGGTAGGCATTCTTTTAGCACCCGGACGCTTGTCTAAAGGCCCCGGAGTTGATATACCAAACACAGACGGTGTTTGATTTCTTCGCATAGTAGATGAAGTTCTACCGCGTATATCGTCTTCGATTAGTCCCTGTTCTAACATAAATCCTGCTATAGGGTGAACAGGCTTTTTAGTTTCGTCGGGGCTTTCTTTTCTTTGTATTGCCCTATTGTATTCTGCTACAGGAAGCGGAATATTTCCAAAATCTTCTTTTTGGCTCGGTGAGAGATCGACTGCCGACGAAGCGGCTATAGCGGGGACCATATTGTTCATATAAGTATCAGGAACACAGCCTACCCAAAATCCTTTGCCAGTTTCTGATTCAAATACACACAACACAGTTACTCCAATATCTGGCGGAATAAAACTCATCCCGTAAGATTTTTGTGTGTCATTGAATGCGTTTTCGTTGCCGGTGTTAGAGCCGTTAAAAACATAATTTGTAGAGCCAAAAAATGGAGGACAATAATATACATCTACTGTTTGACCTTCTAGACCTATTGGATCAGAATCCGTAGTAACTAGAGTAACCGTTAGTCTCCCCATAAAATTTGGATCTTTATGAGCGACTACTTTGGCTAAACGGATTCCTAGCGATCTCTGTTCTTGATATCGTTCTTCATTTAATCTATGCGTCTGTGCCATTATTATTTCCTAGTTTGCTAATTAATCTGTTTTGTTCTCTACGGCATCTAAAGCATCTCGTATTTCAGGGGTAACCTCGATTTTTTGAACGTTAGGGCCGGTTTTCTTAAAACCCTCAAATGGAGGTTTATTTGATAAGTCTGAAGCTCTCCATTGATTAGTAATTTCAATTGTATCTGAGGGTACTGGGAATGTCTCTACCTTCACGGTAGCTGATTCGGTAACAGTTACGTTGCCTGTTGTAACGTCAACCTTAGCATTAGGAGCGGCCGCAGGTGAGGCAGATACTTCTGGAGCGTTTATGATAGCCGGAGCGGCTGATGCTGCTGCTGTGGTTGCTTTTACCTGAGCCCTATTAGGATCAGGAGTAGGTGATAGTCCTGGACTTTGTAAGAATGGATCTGATTTCTGATTAATTAATTCTTCAGGTTGTTGTCCTCGATCTCTAAATAAATTTAATTCTTGTGTAAAAACGCCATCAACAAATTTACTTTTAACTGTTCTGATTCTAAACAAGCCGCTGTAAGGACTATCTGTAAAACCAGCTGCTGGAAATAGGAACAGCGACCTTCCAGTACGAGGAGCATCAATTGGACTTTTAAATCTTAGATAAAGTCGAATTTCAACTTCTTCGCTGGCCATCGTTCCGTCACTATTGATCTGGGCACCTGCTGCTACTGGTGCTACATTGTCTATAAAAACTCCAGATTTAGTTAGATAGTATGGGTCACCTAGTATAGTGAGATCTAACATTATCATTTCTGTATCTAACAACATGGCCTGTTCAAAGGCCCTGGCTACTCTTATTTCTGCTGTATCTTTGGTGCCTCCGCCCTGTGGAGCACTATAAGATGATCTTTTATCTCTTAACATTCTTCCTGCATGGGTTTCTAAAGTTAACCCTTTGACATTAGTGCCAGGTTCGTTTCCTCCTATGTCTTCAGGTTTGATAGTTTTTCCGTCGCTGTCGATGGCTCCTCGTTGACTATTATATCCTTGAGCTGACATAGCAGTATAAAAAGTATTGTCAAATTTTAGTTCCCAACGAATAATATCATCATTTTGTCCGGTGTACAGATAATCATATTTCTTTTTAATTTGGGCAGGGATATCGTCGGGGGCGAATCCTTTGGTTTCGTCTGAAGGCAGTTTCCAATTTGAATGATGAGCTCTGTAAGGCCTAATATAATATTCTATGTCGTATGCCGGTCTGTTTTGCACAGTATCTAACTGAAATTTTTGACCTTTATATTTTAATTTTGCTGAAGGCCTGTACCAAACAACATAACCATCCTTTGGAATATTTTTTAGAGCATTAACACAGTACTCAGAAGTTTTCATTATTTCTTTAATAATGTCTTCAATTTTTCGAGGGCGACCTTCTAAGGCAGGAAAAGAAAAACTTCGTTTTCCTCCTTGTTTTTGATTCCTATCTTCAGATTCGTTTTTAACATTAGTACTGTTTGATCCACGCTCGGCAGGTTGTCCGTCTGCGTTAACAAATTTAGATTTTAAAATTTTATCTGGTTCGGCTCCGGATACTATAATTTTATACGTATCCTCATTAAGTATTAATTTACTGTCTTTTAATTTTAGTTGTGCCTCGTTTAGTTTTTTAGTTAAATCCGCAAGAACTTCTCCAACAGTGCTGCCTTCAACTGTTATACTACCTTCCACACTTCCATATACATTATTAAATGCTTCAAGATTAAAATCTAAACATCTCACAGTATACTTGCTGCCGCCTTCGTTAGACGTGAACTGTATTTGTTGTAATTTTATTGGATAATCTCTAGTTGTACCTGGGATTATCTGTTGTTTAAAAGTATTAGGCGTATATCCAAGAAATTCTATCCTTAATAACCAAGCACATTCTACATAATTTGTATATCCGGATTTGATAGCAGCGGTTTGTAAACTCTGCATGAATAGGCCTAAGCTATAAGGCTCATGAACATCAAAATTTATAGTAAGGTTGCCGGAGAGACCAGATATTTTTGTCGGGGTAGCAAACGTGTAAATTTCAACGTTGTTGATAAAATATTCAGGCGAACCATAAAAAGTAGTAACCCGCTCAGCATCATATCGCCCAGCAGATGATAGCACTACATTTTGTAAAGCAGTACCAAACGTTCCGTTAGATTGCAAAGAATCTAAATTTGTTGGTGTTAATGGTGCTAAGGTAAAAACAGGAGTAACATTAGTATAATATTTTAAAATATTATCTTCAACATTGGCAAATTCTTTAGCAGGACTACCGCTGTCTAGTTCTTTTCTTAAGTCAACTATTGCCCGGTCTGGCAACGTGCCCCCCACTACAGCATTTAGGGGCGAAGCAGTAGCAGGTGTAACTTGATCAGCCATCTTATATTCCTAGATAATTCATTAGATTATTTTTTTGAGGTATTTTTATTTCTAATCCCGGTTCAAAATCATATATGGGATCTTTGATAATAGACATGTTTCTTTGTACAAATACCCACCACAGCTTAGGTGTTCCATAAAGATCGTAAGCCAGTAGATCTGGCCTATGTTTATATTTTGTATCTATGATGTAGGTAAAATCAGTGTCGCTAGACGGTACTGGTCTAATCTTTAAGATGTCTAGGTAAAGAGAATTTTGTCTAGTCTTAAACCAAGGTGATGTATTTTTATAGTTGGCCATTATTAAAATCCTGTTAATCTGCCTGCTGAGTAATCAGCAAGATTAAATTCTCTTCGTGTTTGTTCTCTATTGTACATAGGGCTAAGAATAACTGTTATAGTACTGTGCATTGGAACACTGTTGTTTCCGCCTGCTCCAGCCTGTACCAATGACGGAACTGTTAGATACTGCACGTTATCTTTAAGGTCTACCTGAAAAGATTTAACTACCACTGGCAGAGAAGGCAACATTTCTGGCCCGTAGCCAGTTAACGTACACACCACTGGCGGAAATCCGGCAGGGACTGATTTACCATAAAACATTTTAGTAGCGGAACGCAGGAAATGATTTGCTGCTAACCAGTATTGCCCTTCGGCAGCATTTTGTACTGTAAATTCACCTTGTATAGTTATATCTTCGATCTGACTATTTTTATATGCTTGAAAAGGAAAATTTGAATGAACTATTCCTTCAGTGCCTGTATAATTAGCTTTGTATGTTAGAGAAATATTTGGGGTATAGGGAAATAGTAAACCTCCGGTTTCTATTAACCGTTTAAAGTATGGATTTCCTGAATTGCCGTTAAAAACAGTAAAATCAGTATTCAACCGTATACGAGAGTCGCCGAGAACACTGCGTCTAGTTGTATTTCTTTCACCGAGATCAACCGCAGAAGACCACAGGTTTAGGGTTGGTACAGAGGTAGTTGTTAATCGGTTATACGATAAGGCACCGAAATCAAACTTTAGATCTTTAACATTTTCATACGCAGATTTTCCAGATGATATTAGAGCAGCTGCCGTTCCTAGGATTCCTAAAGCCTTATCTAATCCGCTAAAATCAGGAATGTTGAATCCCTTAGGCCTATTGTTATAACTATTACTACCGCCCGGGGCGGCATAAGCACTTACCGCCTGATCGGCAGCATTCTGGGGAGTATCGCTACGGCCGCCTCTATTTGGCCCCGATGACTTCTCCGGAACTGACTTCACAACGACCGCTACTCCGCCGATAGTAGTTTCCGTGTTTAATGGTAATGGCATAAATTGGTATCCTTTAGACTATTTATTTTCTTAAAAATGTGCTATTATTATATTTCCAGAGGAATCAATAGATGACGATAATACAACCACCAAAAGTAAAGTACTTAACAAACAAGGATTTACTAGCAGAAATACACAGAAGTAAAAATACATTTTGTTTTTATACCAGTCCAGAATATTCAGATTATGATCTAATAATACCCAATCTTGACAAACTAAATGTAAGAACCGTAGCAGAAGCCAAAAGAAATAGGGCCGCCAAAGAAAGCAAGAAGGCACACGAAATAGCACAACAGACTAATAAAAAAGCATCTGCTAAAGATTCAGAAATAGATTATAAAAAAATTAACAAACACGATCTTGTGTTTAGGATCATGACCTTTGATCATATACCCTTAGCACCGGGTCGTAAAAAGACAGTTAAATCTAGAGCAGACAGCCATGAAAAGGTTAACTTTCCGCCGTTCCAGCACTGGAAATATGACGAGAATAACAATCTTATATGTGTTGGAAAAAGTCATTGGAAGGGAGGCATTGACTCCGGAGAGTTCTGTAAGGATCACGGTCAGATGACCAATGACCTAGCCCGTATGTTTATCAAACTCTGCGAACGCTATGCCACCCGCGGTAACGTTCGTGGTTATACCTATAACGATGAGATGAAAGGGCAGGCTATTCTACAACTAACTCAGATAGGACTACAATTCGATGAAAGTAAATCTAATAATCCTTTTGCTTATTATACCGCTGCTGTTACTAACTCATTCGTTAGAATTATCAACATTGAGAAACGCAATCAAAACATTCGAGACGACATTCTTGAAATGAATGGAATGAATCCTAGTTGGACTAGACAGAACAGTGGCGGGGGGGGCGGCGTTGCTGCTCCTGGTCCAGTTACCACCGAAGGCGGTGATTGGGATTGATCTTTTATAACAAAAATAGTATAATAACTTTATGAGTCTATTCAAAAAAGCAGCGTGTTTTACAGATATACATTTTGGATTAAAATCGGGCAGTCGAACGCATAACGCCGATTGTGAAGGATTTGTCAAATGGTTTTGCGACACTGCCAAGGACGAAGGTTGCGAAACTGCTATATTTTTAGGCGACTGGCATCACAATCGTGCGACCACTGATGTTAGTACCATGAACTATACCGTTTCGAATCTAGAACGACTAAGTCAAAACTTTGAAAAAGTATATTTTATTCTAGGAAACCACGATCTATTTTATAAAGACAAACGTGAAATTAACTCTATAGAGTTTATGAGATTGTTTCCTAATGTAGTACCCATTAGAGATCCATTTACCGAAGGCGATGTTACTATTCTACCGTGGCTAGTGGGCGACGAATGGCAACGGGTTCCTAAGATCAAGAGTCGTTATATTTTTGGACACCTCGAGCTTCCAAATTTCTACATGAATGCTATGGTACAGATGCCTGACCATGGACAACTACAGAGCACACATTTTGTAAATCAAGAATATGTATTCTCTGGACACTTCCATAAGCGTCAAACCAGCAGGAACATCACTTACATTGGTAATGCCTTTCCGCATAATTATGCCGATGCCGGTGATGACGATAGAGGCATGATGATGTTAGAATGGGGCAGCAAGCCCGAATATCGTGTTTGGCCTAATCAGCCTACATTTAGAACCTACAAGTTGAGCCAAATTATAGATAGCCCGGATTCTTTGCTTAAAGAAAAAATGCACTGTAGAGTCACTATAGATCTACCTATCACATTTGAAGAGGCTAACTTTATCAAAGAACAGTTTATACCTCAGTATAATCTTAGAGAACTTATGCTTATACCCGAAAAAGTAGAGGTAGAAAGCAATGCTGTGGCCATAGACGTTAATTTTGAATCTGTTGATACTATCGTAATGAATCAGATCGATGCTATCGAAAGCGATTCCTACGACAAAAAATTATTGTTGGACATTTACAGAGACTTATGATTAAAATAAAAAATCTTACTGTTAAAAATTTTATGAGTGTGGGGAATCAAACCCAAGCTATTGATTTTGACCGCGGGCAATTAACTTTGGTGTTAGGTGAAAATTTAGACCTAGGTGGTGATGACAGCGGTGCTCGTAACGGCACTGGTAAAACTACAATCATCAACGGACTGAGCTATGCTATCTACGGCAATGCTTTGACCAATATTAAGAAAGACAACCTTGTTAATAAAATCAACGGCAAGGGAATGTTAGCCACCGTGACTTTCGAAAAAGACGGTATCGAGTATCATATCGAACGCGGACGTAAGCCTAACTTATTAAAGTTTAGTGTCAACGGCCAAGAACAAGAGCTAGATGATCTAGACGAAAGTCAAGGCGATTCTAGAGAGACACAAAAAGCCATCGAAGAAATGTTTGGAATGACGCACGAAATGTTCAAACACCTTGTGGCTTTGAATACCTACACCGAGCCATTCTTATCAATGAAGGCTGCTGATCAACGATCAATTATTGAGCAGCTCTTAGGTATCACGCTGCTCAGCGAGAAAGCAGAAAATCTCAAAGAACAAGTCAAGCAGACTAAAGATGCTATTGCTACAGAAAACACAAGGATAGAGACTATTAAGATCTCTAACGAAAAAATACAACAAAGTATTGAAAGTTTAGAACGTAAACAAAAACTCTGGGAAGATCAAAAAGAAAAGGCTTTAGAGAACCTTAGAAAAAGTATCGATATATTAGGTACTATTGATATCGATCAGGAAATTATTAACCAACGTGCTCTGATAGAGTGGAACAAAAACAAAAAAGAACACGATAATCTAACTGCGATGATCGCAAAACAGGTTACTACTTTTGAAAAAGAACAAAAAACACTAGACAAACTAGAAAAAGAATTAAGTCTATTAGCCGATCATAAATGTCATAGCTGTGGACAAGACTTACATGACGAAAAACATGAAAGTATGGTGTCTACTAAAACCAAACAATTAGAAGATAGTGCTAATTCTGTTAATGAACACCAAAAAGAGTTAGATACCCTTAGAGAAGCACTGGTGTTACTAGGCGAACTTAATGCTTGTCCGCAGGTAAGTTATGATAATCTCGAAGAAGCTCTAAATCATAAAAACACATTATCTGGTTTAGAAAAAGATATCACTATCAAAGAAGCAGAAACCAATCCGTATGCTGAACAGATTGATGATTTAAAAAATACCGCAGTACAAGAAATAGACTGGGAAGCAGTTAATGAGTTAACAAAACTCAAGGATCATCAAGAGTTTCTATACAAATTGTTGACTAACAAAGACAGTTTTGTACGCAAACGTATTATTGATCAAAATCTAGCGTTCTTGAATCAGCGGTTAACTTATTATCTGGACAAGATCGGCTTGCCACACATAGTAGAATTCCAAAACGACCTATCAGTGATCATTACACAGCTAGGACAAGACCTAGATTTTGATAACTTGAGCCGTGGAGAGCGTAATAGACTGATATTAAGTCTAAGTTGGGCATTCCGTGATGTGTGGGAAAACCTATATCAGCCAATTAATCTGTTGTTCATTGACGAATTAGTAGACAGCGGCATGGATTCTAGCGGTGTTGAGAGTTCTATCGCAGTATTGAAACGCATGACACGTGAACGCAATAAGAATGTGTTCTTAATATCGCATAGAGACGACCTAACCAGCAGGGTGAATCATGTGCTAAAAGTAATAAAAGAAAACGGTTTTACCAGTTATTCGAATGATGTGGAGATCGTAGCTTGAGCACAGATGCTCACGATCGTATGATCAAGGCATTCCAAGAGTACTTTAAGTGGCAGGACCGCTTTGAGTACAAAGGATCTGACGAGGCAGGAATAAAGGCAAGATATTGGCTATCAGAAATACGCAACGAGGCAAGTGTTAGGCGTGTAGAAATACAAGAAAAAAGGCAACAACGTAAAGCAGCCAGAAAAGGCATGTTAGGCAGACCCCCAAAAATAACTAAGTGAGTGCTGTGGACATACCAAAATCAACCCGTAGAAGAAATTCCCGAAGGCTATATTGGCTTTGTTTATCTCATCACGAATCTCAAAACCGGACAGAAGTACATAGGCAAGAAATTAGCTCAATTCAAACGTACTAAACCACCCCTTAAAGGCAAAAAACTTAAAAGAAGATCAGTAGTAGAAAGCGATTGGCGTGACTACTTTGGTTCTTCTGATAGGCTCAACGCAGACGTCCAAGCATTAGGTCCGGAAAACTTCACTAGAGAAATACTTTACTACTGTAAATCCAAGGCAGAAATGTCATATCTAGAGGCTAGAGAGCAGTTTGAACGCAGAGTTTTAGAAACAGATGACTATTATAATGGCATTATAAACGTCAGAGTTGGCGGATCAAACATACTTAGACAGCGTCTAGAAGAACATAAAAAGGCAAAATAAGAACCATTTTTTAATAATGACCAAGCTAAACTGGAATAGAAACCCCGTTAATAGTGTGTTAAATTCAGATTATTATCGTAATCCAAAGCAAGGTTTTGATCAAAAATGGCATAGTCAGCGGGCAAAACTACAAGATCATTTAGGCGTTCACAAAGATCATCATTGGGAAATCATCAATAAACCGACAGGTCCACACGCAGGCAAAGTAATCTGTAATAGTTGCGGAGGCAAATTTATTACTTGGTTACCAAAAGGCTACATTTCATCTAACACTTAAGGTTGGCGGGCCAGTTTGTAATACCGCTGTGAAAGGGCCGCGTAAGAAACGGCACACGAAACATAGTAAGGCACTCCCCTGGAGGAATTCCAGTATCCTGAAAAATCGGAAGTGAGTCAGAGGGTTCGAACCATATGCCCGACGCATTGCTATAGTATGATTGTTAGCATACGAAAAACCGTGCTATAAAAACTTAGACACTAGGAACGAGGTCTAAGACGCTTAAAATTAAGCGAGTCGACGTAGGTTGGGAAAGGTCAGAGCCCATTAGCATACGGTAAAAACACCTACTTCCAATGTCTTGGCTGTTGCAACTCGGATAATGCCCAAGCAAAGACGGAACCATGTAGATAGGTTCCGTCTGACTGAAACAATCTGGATAATAGTTAAAACTGCTTCGCAGTTAACTCTAAAAAAAATGTGTCTGAGCGTTAGCGATAGACACGAGTGAGCATCGCTCACTCCTAAACATATAAATAACTCTATAAGTTCTTAGGACACTTTTAAATGAAAATCACTGATATATTATCTCAAAAACAACAACAACAGGTATCTGAAGCACCTGTAGGTATGTTAAAAAGGGCTGGTCTAGGTATTGCTTCTAAGTTTGGAAGTAGTACTGCTAAAGGTGCTCTTGACATGGCCAAATACGCCAACGGTCTTAGAAAACAATTTGACTTTTATCTAGGTCAAACAGATCAAAAGCCTAATTCAGATGCGTTAATTGCCTTTTTAAAATCAAATGGTTTTCCTACTGCAGGAGCTGAAGCAGCATTAAAACAAGCAGCTATGGCGTCAGGTGGGGCAGCAACCGGAGATATTGCCAAAGAACTTGGAGCGGATAAAATTGAGCCCACTGGTACTATAGAGGTACCTCCTGGTCCGGACAGCGACGCTGCCCCAGAAACTCCAGCTGAGCCTGGCAGTCCTGAGGCACCGGCTGATTCTGCTGCTCCAGAAACTCCAGCTGAACCAGAGGCACCGGCAGCAAGTGAAGTTCCTCCTAAAGAAAAAAAGAAAAAACCAGCTGAGGGAATTGGTGAATTGTCACGCATCGCTCAATTAGCGGGATTACGATATAACCCAGTTAGTGAAACAATCATTGACGAAGTAGAACTTAAGAATTCAACTGTAGATAGTATTATCAAAGCAGCAGTTACTGATATCCTTAAAGCCAAAATGGGACAACAACTTGATGCGGTTATCGGTGGTCAAGGTGCTTCGGCCCAAGATATTAGTAAAGCAGGCGGCGATGCCGGTGATGATGATGGTAGCAGCGGTATAGGATCATCATTCATTCGCGGAGTTAAACAGGGCATGTCTGGTGGCGAGGAGCCAACTAAAACCAAGGGCAGTCTTAACTACGGTAAACTATCAGAATTACTTCCAGGTATTGATGCTAATCAATTAAGAAAATCGGTTACTAGCTATATGGCTGGGAATCCATTAACTAGAGAGCAAATGAATGTGATGTCTAATGCTTTTGGAGAATTGGTTAAGATGGATCCTGCTCAGACTGCTAAGGCACTTCAGTTATTAAAAGCTGTACGTGCTGGTTAAAAGAACGGTAGTCCAGAACTCTTAGTAATATCCATGTTGTCCTTGACAATCTCAAGGACTAACTCTCTTTCGTCCCAACTGAGGTTCATGGCTTCGGCAAACGACAATCCGCCACGCATATACCAAACTGAACGCATAGCTTCTAGTTTGATCTGCTTTGCCTGTTCATCAAGGGCTTTCGACTCGGCTAATACCTCGGGGATACTTAACGTCGAAAGCCGTTGCCGAAAAAATCCGATTGGTCCATAGTAAGCTCAACATCCCATTCATGCTCGCATTTTTGACATTTGCTATGGAAGCTGCTAAGATTTCCAGTTTCTCTAGTCTTGCTTACTGCTGTGTTAATCTGTTCAAACACAGACTTGTCGGTCTTTTGTAAAAATTCTTTTATAAACGCAGGATCCTCAGTCATACCCGCAGAACTTTCAATCCTTGTAATACAGTTTACAGCAGTGTCTATGGTTAAATCGGTTAATTTAATAAAACTTTCTTGGAAAATTCTTAATTTTTCTTGCTCTTCAATTGTGTCATCGTTGATTACTTGAAAAATTCGCTGATGCTCAAATGCCTTTAAAGCAGTTTTAGTAATTTCTTCGTAAGTCATAGGACGCAGATACACAATCATGTCTGAACCAATTTCAACTTTGGTATCAAAATTAATTTTGTTTAATCTATCTAACACATCACGTAGATCAACCATAGAGTCGTTAAGATTTTCACATTGGGGGCATCTAACAGAAACTTCCATCTCTTCGCCGTATGTAGCAATCCTAATTGCTGATAATACAGCATCAACATCGAGACTTGGAATTTTCCAAGGATCTAAAATGTTGGGGATGCAGCTGCTGATAACTTCTCTAGTTGCTACTCCGTTCATCAATGCGTCTGGAGTTTTAAATAACAATTCATCCCTGGCCGTCATGGCGAACACAGGATATTCGTTGTTAGTGGTCTTTTTTAACGACCCTTCCGGATAAAATTCACCTTTTGACGGCAGAGAAACATAGATCTTTGGTTGTCTAAAAAACGCCGCTAGAGGATTAACTGCTGGAGCAGCATTTTGTTGAGACTGAAACTTACTTGGATCAAAATCTGGCATGTTTTTCCACCTATAAATAAACGTAGCAAGATATTTATATACGCAGATTTTCTGGTATTATAATCCTGGACACTTAAATGGCAAAAACTACAGTAGAAATCCTAGGCGGAGAACTAGACGGTACAGTACTAAACAACATAGCTAGCGAAGCTACTATGCGTGAACTACTGGCCGCAATTAAATCAGAATCTAAATCTTCCGGTGGCGGTGGTGGCGGATCTGGCAAGGCAAAAAATCCAGCTAAAAATCTAGATGTAATGTCAAAATTAGCCAACGGTCTAGGTAATCAGATTGGCAATGTAATAGGTGCCGTGGGCAGTATGGGAGCAATGTTGCTAACAGGCAACACCAAGATGAGTTCTTATACCAAAACATTAAATGATCAAGTTATTGCTAAATTGCCTATCGTTGGGGGCCTGTTAGGTGGACTAGGTGGAATAATCAGTGACAGCATTGAAGTGTTTGAAGATTGGAATGACAGTTTAAAAACAGGCACTCAAACTGGAGCAACATTTGGTAACAGTATCCTTAGAGCTTCAAAAGCAGCAACGGCTGCGGCTATGGATATTGATTCGTATATGAAAATGATTTCTAGCAACTCATCAGTGATGCTGAACCTAGGAAAAACAGTTACTGAAGGTGCTGAAAGATTTAGTAAAATATCTAGACTACTGAATAGGGATGGCGGCAAAGCAACACAAACTCTAAGACAAATGGGTATGAATGCTAGGAATGTTAATGAAGGATTGATTAGCTATATTGATATTATGGGCGGAGGATTACTTAAAGATAAACGTTCAGATGACGATGTCGCAGAAAGTTATGAAAAGTTTCAACTCAACATAATGAGATTGACTTCATTGACAGGAAAAAGTGTAAAAAAATTAGAAGAAGAAATGGCTGTAGCAACTAAAGACGTTGTGTTTAAAATGGCTTTACAAAAATTAGATGAAAAAGAACGAACTAAGTTGCTTAACACATTAGCCAATTACACTGCTATGTATGGCCAGTCTGGTGCTGAACTGTATAAATCATTGTATCTTCAAATGCCGCCAGGCGATGAAGGTGCTAGAAACTTAATGGTATTACAACCGCAATTAGTTAGGGCTATGAAAGATTCTATTAACACTGCGTTAGATACCAATGTTACTGTAGATAAGATGTCTAGTAGAATAGAAGATGATATTATTTCAGTGATGTTAAAATCTGCTAAATCAGCATCTGGTTTAGAAGGACTATTAGCTGCTGCTGGTGCCAGTTACGGAGATGCAAAATCTCTTACCGCTGCTATAAATCCTATTCTAAATCAATTGGTAAAATACGGAGATGTGTCTAAGTTAACTGAAAAAGATCTTCGCGACATGTTTAAGAAAGCCAGAGAAGAACAAAAAGCTAGAGACGCAATTACTAAATTTCTAAATGATTTTGAAATGGCGATGCAGGATTTAAAATTTCAGCTAATGGAGTTTTTATATCCATTGTTAGATGATCTAGGAAAATTTTTAGAAAGACAAGATCTTCCGGGTAAAGTAAGACAGTTTGGTACCTGGATCAAAGACAGTGTTGAAAAGTATCTGCCTGATGTGATAACATTTTTCAAATATCTAGGAGATGAAAACGGCAGAGACTTTATCTGGAACGAAGTAACATATTTCTTTGATCGTATGGGCATTAATTTTATGTACCATGCTAAAACCATGTTTGATAAAGATAAGATGGGCGATTTTGCTGTAGATAGAGATAACGCATTAGCAAAAGCTCTAGAAGATCACGAACAGAGACAAAATATACTTCGTCCAAAGTTACCAGAAAGATATACACCACAATCAGAAAGAGGGGCAGCAGTACCAAATAAGAGTGGTAGGGCAAGCTCAATAACCGAAACCGGTAAAAAAGATCAAGGTGTAATAGCTGCTTCAGATAAAATAGTTGCTGAATTAAAAGATAAACTAGCTATTTTTAATCCCGTAGGAAAAGGAGCAGCTTTATCAATAAACAGCGAATTTGGTAATATACGTCAATATCGCGATGATAATGGTAACGTGATGCGTGAAACTGCACATCCAGGTTTAGATGTAAAGGCGGATAAAGCAAAAATAAGAGCCGGCATAGACGGAAAAATTTTATACGGACATGAACCGGGTTACGGATACTATGCAAAAATTTTAGGTGCCGACGGTGTTGAATTACTTTACGGTCATTTACACCAAAACGACACACAAGAACAATTTACTAGAAAACTACATGGCGGTACAGTAACGGCTGGCACAGAGATAGGAATATCAGGAGGCGGCAAGGGCGATCCGGGAGCAGGAACTTCTACAGGTCGACATCTACATTTAGAAGCTAGACGCAACGGAGTAAGATTTGATCCTACATCGTTAATAAAGCCAGGTATGAGTACAGGAACTTTAGGAACTTATGGTAGTTTGTTTAAAGATTTTGGATCAGCCACAGATGTTATGTTAGAAGGTACAAAAGCTGTTATGACTCCTGAGCAAATGAATAATGTTATGACAGGTGCTGGCAATATAGCCACTAGAGAATTGTTGGAATCTATAGATGTAAATTTTGCAAGATTAGAATTGTTAATGAGAGAGCGTACTAATCTATCAAGATCTCAACTTTCTTATATAGAAAATAATAAAATGACAATAGCATAATGGCCAAAAATACTGTAGAATACTTTAGTTCAAAATTAGGTAGCGGCGTAATCAACAATGCTGCGTCTGAAGCCACGCTTCAAGAAATTGTTAGATATTATAAAGACAACTCTAACAACAACAGAGGAGGCGATGATGACGTAGCTGACGAAGCAGGTGCTGCTGGCACATCACTTAAATTACTAAAAAAAGGGTTTACTACATTAACTGCCGGACTATCAAATACAGTCAGTGCTGGTAAGAATTTTATCTCTATGATAGCTAGGGGTGAAGATAAACTCAGTGCTTACGGAAAATTTATACAAGATGATTTAATTAAAAAACTTCCAGTAGTAGGAGACACCTTGGGTGATCTTGCCGGCATTGTAACAGAAACTATAGTGGCTTTAGAATCTTGGAACGACGGGCTGCGAGAAGCAAACAAGCACGGAGCAACATTTAATTATAGTATTTTTAAATTTAAAGAAACTGCTTTAGATATGGGATTGTCTACTGACGAGCTTGTGTCGTTGGTTGGAAGTAACGCAGAAACGTTGGTATCTTTAGGCGGAGGTACGATGACTACCGGTATAGATAATCTACGAAAATTATCTGCTGCTATGTTTATGGATTCTGATAAAGTATCGGATATATTAGACCGATGGGGATATAACACATATCAACAAAATGATTTACTATTAGAATTCTATGCCGCAACTAGAAGAGGAAAAGCTGTAACAGAAAAAAATCTTAACAGCACCAGCAACGAATTTTTACAATATGCTAGTCAAATTGATGCTTTTCAAAAAATAACAGGTATGGGCAAGGAGCAGCGTCAAGAAGCCGCAGCAGCAGCTAATCAAGATATATCATATAAACTAAAAGTTGGAAAATTACTGCCTGCTCAGCAGGCTAGGATGGAAACAGCTTTACAGAGTTTTTCTATGGTGTTTGGTGCTCAGGGAGCAGAACTATTTAAATCTAGAGAATTGGGTGTTCAGTCTATCAATGATACTGTAATAGCATTACAGTATGCGTTAGGGCCAAGTTTTGAAAGGTCTATGGACACTATTATTAAAATGGCTAAAGATACTAGTGTTAGTCCTAAAGTATTTGAAGATTATGTTAATAATACCATAGGTAGTCAATTAGCTAATTCTAAAGAAGCTATGAGAGAATTAGAAGGCATAATAAAAGGTTCGGTGTCGGGAAATGAAAGTTCTAAAAAACTAGTTAAGGCTCTCACACCAGCAATGGAATTTATGATTAAACAAGGCGGTCTAAGCAAAAACATGCAAAGTCAATTTGTTAAGATGGTTGAAGCCGCTAAAAAAGAACAAGGTAAAACAGATGCGTTTACAGACACTCTAAGAAAATTTCAAAGATCGGTATATCGTGTCTATCGGGCGTTATTAAAAGGATTCTTTCCCGTTATGAAAGATCTGGCTAAAGAATTTAAAATAGCTATGGTGCCCGATCAACTGAGAGCGTTTAACAAATATCTAATACAATTAGCTAATGATGCTTTACCATATGTAAAAAACTTTTTTGCAAATCTCACAGATGATGACACGCTTGTATACATGAAAAATATATTTGAAGGCATGTTTGAAGCGGCTATTATATATTTTCATATGTACATGCGAAAAGCAATATATTCAACATTTAATGTTGAAGGTGCAGCAAAGTGGCTGGCAAAAATAGGAATCGGCCCAGACCTTGATCGGATGGCAGCAGCAGCTGAAGCTAAACTTGGCTTTGCCAAAGAAAGTGGAAGACAGATATTTTTGCCTAAAGAAGAAAGAAGGATGCCGGTGAATCCGGAAGATGAAAAAGTTGTTATAGATGGTAAAACATATTATATTAGAGATTTATTAAGAGGCTCAGATGGACGTTTTAGATCTTACGGAAGCGTTTATGAAGGAGGTAGCGGCAGTGAAGTTACAAATGCTGCTCTTACCGCAGCAATTCTAGCACTTCGAGAACGTAAAGCACAGGCGGGTGCTTCAATAATTGATGATAGCGATCAATTTGGAGGATTAACACTGTTACAGAGAGAAGCAGTGGCTAATCTTTTAAACAAGAACATACGTGGAATAGGTACTAATCTAAATCCTTTAAGACGAGTAATGTTTGATGCTAAGATGTTTGCCCAAACAAAAGATAGAAATCTCCCTAAAATTCAAAAGATCATGGAGAGAAAAGAGTATGCCGATGAAGTAGAAAGATTACGTAAAGAATATCCTTCAACTTATATGGGTATGAATACTGGTACTCTTGGAACCCTTGGAGGATTGTTTGGAAACTTTAAACGCGGTACAATGGCCACACTTCACGGAAAAGAAGCAGTAGTATCACCAGGACAACTTCAAAATGTGATCAATACAAGTGCTCAGATCTCGATGAGAGATGTAGTAAAACGTTTAAATAGTAATATTAATCGCATGATTGATGTAGCAAAACAAGATGTTGGATTAGAACGTTCTAAACTGTTAGCTATGACCTAAGGTCAAGCACTGGAGAATAAATTGAGTTGGAAAAAATATTTTACGCCTGTACCTGTAGCTAAACAAGCAGGATCCATGAGCCCATTGGGGAATGGTTCTCGACCAGGCCCGGCACGCTCAAACTATTCTAGTTTTTTACCTGATGTATATGCGGGTACTCCAAATCGTGTAGAACGATACATGCAGTATGAAACTATGGACATGGACTCAGAAGTTAATGCTGCCCTAGACATCCTAGCAGAATTCTGTACACAAACTAACAGAGAAAACAACACAGCTTTCCAAATCAATTTCAAAGGACAACCTACAGCTACAGAAGTTAAAATCCTTAAAGATGGATTACAGAAGTGGCATAAGTTCCAACAATTTGAAACACGTATGTTCCGCATTGTGCGTAACGTTTTCAAATACGGTGATTCGTTTTTTATCAGAGATCCGGAAACACAAAAACTCCATTATGTTGATCCTGCTAAACTAGTAAAAATTATAGTCAACGAATCTGAAGGTAAAAAGCCCGAACAGTATGTAGTTCGTGACATGAATTTTAATTTTAGAAATCTAGTAGCAACTTCATTACTGAATAATACAAATAAAACTCCAGCAGGTTCTGCCTCATACGTCAGCGGCGGGTCTTTTGGACGAGGCATGGTAGGCACAGCACCTACACAGACAGGTACTAGGTTCAGTACTACCCAAGAAGAATTAGCTATCGATGCTAAACATATCGTACATTTGAGCTTATCAGAAGGATTAGACAATAACTATCCGTTTGGCAATTCATTATTAGAATCAGTATTCAAAGTCTACAAGCAGAAAGAACTGCTTGAAGACGCTATTATTATCTATCGTGTACAACGTGCTCCAGAACGCAGAGTGTTCTATATTGACGTCGGTAACATGCCAGCACACATGGCCATGAGCTTTGTAGAACGTGTAAAAAACGAAATTAATCAAAGACGCATACCTAGCCAAAGCGGCGGCGGTGCTAATATGATTGATGCTAGTTATAATCCATTAAGCATATCCGAAGATTACTTTTTCCCGCAGACAGCAGAAGGACGAGGATCAAAAGTTGATACTTTACCAGGTGGTACTAATCTAGGCGAGATCGACGACTTACGTTATTTTACTAATAAATTATTCCGTGCATTACGTATTCCTAGCAGCTATCTTCCTACAATGCCCGACGATAGTCAAGCAGCATTCACAGACGGAAAAGTAGGCACAGCCTACATCCAAGAGCTACGTTTTAATGAATACTGTAAACGCCTACAGACAAATTTAATTGAAGAATTTGATCTAGAATTTAAAACATGGTTGATCGATACTGGCATTAATATCGACAACAGTTTATTTGAATTAAAGTTTAATCCTCCGCAAAACTTTGCGGCCTATCGTCAAAGTGAACTTGACAATGCTCGAGTACAGACATTCGCAGCACTGCAAGAAGTTCCTTTTATGAGTAAACGCTTTGCTCTAAAACGCTTCTTAGGCCTAAGTCAAGAAGAAATCACAGAAAACGAGCGTATGTGGAAAGAAGAAAACGGAACGCTGGTATCGGCCGCAATGAATGCAGCAAGCGAAATGAGATCAGTAGGTGTAACACCCGGTGGAATATCAGCAGATATGGATGCACAGGATCAAGAAGCACCAGATGATTTAGCCGCACAAGCTGAAAATCCAGCCCCAGAAGGTGGGGATACAGCTGCAGCAACGCCATCAACTCCGACGGCAATCTAATAAATATTAGAATGAAGCTTCTAGAATTTTTCTATTTTAACGATAAACAAGCTGAGTACGTAGACGACAAACGCTACGAAAATCAGCGTGACAAGTCTGTCCTTGATAAAGATGACACAAGAAAAATGTCTCTCACCCTACGACAGATCAATCAATTAAGAAAACAAAGTGAAGCACACGAGTTTGAGCAGGCTGCGGAACTAGAATTTATACAGCAGATGTATGGACAGCCACCAAACGCAGAAGAACAACCAGCCTAAACGTGTCGCATTTGTGCTAGGCAACGGCCGTAGTAGGCTGCGACTCAATCTCCCAGAACTAAAAAAATACGGAAAAATCTATGGGTGTAATGCTCTATATAGAGAGTATGAGCCGGATTATCTTGTGGCTGTGGACGAAAAAATGGTAAGAGAAATTGCTAATTCTCGTTGGCAATTTGGCAAACAGGTGTGGACTAACCCTAACAAAAATGTACTGAAACTAGAAGGATTCCAGTTCTTTAATCCTCACAAAGGATGGAGTTCTGGGCCTACAGCATTGTGGCTAGCCAGCACACATGGATATGACGAAATCTATATTTCTGGTTTTGATTTCCAAGGGTCTGAAGGCAAATTAAACAATGTATATGCTGACACTCCTAACTATAGACGCAGCTATGAACCAGCAACTTATTTTGGAAATTGGGTAAATCAGACCGAAAAAGTCATAAGAGAGTTTAGAAAAATTAAATACTATCGTATAGTAGAAGATAAAAAAGATTTTATACCTCCTATACTGGCAGGTATAACAGAAAATTTCAGTCACGTAACCTATGATGAATTGAAAAGAGATCTACATAAGGCGATATTTAAATGATCAAAATTCATCAAAAAACTACCATTTAATCCCGATCTTTATATTAATAGTTAAATATAACTTGACAGCCTAACCATTTTGGAGGAAAAATCATGGCAGATAAAAATCAAATCGCAGCAGTGTTAGAACACTTGCTAAACAACGAACAACAAAAAGCAGAAGAAATGTTTCACGAGTATGTAGTTGGTAAATCCCGTGAAATTTATGAAAATCTTATCGATTCTGAAATCGATGAAGAAGTCAAAGATGAAGATCTAGACGAAACAGCAGACGAAGATCTAGACGAAACAAACGAAGACGATCTAGACGAAAATTTTGAAGACATCACCGCAGAAGGCGATGATGAAACTGGCGACCTTGAAACAGACATCGCAGCAGCAGGCGAAGAAGAAGGTGAAGAAGAATTTGGTGGCGAAGAAGGTGAAGAAGAAGGCGATGATGATGAGCCAGCTACTAAAGGCGATTTAAAAGATATCGTTGACGAACTAGAAGCAGCTTTCGCAAAATATGCCGGTGGTGATCATGCTGAGCCAGATGCCGATAACATGGGCGGCCCAAGCGACATGGACATGGACAACATGCCAGGCATGATGAAAGATGAATTTGATTTAGAAACAGTACGTGAATATGTTGAGAAAGTTCCAGCAGGTCACGGTGCTGAAAAGAAAGGTGCTGCTGAAAAAGCTGACAACACAAAGTCAACAGTAGCAGGTAAAAACGACATGGGCGGTACAACTGCTAACATTCTTTCTAGCAAAGAAGATAGCCCATCTTACGCTGGAGCTGGCGGTACCATCAAAGGTAACGGCCTAACAAAGCAAAAGCCACAAGATATGAATACCGGTAATGTTAACGTAGTTGGAGGCACCAATGCCAAGGCTTTCTATAGTAAGAATAGCCAAGGACATGGAGCTGAAAAGAAAGGTACTGCTGAAAGTGGTGTAGATACTACATCAATCATTCGCGGTAGCAGATAATCGGAACGATCTAGGTGAAAAACTATCTAAGAGAAAATCTGAGTTTTGACCAAGCACAGTTGGTCCTTGAAAGTACCGAAGATGATAAGGGCGGTAAAACTCTACATCTGAATGGTATCTGTATCCAGGGCGATATTAGAAACCAGAATCAGAGAGTTTACCCCTCCTCTGAAATCGCTAGGGCTGTCAAAACTGTCAATGATCAAATTGCGGGCGGATATTCAGTTCTCGGAGAAGTAGATCACCCCGAAGACCTACGTATCAACCTAGACCGCGTCAGCCACATGATTACAAAAATGTGGATGGACGGTCCTAATGGTTACGGAAAATTAAAACTACTTCCTACTCCTATGGGACAATTAATTCAAACCATGTTGGAGAGCGGAGTAAAATTAGGCGTAAGTTCGAGGGGTTCCGGTGATGTCGATGTAGACGGCAAAGTCAAAGGTTTTGAAATTATTACCGTTGACGTTGTTGCTCAACCATCAGCTCCTGGTGCTTATCCAACACCAGTTTATGAACACTTGATGAATCAAGCAGGTGGTTACAAGGCATTTAAAATAGCAAGGGAAGTACAAGGCGATCCAAAGGCACAGCAATACATAGCAGAGAGCCTGAAAAAGATTATTTCAGGACTCAAATAACAGTAGGAGAATCACATGCTAGACATCGTTAAGCAATTATTTGAAAACAATGTGATTTCCGAAGAAATCAAATCGGAAATTGAATCCGCTTGGAACAGCAGAATTCAAGAAACCCGTGATCAAATGACAGCAGAACTTCGTGAAGAATTCGCAGAAAAATACGAACATGATAAAACTGCCATGGTAGAAGCCGTTGATAAAATGGTTGGTGATCGTCTACAAGCTGAGCTTGCTGAGCTTGCCGAAGATCGTAATCAACTTATCGAAGCTAAAACCAAATATGCTAAAAAGATGAAAGACGATTCCGAGAAAATGAAGGAATTTGTTCTACGTCAATTAGCGGCAGAGTTAAAAGAACTACACGAAGATCGTAAATCTGTAGCAGAGAATGTTTCTAAATTAGAGAGTTTCATTGTAAATGCTCTAGCTAAAGAAATTTCTGAGTTCCACACTGATAAGAAAGACCTTGTTGATACCAAGGTTAAACTTGTACGTGAGAGCAAAGAAAAATTCAATGCTGTCAAAACAGAATTTATCGCTAAGGCTTCTAAGCTAGTCGAGAACGTTGTTATCACTAAGTTAACAGCAGAAATGACACAGCTCAAAGAAGATATCGAAGCTGCTCGTAAGAATGATTTTGGTCGCAGAATTTTTGAAAGCTTCGCAAGCGAATATGCTTCGAGCCATCTCAATGAGAAAAGCGAAACTGCTAAACTATTAAAAGTAGTTGAGCAAAAAGAAGCAGAACTTGAAGAAGCCGTTAAGGCAATTCAAGAAAAGGAACAGATCGTAGAATCTAAAGATCGCGAAATCCGTGTTGTAAAAGGCATGGCTCAGCGTGAAAAGATCATGAGCGAATTGTTAAATCCGTTGACTGGAGATAAGAAAACAGTTATGAGTCAACTTCTTGAGTCTGTACAGACTGAAAAGTTGAATACGGCATTTGACAAATATCTCCCAGCCGTTATGGCCGGCGAGGCTCCTAAAAAGAAGGCACTAACAGAAGGCAAGGAAGTGACAGGCAATAAAGAGGCTACTCAAATCAGCAGTCAGGAAAATACTGCTGATATTATACATATCCGCAAGCTCGCGGGACTTAAAGTTTAAGGAGAACTAATATGTCAGAACTACTCGAGTCACGCTGGCAGGAAACCAAAGAGGCACTTCTAGAAGGCCTACAAGGAACTCGTCGTTCAGTAATGGCCACTACTCTTGAAAATACCCGCAAGTATTTGTCGGAGAGTGCCACTGCTGGTGCTACTTCTGCCGGTAACGTTGCAACCCTAAATCGTGTGATCCTTCCAGTGATCAGACGTGTGATGCCCACAGTCATCGCTAATGAACTCGTTGGTGTACAACCAATGACTGGTCCAGTTGGTCAAATTCACACTCTACGTGTTCGTTACAGCGATGCTAACGATAACGTATCAGCTGGTGAAGAGGCTCTAAGCCCATTCAAGATCGCTACTAGCTACTCCGGTACTGGTACTGATCCTGCTGGTAAAGCTGCTTCTACTGCTAGCCTAGAAGGTGTAGCTGGTCGTAAGATGAGCATCCAAATCTTGAAACAAACAGTCGAAGCTAAGACACGTAAATTGTCTGCTCGCTGGACGTTTGAAGCTGCTCAAGATGCACAAGCCCAACAAGGCATTGACATCGAAGCAGAAATCATGGCTGCTTTAGCTCAAGAAATTACAGCTGAAATCGACCAAGAGGTTCTTGGCTCACTACGTACCCTAGCTGGTACAGCAGTTGAGACTTATAACCAAGCTGCCGTTTCAGGTACTGCTACATTCGTTGGTGACGAACACGCTGCTTTAGCTGTTCAGATCAACCGTGTTGCTAACTTGATCGCTCAGCGTACACGTCGTGGTGCTGGTAACTACGCAGTTGTTAGCCCATTTGCACTAACAATTCTTCAAAGTGCTACAACTTCTGCGTTCGCAAGAACAACAGAAGGTACATTCGAAGCACCTACAAACACTAAGTTTGTTGGTACATTGAACAGTGCGATGAAAGTGTATGTTGACGCATACGCAACTGATAACACAGATGTGTTGATCGGATACAAAGGTTCTAGCGAATCTGATGCTCCAGCATTCTACTGCCCATACATCCCATTGATGTCAAGCGGTGTTGTACTAGATCCAGCAACATTTGAACCAGTCGTAAGCTTCATGACACGTTATGGTTATGTTGAGTTGACAAATGCAGCTTCTTCTCTAGGTAACGCAGCTGATTACCTAGGTAAAGTTGATATTTCTACCAACTACGCTAGCGTTAAATTTAGCTAATCTAGTAAAAACATTTTATATGTTTCAAAAAGGCTCTCCGGAGCCTTTTTGTTTGACTTAAATATTGGCATGCGTGTTGAATCAGATGCCGATTTTCCAGAATTAAGAAAGCAGATAGCCGGTTGGCGTAAAAAGTTTTCTATGTTCGCACACGATGTAACACATATAGAACATACAATTGAAAATCATATAAAAAATTTTTCTGAAGCAGGTGTTTATTATAGACAAACAAAAAGTAAAAAATATCTAGAAATAGCACAAAACGAGCTAGATGAAATTAACAGAATTATTGCTATAGCTGAAAAAATGGAACTGATGTCCTTACTCAGCCGCGGATAAATAAAGTATCTAGAGCGTACTCACAGAGTAACTTATGCTGTAACCCGCAGCGTAGACCTAGAACGTCAAATTAAGGAGAAACAAATGGGACGTCCATTAAGAAAAGATGTACTTGGCACAGATGCCATCGGTACCCCAGCAACTACTAACACCGGTGTAAGAGTTGAAGCCTATGCAGGCGGCACAGCTTATACTGATGCTACTTACAATGCTTCAACAAATTATGCTTATATCTATAAGCAACGCGGAGCAAAAACATTTACGCTAAAGAATCAAGACGGCGATAATCTTGGTCCATGCGTACTACAGTCTGCTATTCCAGATAGCAATGGCGAAATGAGATTAAACGGATACATCGGTGGTAACGCTGCTGCCCCAACTCCGATCGCTAAGATCACAAAACGTGTAGCTACAGATTTTAGTAATAACCGTTATACTTGGATTTTAGTTAACGATTCAACTAGCGATTATATCCAACTAACCGCTATCTAATCTAGGATTACGTCATGGCACAGGTTTTACAGACTAATTGCGATTATAAAATAAAAACGCAGATTGATGGCAGGATAACTCTTGACACCAATGAAGTCTTGGTCACTGGAAATTTACGAGTTGAAGGCGACTATGTAACTGTAAACGTGACGAATTTAGATATTGAAGATAACATCATCACCTTAAACAAAAACGAAACAGGTGATGGTGTTACTGAAGGTTATGCTGGTATACAGATTGATCGAGGATTCAGCGACGATTCTACTAGAAACCCGTTTCCAACATTTTGGTACGATGAGGCAGCAGGTACTTGGGAGATCGTAACTGTTGCTGGAGGTTTATCATCGTACACTGATAGTAATCTAAAAGTAAGACGAATCTTAACTAATCCTTTTATAGACAACGGCGATCTTACTGTTATTGGTTCAGGATTAGGTGTAATTTCTGTTGCCGGAACTACTAACTATGAAAATCAAGTTACACAAGACGACGATGTACCTAATAAGAAATATGTTGATGTAGCTATTTTAAATAGACAGCCAGACAACGAAATCAAACGAGATGATACTTATGTAATAGTTCAAGACATTGACGGTGGTGCTAGTGCTATCTCTATAATGTCTATTCAATTAGCACAGATAACAGTACCAGGTGCTAATTATTCAGTTAACGATGAATTATTATTAGTAGGCGGATCGACCCGTAGAGATGGAAAAATTCGTGTCGATTCTGTTGATGTTAGCGGCGGAATATTAACATTTACCGTCATTGATGGCGGACTGTTTGCTGACATTCCACCATCCATTTATAACATATCAACTAGCACTAACGGCTTAGGGTTTGGAGCAAAGTTTGATGTAGTATGGGGTGTAGAAGAAGTTGAAATTATCAATTCAGGTAACGATTATGAATCAGTCACAGTTAATTTTCAACCAGGAACTGATCTAGGAGCAGGAATACTTACTGCTTCGGCAGTAGCCGCAGTAGACTTAGATGTGTTTTCGCCCAGCTACAGATCCATATCTACTATCACAGTCAGTGATCCCGGCGAGTACGATTACGTTCCGTTAATTACATTCAGTGCCGGTGCTAATCCATCACTAACAGAAAGCCAAGTTCGTGTTGTAGTAGACGGTGTTTTATCTTCGACGTTCTACGAAAATAGAGTTAAGATACAAGATTTTGAAATTGAAGACAATCAAATTGCTAATACTGTAACCGATTCTAATTTTAAACTTACAACCCTAGGCAGCGGTAAAGTTGAAATTAATAGAGGTATACAGTTTGAAGCACAGGCTACACCTACAGTAGCTTTAAATTATGTAGCAGGATCTACAGTATTATATGGAAACCCCAACGACAATGTATTAGTAAGACCAACGCCTGGAGGCACTGGACTATATTTTAATAATCTAAAACAAAGTCTAAGTTGGGATCAGTGGGTAACTAATAACCCAGTAGCAGAAAACACACCTGCTAATCTTTTAACATATCCTGTTAAAAATGAACTAATAAGTAAACAAAAAGCTCTCGTTATGAGTATGCTTTTTTAAGGATCGAACATGATAGAAAATAAATTATTAACAGTTGACATTGAAACAATTTTTACAGCACCGGGCACTCCAGGAGATTTAAATTCTCAAAGTGCTGTAACAACTATGATATTCTGTAACGTTGCTGATCCGGATGACTCAACCCTAGCATTAAGTACCGGTGCCGCTGGCGGAGACACTAATATCGATGTGTATCTTGTAAAGTCTGGAGCTGCCGCCGATCCTTTAGTGAATGCTATTATTAAATCTTTAAGAATTCCTGCAGGGGAAACAGTATTCTTTGATACTGAAAGGGTCGTGTTAGGTGCTGGTGACAGTATACGTGCCCGTGCTTCTGAAAACAGCAAAGTTGTTGCTACAGTGAGTGTACTACCTGTATGAAATATCTTAAAAGTCAAAATCTTTCTAAGTATACTCCAAATGATAAAACTTTTATCATTCAATATCCTACCAATCAAGTTAATATTGAATCTAAAAGTGGTATCAAAATGCCTACTGGAGAACAGATATTTAGACCGTATTATCCTACAGAAGGTATGATACGCTATAACACAGATGTTAACAGCGGGCATGAGATTGCTGATACTGCTGTTTATTGGGACCCGACCAGACCTGTGGGTTTTGAAATGTACTACGAAGGTCAATGGTATCCATTAAGAATGACAGGACCAGCTCGAGTTCGTAAAGAAGAACTTGGGGTAGGTAACTGGGACGCAGTTTTACAACCTAATGAAGATATTAGCAAATGGTTTCCTATCAGCGGAGATCCTTTAGATTATGTTCCGGGACTAGAACAAGGGCATGACCCTTTAGATTATGTAGATAACATGATTGTTATCGTAGAAAACGTATTTCAAGTTTCGGGTACAAACTTTGATCTAATAGAATCAGACGGAATTGTTGTTGGTGTAGAAGTAGTCACAGGCGGTACAGGATTAACTCCGAACAGCACAACTATTCCTGTGGTTTTTAGTGCTCCGGATGTCGCAGGTACAACTGCTACAGGTCTAGGAACTACAGACGGAACTGGTGCTATTACAGAAATTAATATTACAAATCCTGGTACTGGATACACCGGTGCTAGCACTCCGACTGTTACAGTTACAGGCGAAACTGGGCCTAGTACATACAATGTAAAGATTGCTAAACCAGGTTGGCATATTAAATTTCTTTCAGCAGTACCTGACACAAAACCAGTTATTGTTTATTTCGGGTACGATCAATAATCACCCAATCGCTCCGATAAATATCAAATAAGGGGCGTATTTTGGCAGATCTAGGTAGAATTTCCGGTCCAATGCTTAAGGCCAACCTTGAACGGTTGGGAGTGGACCTTGTCTTTGAAAATCAGTTTGGAGATAACAATCTCTATCTCGATGTAAATTCACGCAGGCTCGGTATTAATACCAATGCTATGCCTAGAGAACTTACAGTTGATGGAACCATATCTACTGTAGGATTAATAGTCGATAATGACGCACAGTTAACTAATCTCTATCTCGACGGAGATACTGGAACTATAACCAGTTATACCGGCAACGTAACTATAAATGCCACAGGCACTTTGTTTGCTGATATTTTAGAAACTCCTAGTCTAATTTTCAACGACAACTATATCCAAGGTGTTATTAGCAACGAAAATATAGAGCTTTCTCCTCACGGTACAGGTAAAGTATTATTTGACGGAAATGCTGTGATTGCGGGAAATATAGAAGGAAATGATGGGTTAACATTAAAGGGCAATATTACATTTGGCGATAATAATGCTCTTGACACCTTAGCATTCACAGCGGAAATAGTAGGCGACCTAATGCCTACGTTAAACGAAACATATAATATTGGTTCATCAGACAGAAAATGGAACGAACTACATACCGAGTTAATTAACGGCGAGTTCTTAATCACCGAAGATATCACTTCTGTAGCTAATATCAATCCTAACGTGGCCCTTAGACCAGGAAATTCCTATTACGTTAGCACATTAGGTGAAGACAGTGGTATATGGAATGACGGTACTCATCAGCTTGGCGGATTTAGAACTATTAAACATGCTTTGAGTTTTGCCACAGCAGGCGATACTGTAACTATCTATCCCGGTGTTTATCAAGAAACGTTTCCTTTAGAAGTACCGAGTGGCGTGACAGTTAACGGTACAGACATTAGAACAGTTATTGTTGAACCAGATTCTAGCAGCGAGTTCAAAGATTGTTTCTTACTCAATGCCGGATCAACAGTTTCAAATCTCACAGTAAGAGATTTCTTTTATAACGAGACAACCGATGAAGGTTATGGTTTTAGATTTGCAGATGGATACGACGCTACTGAAAGATCTCCATATGTACAGAACATAACTGTTATAACACAGGAAGTTGCTGGAACATTAACACCTACTAATATTACAGTCGGACCGGCACCTACAGGAATTTCTTTAACTAGCGATAGTGTAACTTTAGATAAATCATTCTATAGTCAAGCTCTTGTAGATTCTTTAGTGGGCCAAATCGCAGTCATTGATAGGTATCCTAATCCTCCTTTATATTACACAGTTGTATCAATCGAAACAGAACCGTTATCCCCAACGCAGTGGAGAATGACCGTTGATACAACATTTAATCCAGCCGGCCAACTCAAACCAATTAGTTTTTACCCCGATGTAGGAACAACACAAATAGTCACTAATGACATTTGGGACACAACCGGTAATTCAATCGGAGAAAAATGGGTAGCCTGGTACAAAACTAATCTACCTCCTTTCTTTACTAGTGTCGTTGGACCTGAATGGTCAATTAACGTAGCAGGTACAATATACATTGTTGATTATATCATCGAAGATCCGATCAACACCAACATGTGGAGAATCTATGTTACTACATCATTAGTAGCAGGTGTCGGTATTCCGATTTTTTCATCGCCTAGCGGATCAGCAGCAGCACCGGCTGGTAGAGGTGCGTTAGTTGACGGCGGTGCTGTAGTGCCGCAGTCAATAACAGCCAGCATGTTATTTCATTCCGTGACATTTATAGTTCCTAATTCTGTTGGTCTATACATGACTAACGGTGTCAGAGTTGAATGGTTAAATTCTTTTACATATTTTGCTTCAAAGGGACTATACGCAACTAACGGATCTTTGGGTCGACTAAGTCCTGACGGATCGACAATGCTCTACGGAGCAGAACTCAGAAGTATCGGCTCTGCCAACGTCTATGGTACTGTTGGTGCTGAGGGCGACGGTGCTGATGTATTAATGTATTTGATCAATCATAACTTTGCCTACATTGGCACAGGTACCAATGTCACAAATGATCCTACTACAGTTATACAAGCTAATGAAACAGTTACCCTAAACAATGCTAGGATATACTGGCAAAGTGACGACCACAACGGTAACTTTCGAGTAGGCGAAGCATTTTTTGTAGACCAAGAAACTGGCCTAGTTACCTTCAACGGGATAGGGCAAAGCGTAAGCGGAATCAATGAAATTATTTTTTCCGACGGAACAGACATAACGATATTAAACGCTGAAAAGATTGAAACCGGTGACGTAATATTCCAAGGTAATACACTGTCTACAACTACTGGCGATCTAAATATCAAATCTGCGGTCGTACCTCAGACACTACAAACTAGCAATGTCGCAGGCAATCTAGATCTAACAGGAAATCTCAGCATAGACGGTACTATCAATATCGGTAATGCCGGAGCCATAGATACGGTGACATTTGCCAGCGAGGTTGATAGTGATATTATTCCTAAATATCCTAATGTTTCTTCATTAGGTTCGTCAGTATTAACTTGGAATTCTATTTGGTTAGGTAAAGCCGACTTTGGCGAAATCGTATTTGACGACAATAAAATTTATACTAAATCTAGCAACAGTGATTTAGAATTATATGCCGCTGGGACAGGAAAAGTTGTTTTTGACGCATTACAAGTAGAGACAGGGTTTGATGCTGTTAATATTTTAAATCTCAAAGATACAAATATCCTAGGTATTTTTTCACAGACCGGCAATCAAAACCTAATAGGAAATACTACAGTAACAGGGAATTATCAGTTATCTAACAATCTTGCCTTATCAGTTCCTAGTTTAAGTTTTGGTGACATATCTGTCGATAGTAATGTAATATCTACAGTACAATCAAATTCGGATCTTGAATTACGTGCTAACGGCACTGGAAATATCTATGTGCCTGTTAACGATGTACAAATAGATCAAAATTTAATATACAACAGTATCAATTCGTCTGATATACAACTCTCTCAGATAACCTCGGACATTTTTGATGCGGGAGTTAAAATATACGGAAATGTAATAGAAACACCCACACAAGATTTAATAGTAAATGCCGATGGTACAGGAAAAGTAAAAACCGATAGTATACTAATAGATCAAGCCTTAACTGTAAACGGAACAACAAATTTAAAATCAATCACAGTCGACTCTATAAACAGCACTAGCAATATCACAGCATCTGGCAATGCTGCGATTACTGGCGATCTTGCTATATCTAATAATTTAAGTGTTAACTACATAGAATTTGAAGATATTTCTATACAAGGTAATGTAATATCAACTACGTTAGCTAATAATAATTTATTATTACAAGCGGCAGGATCGGGAAAAGTTTTGTTACAAGAAAATGTTCTTGTAGACAATAATTTATTAGTACAAAATACAATTTCAACTAATCTAGCATCTATAGCATATCAAGTAACTTCGTCTGCTATGATTTTAAACGGTGTTACGATTACAGGCAATGTGATAGAATCTAATAATTTAAACACTAATTTAGTATTAGATCCTGTTGGATTATTAAACATAGTAGACACTGATTTAATTGCTGATACATATCTTTCAGTTTCGGGATCCAGCGACTTATTAGATTTAAACATATCAGCTACAGTAACACATACAAACGATCTAGTAAGAATAGGCGATGCTGATATCGCAGGAGCTACTACAATACAGGGATTCTTATCAGCATCGAGTTACGCTCAATTTCAAAATTTAAGAATAGAAGGAAATAAATTATCCTCTAACACAAATATCGAAATATTGGCACAACCGGCTAGACTTGTTGTATTCAATGACGATCTAATAATTGAAAACAATTTAGAAATACAAGGCGAGCTAATTTCTGATGATCTAACTGTTAGGACACAGGCAACAGGATTATCGATTTTTGTCGACGATATTCTTGTACAAGAAAATTTTATTACAACCACAGTATCTAATGCCGATCTTGAATTACGTGCCAATGGCACCGGTCGAGTTAATATTACTGATAATTTTGAAATTGACAACAATCTTACTATTTCCGGAACGTCAACATTACTGAATACTCAGCTAACAAATCTAGTATTAGCAGGGCAATTAAATCAAACCGGAAACATTATCCAGACCGGTAACGTGAATATTACAGGAGATTTAATAGCAGATCAGTTCACTAACGGCGATGTGATTATATCTGGAAATACTGTTACTACTACTAGTTCAAATTCAGATTTAGAATTAATAGCGTCGGGCGGGATAGGCAATATTGTAGTACCAAATGCTAATGTGGTCATAGAAAATGATCTTACAGTAAATGACGCTTACATAGCTGTACAGAATATAACATTCCCCAATGACGTAACTAGCGATGTCTACGAAACCGATCAGATTAGAATTCAAAACAATTACATAGAAACAATTACGTCAAACACAGATCTAGAGCTGGCCGCACACGGTACTGGACGAGTAACTGTACAACCTACGCTAGAAATTACCACAGGCCAATTAAACTTAACTGGCAATTCTACTTTTACAGCTACGGCTATTAATGGAATATTTGGATTAACTGGAACAAAACAACACACCGGAGCATATAATCTAGCAGGGGAATATAATCTAACTGGTGACTTAACAACTAACGGTCAGGCTCTATTTGAAGATTATAACTTTATTGATTTTAGAATTGCTACCACTACATCAAACAGCAACATTGATCTTAGAGCTCAAGGCTCTGCTAAGATTTTGTTAAACGATTCTGTGTTACTAAGCCAGAATTTGTCAGTTGCTGGTGATATATTCACTAGGAACATTACAGGCACAACTATACTCACAGACACATTGTTTAACGACGACATTCGTATCAAAGATAATTTTATAGAGACTACACTATCAAACAGTAATTTACATCTTTTAGGTTCAGGCACTGGTAGAGTTATATTAGAAAAAACCAGTATTCTAAACAACATCATATCTACTGTAGACACTAATGCCAATCTAAATGTAATTCCGTTTACTGGTAGAATAGTAGATTTTGATAAAACTGATGCTATTAAATTGCCGGCAGGTACTAGTCTTAATAAATTAACCGGCGTAACAGGAGAATTAAGATTTAATACTTCTGTATCTAGATTTGAAGGGTGGACTAATAACGGTGCTATAACTTACGGAGGCATTTTTTCTAGAAATCGTGCTACTTCTGTAAGAGCATTAGATACTAATGTTTTAGATTTTAGAGTAAACAATGTTTCTAGGATGAGCATTACTAGCAGTACTGTTAATCTCACAGCACTGTTAACGGGATCGTTATTATTCAGTGGTAACACTATTTCTAGTACCAGCAATAGTAATATCAATCTAACACCCGACGGTACCGGTGAAGTAGTAATGGGTGATATACTCTTTACAGGTACAACTTTAACTAACACCGATCCTACAGAAAATATGGTATTACAAACCACTGGTTCTGGGTATGTTAAATTCAACTCTACAACCGCATTGGTTATTCCCACAGGCGATTCTGATAGTCGACCATTAACGCCCGAAGTTGGCGATATTCGATTCAATACAGATCTTAGTGCTCCTGAAGTTTTCAACGGAATCGCCTATTCTACTCTAGCAGGTACATCAACAAACGCTACTTTAGCAGAAATACAAGAGCTAAATGAGATCTACGCCATCCTACTTGGTTAATCTACCCAAACGATAAATACTATTGATTACAAGGACGACCAATCCTTGTATGGTTAAACTGTGGTAAACCCGCAATGTAAGGTGGTTAACCGTGAAACACGGGGTGAAAAGGAGAGCGAATGAGCCAGCTTGGTCGAATTAGCGGTCCGCTCTTAAAGGCTAACCTTCTACGCCAAGGTGTGGATCTGGCCTTTGAGACCGACCTACTTTATCTTGATGTTAATAATAGGCGAATCGGCATAAAGACTGCTACTCCTAGTCACGAACTTCAAGTAAACGGCACGACCCGCACAACAAATCTAGAAGTCACAGGCTCTACAGCACAAATTGGAGACTTCTTATTTTCACCAAATACCATAACCTACGATGGTGATTTAACTTTTAATCTGCCAGAAGGTTCCGCTCTAAGAACCAGTAAGTTTTCCATAGATTCGATTGATATTTTTAATAATATCATAGCTACTAATGAATCTAATGCTAATTTAGAATTACGCCCTAGCGGTACTGGTATAATAGATATCAAGTCTGGAGTACAGGTTGCTGGGGATCTACAAGTCGATGGTGCGATTACCGCAGACGGTAATATTGTTTTAGGCGATGCTACTACTGATACTATTACTTTCAACGCAGAAATCAACAGTAATCTAATTCCTGATGCTAACGAAGTATACAATATAGGATCAAATCCGCTTACAGGCGGCAAACGTTGGTATGACGTTTGGACTAGAAATTTATACGCTGATATAATTACTTCTCAGAATTTAATTATTGACGGTGTTAATATTTCAGCATTGCCTGGAAATATGCTTTACGTGTCAGCAGTTAACGGCAACGACTCACACCAGGGCGAACATCCTAATGATTCGCTAAGAACTCTAAAATATGCTTTGAGCATAGCACCTGCTGGAACAACCATATATCTTTATCCAGGTGTATACGAAGAACAATTTCCATTAGAAGTACCTGTGGGTGTAACAGTCAAAGGCACAGGAATTCGTTCTGTGCGTATCGTGCCCACTACCGCTACAGAATACAATGACGGTTTTTTATTAAACGGTGAAACTACTGTTGAAGACCTAACAGTTGCTGATTTTTACAGTGGCGGCAATTATT
>Ga0222712_10000228_pt1 | contig 79174 bp, 148 predicted proteins | sample C33_657DmetaG_FD_165043 | JGI IMG/M metagenome (GOLD analysis project Ga0222712, IMG submission 165043) | Estuarine water microbial communities from San Francisco Bay, California, United States - C33_657D | ecosystem: Environmental > Aquatic > Marine > Unclassified | place: USA: California... | reverse complement strand
TCCATTCTTTGAGGAGTTCTAAAAGGGGGTATTCACTATCTTCCCCTATACTGGTATAGTATGTGACTTCTTCCCAAGCAGATCCCCCTGGATTAGGTATAGGAGAGGGGGTAAGCGTGAAGTGTGTTGCCTTTGTGCAAACGTTTTCATCATATATACTTAACTCTCTATAGATTTTTGCTTCCTCCGGTGTTATGCGTTTTAGTCCTTCCATGCTTGAATGTCGTTTTGGATTTCCTCGTCTACTTCCTTCCAAAAGGTGTCTTCCTTCACTTCTAACACCTCTGTTAGTACCTTCCTTTCGGCTATTAGTAGACTTACAATGTATTTACTTGTCTTTTGAGTAGCCCTTTCCATTATCTCACGATCTGGATTGTATGCCATTCTGTTGTAGACTTGGTTATAGAGTTCTTCCTTGAATTCTTTTGGCGTCATAGTTTTTCTATTTCGGTTTTAACTTCTTGCCAATAGGGTATATTCACTCTTAACTTCAATATCTCATCTACTGCTATTAATGCACATTGCTTGGCTGATTCGGTAGTATATACAAACAATGTTTTTCCACTTGTAATACTTTTATACCTGTTTACTAACTCTAATGCTTTTTCTTTTGGCGTCATGATTTACTTGTTTGAACGTGGAAAAATAAAGAATCCCATTTTGAATGTGCAAGAAAGTAAGTGCCATCTTTACATTTATACAAATTAACATCCCTACCATTTACTACATCTGTAAATCTTCTTTCTATAAATTTTGAGAATAATCTTTTCATACTTACTTGTTTTGGTTATATTTTTGGTCGTAATATTCTTCTCCCGTATTTGTTTCAAATAACCCCATTCCATTAATTCCTCCATTATACCAAGCCTCTTTTATCTGCTCTTTTTCTTTTTCAAGTGCTTCCTTTCTTAAGCCTTCGAGAAAGTTTCTTTCCTCATTAGGTATAACCAAATATAAGTGGTCTACTAACCAATCTACTGCTGTTTTCATAACGATTTCTTTTTTGTTACTGGTGTCCATTGTGATTTCCTTTTAAAGGTTGGATCATAGTTCTCTATACCCTTTAAGTACATATTCTTCATTTGCTCCTTTTCCATTGCTTTGGCTTGTTCAATTTCTTCCTTATGATCATGATAAAATGTCAATGCCTGAAATTCATTATGTTTCCTTGCAAGTTGCTCTACTAACCATTCTACTGCTGTTTTTTCCATACTTACTTGTTTTTAATATATACCAAAACCTTTTCTAAAATTTTACGGGGGGGTCTAACAACGATCAGAGGCATGGTAATATGCGTATATCGCGGTATCAGCTGTAATTACGTTGGGTTCATCATGCCATCATCTGAGAGCATCATGCACTCACATGGACCCACCTCGTCATCGCTTGGACCCCCCTTCTCTCAACTAATCCTCGGGAGGGGGAGGCTTCCGGTTGATTGAAAGCCTTCCCGAGGGTTATCAAAGCTATCTCTTCATTATCTTCTCTTCTTCTAGTCTTTTAAGGCATTCTGGGCATCCTACTTCGGTTATACCTTCTATCCTAGCCCAATTGCTACTTAGCATTGGAGTTCCACATAAGGTTCCTACTTCTCCTGTCTTGGCTGCGTGAGCTTTGTTAGTCCACACGGCACCTTTGTTCCCAAAGATGTAATAGTTTGTTTGATTTGTCATAGCTTTGATTGTTTAGGACCTAAAGGTACTCCAGGTTAGCCAGACTAGCAACTTTATTTTAATACTTCTTGGTACTCGAACTCTGCCTCACTATCCCAATCTACTTCTGTGAAGTGCTCTGGGTCTTCTGGGTCTATTGTTATCTCTTCCACTAGCTTCTTGGCTTCCTCCTCACTCTCTGCTTCTACTTCGTAGACCCAATATGCTGTAGCTGTTCTAGTCTCTACTACCTTGAACTTCTTCTTAATCATGACTATTAATTATTACTTTAGCTAATATCTCTTCCATCATCTGGCCTATGGCACTTACCTCTTCGTCTCTTAGGTAGCCTCCTTCGTAGGACTCTATCTCTATCTTCCCATCAGGGAACACTACTGCCTTAGCTTCATCCTCTTCATCATCAAAGGTTAGCTCAGGGAAGTGTCTGTGTAGCTCGAAGTAGTGCTCGTTAGGCTCCTCTTCTCCTATGTACTTAATCTCTACTTGTAAGTCATAGCTTACTTCATACTCAATTACTTTGTTCATGATTAAGAGTTTTGGCGTTTACGATAATTACTTTTATCTTCTATCATCTCTAGGATAGTCTTTATTGCTGCCCAACCGACTACTGTCACGATTGACACCAAGATTGCTTCTGCAAGTGTAATTGTTTCATTCATAACTTTGATTTTAGGATATAAAGATACTAGAGGTTACCCAGGCTAGCAACTTTTTTTTAAGCTGCTATGGCTGCTATGCCGAGCAGGATAAAGATAAGGACCACTAGGAACTCAGCTTGCTCCGCTTCTTGCTTCTGACGATCTTTGTTCCACTCATTGAATGTTTTCATAACTTTATTCTTTTACTAATTTAATACTGTGTATCTCACAAGGTACTCCTTCATTGCTTTCGAACACATCCCTGAATCGTTCAGCAGCTTCTATAGCACTGATAGCAGGAATAGGTTTAGTGTGATGTAGTTCATAGCCATCGAACCCTTCATGTTCATGGACCCCGTAAGTTATTATATAATAATTCATAATTAGCTTTTATTTAGTTCGTTAAAGATAATGATTCTATAGAGGTCATTAATGTGATGGAAAGCTTTCTTTGCTATTACCTCTGCATCGTCTTGATTGAATCTACACTTGTTCATTAAGAATAGTAATCTTTCAAGGAATGGCTGAGAGTTCCATAAGCTAACTATCTCTTTGTAGGATTGTTTAATCTCTTCGTGAGTTTGTTTCATGGCTTTACTTTTTAGGTTGTGTGGTTTCAATAGTCGAAAACAGATACCCCAAAGAACCAACAAGTCCTACAGCAAAGAACAAATGAAAGAGCTGATAGTACACCTCACTTCTTTCAAAGACCTCTCCGACTATTAGTAAGCCGAAAGCACTTATTAGGGAGCAGAACCCTATTACTGCTAAAAAAATTTGTTTTTTCATAACTTTGATTGTTTAGGACCTAAAGATACTAAGAGTTACCCAGGCTAGCAACTTTTTCTTAAGGTTTTTTCCTCAAAAAAGTTATGCACATCCGTTGCTAGTTTGGCTCAAGGTTCGTACCTTTAGGGGTCCCTTTGGCAAATAAGGAAGCCCCCAAGAATGGGGGCCTCGTTTTCCAAAATCAAAAGTTATGAACCTACATAACTATCTTTAGGCTTTCGCCAATGCCGTTAAATTTGTTTGACGATCTTTAACAATGCGGTAAGCTTTATTAACAATTGATTCATTGTTACGTAAGCCACTCAAGGTTTTAGAAACCATAGAAGGACTGTATCCGGTTTCTTGAGAAATGTTTGTGATGTCGTTACGACGCTTAGCTTCTGCAAACTTTACTAGCTTGTAAGCTGTTGGTAGGAATCTGAAACTCATATGTTTTTTCTTTTAACATACAAAGAGTTATAATTAAAACCAACACTGGGATGAAATTCTTTAAATGGAATATCAGACCGGTTCCAGATTTTGTTCTAGTAATGTAAGCTCTTGAAGCTAGCCGATACTCCTCATGACATTCTATATCATGTTCATCATATCTTCTTCTATAAAGAACTTTGAGTTGTCTCTGCAACTCATCGATTGGCATCTTACAATATCTCATGTAAGTAGCCACGTAATTTTTTTTGTCCATGGATTAGTTTTTGGGTTAGTAGTTAGTTAGTGGTGAGTCTTACACCAAGGACAAATTGGTAAGCTCTTCTTATTCTTGTAAGTCGTTTGTGTAAATAATTTTCTACAATTACGACACTTCAAGAATTTGGCTATTATGTTACTCATAATAAAATTAAAAGCCCTAAGGATATAATCCTATCATCGGGCTTTTGCTTGGGGGGCTATTTAAGATCATAAATTTGTTTCCACTCCTTATCCAAATTAGCAATAGCGTTCTTCGCTTTGGTCTTTGCTACTTCATCTAAGTTGTGAGCTTCAATGAGAGTTCTTAACTCTCCCTTAGCATAACCCACTAAAGTTGCTAATTGCTTACTACGCTTCTGCGTTTTGTCATAAAGATCTAAAGCCATTTTAAAACTGTCCATAATTAATCCTCCATTTTGTTTAAAAACATTTCAATAAATTTATCCTTATCGTGATCACAAACTAAATATATCATTGTTAATGCAGCTAACATTCCTGAGCCATCTTTATGCCTAGCCATCTGCATATTCTTTGTCCATTGGAATGTAGTAAAGACTACTTCGTTTAAATCTTCAACTTCTTCTAACACTGTTGATAGAGTTCCCGTTTGTGTAGTAAATTCTCTTGGAGCTTCATCTTCGTTGTCAAAGATTTTACCCACAGTGTGTGCTTTGTTAATTTCTGTAAAGAATAATAATCCGGTAAGCTCTGTAGCTCTTCTGTTGTCAATACTTAATGCTTCTCTGATGTCTGAAGCTTGATGATTGAATTTAATTTTTTCGTTTAACATAATTTTGATTTTAGAAAGTAAAGCTAGCCCAGTTTACCCAGGCTAGCTAATTTATTTTTATTGTTCAGTTGCGTATGGAGTTTCTTTCACTTCCTCTTCCTCAGGAGAAAAGAAATCGTGTAAAACTTCTGCAATTGCTGTGTCAACAACTTCTGTAATATTATCGCTCAGATAATCTATCGAATCGATTTCAATTGTGTTGTTGTAAGTGATGTTAAAACAAGCTGAGCTGTAATCAACTACTTCTTCAGAATCTAATCTTTCAATTCCTTTGTAAAGAGCTTTAGTTAATAACTCAGATAACTCCTCAACTCCTTGAAGCGAAATACCACGAATGGATTTCCCTTCTTCTTTCATTTCCATAACGATGGTGATTAATCCGTAACCAAACTCTTCTAGCTGATGTTTAACATCTTCTCTGGAGAAAATACTTGGAAAGGAATTGTCCACATCTTTTTTCTGATCTGTTAAAGCCTGATCAATCAGTTTTGCAATTTCTTGTTTCATAACTTTGATTTCAGTTTTTAGTGAGGTGACTCCTCGTTTGATTTTGATAGCATGAAGATACGAACTTTGAAACATCTAGCAACTTTTTGCATGGTTTTTTTCAGAAATATTTTTTAAAAATAACTAATAAAATAGTTGCCGGGAATGGATTTAGTACGTATCTTTAGGCCATCCAATTGAGGAAAGGGCGGGCACAGGCACCGAAGAGATCAGAGGTACGTTGTTCAGGATTTTTCACATATGCCAAAAAAAAAGGATGTCTTGTGGACATCCCTTTCACCATGAACTAACCAAAATCTATACTAATCCTGAACCAAAAACTCTTCGTGATTAACTACAATCTTTTGAACAGTAGCTACATTAACCATCCTCCAACATTTATTCTCAGCCTCACCCTTCTTGGCCAGCTGCAGATCATAAACTGGAATCAATCCTCTATCTTGAGCATCGTACTTTAAGCCTTCGCCTGTAACTCCCTTCTTTGTATTCTTGATAGAGTTCATCAAACGAATGCTACCATCTTTCTTAACAAACGTTACTGAGTAGATGGTTCCTCCTTTCAGATTATTTATAGTCTCCTGAACTTGGACTCTTGGAATAATTTTCATGTGCTTTGATTTTTGATAGAGTGAAGGTAGGAACTTTTTACATTCCTACCAACTTTTTTTTATTCTGCTGTACCTAGTACATGTTGTTTTAACTCAGGGATCTTTCCTTCAGCTATGCTCAAAGCTAATTGATAAGCCTTATCGCTTTTCTTCTTAACTTCATTGAGAAACATTTTAGCTCCTGAGAACATTCCATAACTCTCAATCACAATACTGCGATCTGTTCTTTGTACCTCCACTTGTCTCATTGATAGCCAATAGCCTCTTGGTTCGTTCTTGCCATTGAAATAATTCATACCACCTTTGTCGTAATAGACTTCGATCTTTAACTCTTTGTTAGATCCTTCAATTGGTTCATACTTTTTCATAACTTTAATTTTATAAAGGGGGGCCGTAGCCCCCCTAAGGTTTTAGATATAAGATTCAGCCATCTCCCAAAGCTCTTGGTTGATTTTGAAATCCCTGTGAATATTTTTGATTCCTTTGAATGCCTTCTTGCCTTTCTTAACCTTAGGCTCTGCTAAAGAACCTCCCTTGATAACTGACTCCTGGATGCGATTAAGAACTAACCATAAAGAGTTACCCTCGTCTTCCTTTCTTCTTGGAGCAATGAAATCTTCAAGCTCGTTTGGAGTTAACAATCTATCTGAGCGTAAAGCGAATGCTGATTTAGCAAAAGCTCTTTGTTCTTCGATTGACATTAATCTCTGGCCGAAGGTATTAATCTTCCCAGCAATCTCTGGCATACGCTCTACTGCTTCGTTGATTAAAACTTGAAGCTGCTCGAAAGTATAACCTGTGTGCTTCAATTGAAAGCTACCCATGTCAGAGCTCTTGATAACCATTCCGTTGCTGCATACTAATCTAAAGATTCCCATTTCGAATCTAAAGCTTCCACGGCCAGTGTGAGAATTGAATACAACTACTTGAGGGTAAGCTTCAATCTCTCCGTTTGCATCCTTGATAAAAATCTCTGGATGGAAGAAACCAATGAAGTGGTTACCATACTGAGCATTGTCGCTATTGCGATACTTACCTGCCTTAGCAGCTGAAACTTTCCATCCCAATCTATCCATATCCTCAATGATGCGAGAAGTAGGAAGGAAAGAATACTTTTGACTAACACCTGGCTTAGCTGTTTGAGCAAAAGCTTGAGGAGCTAGTGTCTGGATTTCTGTTAATGATAATTGGTTCATAACTTGGAAACAGTTTTAAGAGTGTCTCTCTTTTGATGGCCTAAAGATACGGACTTTACCTTCCCCGGCAACAGTTCCTAGAGATTTTTTTTTAAATTCCCGAAAATAAATTTTAAAAAAAGTTAGCCGAAAAGTTGCCTAGTATCTAGAAGTTCGTACCTTTAGGCTGTCAAAGGGAGGCATACCCAGACGGGCGGGTTTTCAAAAGAAACCTGGAGGGATCAGAGGTAGGCCGTGCCTATGCGATTTGAACCCAAATCCAAGAATACAAAAAAAATTTTGAAAATTAAAATTAAAGTAGGATTATACTACTGCTTGGGATTGGTTGTAAACCTTCCCTGCCTTATCCACAAAGCGGGATTTAATAGCTTCGGCATTATCTTTAGTCAAACCTGATCTCACGGTTCTTACCTTAAAATCCTCTTTGTAATCCTTCCCTGCGGATTTAATGTCTTGGGATAGGTCCTTAGTTCCCCCCCTACCTGTCTTGCTGTCTTGCATGGATCTAATCCTGGATAGGATATCTTCTTCTGTCATATAACTAGACACAACATAGATCTTCTTCCCGTAGTTCTTACTTCCGGTACTTGAATTCGTGATCTCGAAAACCGAATACTTCTTCTCAGCCTCAAATAAATTATTTGCCATATTGCAATTGTTTTGGGAGTACTAGGGTGGAATCGGATTGCACCCTACCCCCTATACACATATAAATAGAGGGGGGACTACATACATATACACATTAACCATATATATTTTGCTGGGGAAAGGAAATAGAGGGCTGGGTAACATTATTGTTTAACCCTTACCCTCCCCCACAATCCTTTTCTCCCCCCCTACGTTTTCTCTAGGCTAGCCTCTATTGTTATTATACTAATAGGTTTTTTGTATGCACTCCAGTATTGTATCTCCCCCTAGTTCTTTTATTGCCCCCCGTAGTAGTCTTCCCCCTATTATATTCTTATTTGCTTAGGGCTTTTTTTATAGTTCTTAGGGGGGCTGGAGTAGTTGTAGTGTCTTGGGTACGACCTTTTTAAAACGAAGCTAATTGCTTTTGAAGCGTATGGAGATGTATCTCGCGTAGTCTCCTCTATTCCTATAGCTTGCATGGGGAAGCTTCTTGTTAGCCTTTCTAAGTAGGTTTGGGATTAGGAACCTAGTCTTGTAGTTATGTCGTATGTCCCTAACTCCCCAATGCTCTTTCATATATACTTATTTATATTGCTCCATGGGTGCATTCATTAATAAAAGCTCTTTAGTATCTTCTCTAACATATATAGCTATTACAGGCTTGTCTAAACGATACTTCACATCTTCACTATTACCTCCCATATATTCTGCATTCTCTACTTCGTAGTCGTTGAATGTGTCCGGTAATAGATTAACAAACTCTTTTAATTCTTTAATTGTCATATATCTTATTTAATAAGTTTTAATATGCTTCTCGTTAATTCACCTGCTGTCTTTGTTCCATCATTAGACCAATCTATTACTGTATTCTGTATATCTCTATATAGTATAGCATTAACATCAATAGCTTCTTTTTCTCTCTTGAATGCATAATAGTGCATATGCCTATCAAAGATATAAGTATGAGATATTAACTCCCATCCTTCTTCTCCTAAATGATTTAAAAATCTATCTCCTAAATACTCTGAATTGGTTATAATGTTATATTCGTATTTCATATATCTTATTTTACGTCTATGTACTTGTACTTAGGCCTTTTATACTTAACCTCCATACGCATCTTATCATTCTCTATCTTCTGTCTAGCATCTGCTTCTGTATCACAAGAATACGTTGTAATAGATGTCCATCCACATAATCTTCCTATGAAGGTATCTTCTCGACGTTCTGGTTGATACTGCTTTATCGTATTACATATTCCTTCACGTGTTTGAGGATAATCGAATACTCTTATTCTATACTTGAATCTCATATATCTTATTTAATCTACTATTCTAAAATTATGTCCAAAAAATTCCATACCCTGAGTCTCTCCATACCCTAATTCCTCTAGATAGTCTTCTAGTTGAGTATCGGACATAGTATGAATCTCTCCTATCTTCTTAGCTAACTCTCTAGTAGCAAGTTGTATTGCTTGCTCTCTTGTAATGTCAACTGTTGATTTCCATCCCATGATCAATTATTTATAGTTTTTTCAAATAAATGCCATACAAATGGAGCATCTTGGTAGGTTCCAATATACTTGTAATTAGTATCATCAAACGATTGACCAGTCCCAATAACTACAAACTGTCTTTTTTCTAACTCGTTTTCAGGATTTACTTTAACCCAAATACATGGATTGAACGCACTCTGTATCTGAACTGTTAAAACCTCAGCTCCCTTTGGTATCTCGATAATATTGTCTACTGTGTATTTCCAGATTTGTTTCATCATAACTTTCATTTAAGGACATAAAAATAGCTAGTATATTTGATACTAGCAACTATTTTTTTAGGACTTGCTTACTTATTCTACAGGAAGTTCGTACACTACATAGGTACCTCTCTCCGTTTGTTCTACCCTAGTAGGTTTAGGGAACTCCTTTAGGAGCTTAAGAGTTTCTGACATGTAAACTATTATCATATTAGCTAATTAATTCATCTAAATTAATCCCTCTACTACTCATAAATCCCCTCAATTCCTCTCTAGCATCTTCTAGAGCTTTATAAGCATCATCACTTAGCTCACAATCATTATTGCCATATTTCATCTTAGCTCTAAGATACTGATCCATATCCCATAGAGCTAGAGCCATGTCTAATGATTTGACTGCACGTAAATGTGCTTCAATATCATCACGTTCATCTAAATTATATTCTAAAATTGCTTTCGCCATATTAATTTACTTTTTATACTTGGCTACCCTTTCATCTGGAGTCAGTGGATTAAGATAGGTGTGAGTTATTTCAATCTTCGTACATACTTCTGGCTGACCACAGTTCTTATAGTAATTATTAATGTACCCCATCATGTTAGCCGCTCCTATAGGATTAGCTGAGTGTACCTTAACTGTAGGCAAAGGAATCTTTGTATTAATACTATGGTTTACTAACCACTTCACACAATCCATTCCAGTCTTTTCTAATATGTTATTGTAGTTAATCTGGTAGTTAGGTTTAGCATTAGTATAGTATTCACTCATAGCAGTATCCCCAAGATCATGATCCAAAGAGATCAACTCAAAGTTTTCTAAACCATTCAATCTAATTTGAGATATAAATGCATCATAACTTCTAACAACTAACCAATCTTCGGAGGTAGGAATCCTAACATCATCCAAGTATAACCAAATCTTCTTACTCATCTGTTTTATCTTTATAATGGTGTAACTTACTTCTGTACTTGTCTATTTGAATCTGGCAGTACCATTTTCCAAGCCAACTAGAAGCTTTATCATAATTCTCTTGCCATTCCTTTATCTTCTTGTTTATAGGACGGTTGTACTTATTTAGAATATCTATATCCCAATAGCTGTTATTCTCTAACATTGGATCTTCACTATTGCTCATCTTCTTCTATTTTAATTGAATACTTTTCTTGAACTCCTGGTAAGGCATCAAACATAGGCTCTACCCTATACACTGAGTTTAAAGTAGTTAGTAAGTCAAAACCTTCATGCTCTTCTAACTTTTGTACATGAGAAGTATGAAAGAACCTACCTCCTGCAATAACTAAAAGAGACTGAATGTTGTTAGACTCATCTACATTCACAAATCCTATCTTAACATAGCCTTCGTTAATACCACTAGGATGGTCTCCTCCAAATTTATTATCCATTAGCTTGGTAACCTTTACTTGTGTACCTGCATACTTGTTGAAACTTATCATATTGTTTTATTTTAATATTCTTCGTATCCTAATTTTGTTAATTCTGCCTTCAAACTGCTAAGCGTATAGCCTGAATTAAAAACTGTGTCAGGGTCTAACTCTTTGATCTTATCTGCAAGATCTGTTCTATAACCTACTTCATAGTATCTACTCTCAATAGCATCTGCTAAATTCTGCACTTGCCTATCTCCTACAACTGATATTCTTAAATCATAATACTGCCACTTAGTCTTGTAATCCATTATCATAATATACCCTGTAATCTTAGATTTTAGATTGCTTAGAAATCTATTTCTAACTCTTACTATAGAATTATCATCTCCAAACAGATGTAGGAATCTTAAGAACCATCTCGGACACCACCAAGGTTTTGCTTTGTAATCCATAAAGATAACTAAAGGCTCCATTGCTTCAAAGATAGGTCCTACTTCTCTATAGGGAACCGATCCTAAGTAATGGTACTTCTCGTAGAAGTCTTTAGGAAAGAATACTTTTCTAATGTCCTCCCAAGTAATATCTCTTGTGTGACACATCCCTTTCTTTCTACCTTTCCAAAATAAAAGGCTCTGAAAGAAGTCTTTAATTCTTTCTTTGAATGGGGTTGGTTTGTAGAACTTGCTTTTCATTACAACTGTATTACAAAAGGTTTATTAGTTGGATCGTAGTTAGCATCGCAGATACTAGCATTGGCGTAAATTGTATCATCCATTGTCTGCATTCCGTAGCTTTCATGAATATGTCCAAATACTACTAGCTTGGGTAGTACTACTTGTATTCTATGTAATAAGTCTGAGCAGCCAACATACTCCCTAGAAGATGGAATGAAGTCTCTAATCTTAGCTGGAGGTCCGTGTGTAATTATTACATCAGTATCGTTTGGAATAGTATTCCATACTTCATTAATTTCAGCACCTCTATGTTTATTAAATGCCCAACGATCTCCATAGAACCAAGGAGTGATAGGACTACCCCATATCTTTAATCCTTCTATAGTCAAGCCACTATTCTCTAAGTAATGTATGTTGTTGGGAAGAGATGCTAACTTCTCTTCTAACCAATCTGGTTTCTTTCTTTGGTTGTCTAGGTAATTGAATTTAGGATCGAATGATCTATCATGGTTGCCTGCTATGAATGCTATGCCGTGAGTATAGCGAGAAGCTATCTCTTTAAACCATTGAAGTACTTCCTCAACTTCATCCTTACGACCAGTTCCTGTTAAGTCTCCTGAGTGGATTAGGAGATCTGAATCTTGTAAAGTGCTACCCATTCCTTTTGAGGTCAAATACTTATGAAAGTTGTGAGTATCACTAATGCATGTTATTTTCATAACCTAAATTTACTACTTTTATTTTAAATACCCGCGGCTTGGAAGATCTTTTTATACTTTTCTCCCATATTTTTATAATTCATCCTAAAGGTAGTAGGCATTTCTCCGTAAATCTTAGGATTCTTGTAAGGACTATTCTGAGGAGTGCACCAACGTCTAGTAAAGAACATCCAGTTGTAGAACTGAACATAAGCGTTAGCCTTTTGAGTATAGGTTTTGATGTCTACTGGTAATTCCCAAGCCTTAATGATTGCTACTGATCTTTTCTCGTTGTCTAGTTCCAAATCCCTGCATTTACCAAGAGATTTCTTGATGTTTGGTACATCCTTACCACCTAACCATAAATCAACAGCTTCAAGGGAATTTCCCGAGGTTCTCCACACAGGACAGTTATCCATCCATTGGGTAAAGTGGGCAAACTCGTGAACTAGGATTGGCACCCAATCCTCTCTTTCAGTTGCCACTACAAGCTTTTTTTCTTCTGAATCGAAGTATCCGCTACACTTAATGTTACCCGACAGGACTAGATACTTTCGCTTTCTAAGATCCACTTTGATACCATTTGCTTTACATTCGGACTTAACAAAGTTCACGAACTCTTGGACATTCTTATTCATAGACTAGCTTTTATATAAATAAATATCAAGCTAGCCTAGGTATTCCCGGATAATTATGCTACTCTGTTCACAGTTAATATTACAGAAGGAACTGCTACAGCTACTCCAGTGCTTCCAGAGGCAGAATAGGCAATGTAGGGATTTGTTGTAGGTGATGCAAACATTAGCTGGAAATAGTCTCCAGCTGAAGCCGATACAAAGAAATTCCAAGCTGGAACAGCAAAGTCGTTTGAACCTCCAGCTAGAGTAACTATTGTATTTGTGTTGGATAGGTTACTTCCGTTCTTTCTTAGCCAAATATCAACAGTTGCTGTAGTTCCAGTAGTTTTTGTAGTAGCTGCTGAGAATTGAAGATTGTAAATTCCTCCGTTAGTTACCTTAATCATATCACTATAAGATCCTGATATTGTAACTCCTTGAGAAAAGTCAACTGTACTATAAGACATTGTACACGGAGTATTGGGAGAAGTTACAATTAAAGAAGCTGTGTGGAAGGCAGATAGGTAAGCTGTAGGAGTATAAGTAGAACTTAAAGCTGTACCTAACTGAGCAACAGTCATTTTAGAAGTCACACTTGCACTCACTGCTGCAAGGAGATACGAACTACTAGGGACGGTTATTGCGGGAAGACCCGATATTGGTAAATCTGGCATACTATTATATTATACATATAAATAGTTTAGCCTGGAGAAAGAGATCCAACTATCTGGTAAGCTTCGTAGAGTTTAATTTGAGCTTCTTCGACAAGCTTCTCAACTTCTGGTAATGAAGTAGTTAGAGGATGTTCTAGTATGTGATCTTCTATCGTACAGTTCACTATGTGTAGCCTATCCATTAGCTCTAGGTAATGTCCGTCGTTTATTTCCATAGCTGCCACCATTTACGTTTCTTAACTGGAACACATTGGCTGAAAGGATTGTCTCCGAAAGAAGCTCTACCATAGTATCTAGAAGTCATCATATTTAAAAAGATTTCTTGGTAATCTTCTGGGATGGTTGCAAAGTCAGCTTCGATCTTAATATCCAAAGTAACTATTTTGCCTTCATTAATAACTGTTAAATGATCCCACATTGTAACTGTCTGTGCAGTTTTGTAGATAAAGTTAGAGCCTTGTCCTAGATTAATTTCATTCATATTAGCTGATTGGTTTGTCTACAATCTCATACTTCACTTCATACTTATCCAATAAGTCTGTATAGATTCTAGCTATGGTTAGAACATCCATACCATTTGGCAAGACGATAGTTCTAATTCCTAATCCAAAGTTAAAATCTAGAGAGAAGGGTGGAGTTGTTAAAGGTTCCATTGTTTGGTTGGTAGCTTGTAAAGCTCCTTCAACGTTTACTTGTAGGGGTTGGGTTTTCTTTTTCTTTGAGGTAGCCATAATTATTCTGTTTCGTGTTCTAAATAGTCATTAAATTTCTTAGCAGCTTCAGGATCTACTTCTTGTAAATACTCTAAAGCTAATTCATATCTGCCTGCGTAACTCTTTTGTATAAACAATTCATCTCGTAAGCTATCAACAGTGTGTTGACAATCTGGTACTGCTTCAGGTGCTTTCTTAAAATCTGTGGTAACAAAGAGTAATCCTATTACGATTGCGAAGAAAGCAAAAGCGTATATTAAATAATCTAAATAATCTTTTTTCATAATGATTCATTTGATTTACGGTTGTCGTACTCTTCTTTAGTTTCAATACTTGTAATGATCGTACTTCTGATTGGATACATAGCTAGCTCATCTCTATTCTCATCGAGAAAGGAAATAGTATTCTCATCCACTCTTATGTAATCTGCCCACACTCCTCTATTAATGTTTGTTGTAGGTGTTATAACAATTAATCTGTATAGCTTCATATGTAATCTTTTAAATCAGTTCTTGTATTTGTTTCATTATATCAGTTACTCCTTCTTCGGTCAAGGATCCAATAGTATCGTTGGCAATAGGAGTATCGTAGCTTAACTGACCATCCTTACCTAGGATAGCTACTTCATACAAACCCTTATCACCACCATAAGAGAAAGGACCCTTCACGACCGATACACCATATCCGTTATCGAATGTAAGTCTAGACACTACACCATAGTATAGAGTTCCATCACCAAAGACAGTTAGATTACTCTTTGCAAGAGGTTCATTTCGAGGATGTTCTTTAAATACTAAATCGTTAAATGTTTTCATATTAGTTTGCTTTTAATTCATTTGGAATTGAAGGACACCTTTTATACTCCCACCACTCCGATCCATCATATTCACCTCTTTCATACCAACTACCCTCTTCCATTAACCATACAGTTCCGTATAACTCTTGACCACCATATCCACTATCATATTCGTAATCTAACTTACTCAAGAACTCTTCATACTCTTCAGGAGTATAGCCTTCTTTTAAGTTAACTACATTCTTTTCTACTTCTTCCCAATACTCACGTCCCTTGGTAATGGTTGCACATTTGATAGGAATAAGACTACCTCTTATCTTTTCTAATGACTTAAGGTGGTATAGTAATTCTTCTTTAGCGTTTGCCATATTATTTAATTTCTAGTTTAGATCTTGTGTATTTGAGTTTAGTTGGTTTAGTTAACTCATAAACAGTTAAAGTGTTTAACCACTTATCTGTATCCCAATCATGATCCATCTTATCAATATACTCATTCTCTAAATGAACATGTATACCATCTAATGTACCACAGCATATAATAGTATCGTCATCTGCCTGATCTATTACTACATACTTTTTAATTTGCTTTAACATATTATTTTTTAACTGGTGCTTTAAAATTATTTCTTAACCAATCCATGTAAGCTCTAACTTGCAAAGCCGCGATCGATTGTCTATATTCAGGAGTCGTTTTAAACTCATCCCACACATCATCCCAATCATTCACTACAGCTTCTCTCTCAATTATTCTAGTTGGTCCGTATCCTACAAGTTCCTTATACACATTCTCATTACAATCTACCCAATCAGACTCAGAGGTTGGATCATCCTTTATAGAATATTGATATACTTTTACCATATTCTAATTACTTTTAACTAATTCCAATTCATCTACTGCTTCCTCTACTCTATCATCAGGTATCTCGAGAAACCTCATAGAGTGATGCCATCCAGTTAGTTCTAATAATTCATACCAAGTACCATCTCCAGCATTGCGAAACCTCTCATCCTTTCTTACTTCTTCTGCATCTACAGAACCTGTTACATGGTAAATGGATCCTTTTTGAACTGATAATGTACCAATCTCTTCGGGCCTCTTACTATATGCCCACGTTGAACTTTCAATACAAATAACTCTCATAACATTTATTTTGCCTAAAGATAGGAAAAGTCACCATCGCTGGCAACTTTTTTTATTTTAAACTCCTTTTTCTTTTATGTCATCGATTTGACCCTTGAGTATTGCCATTAAAGCCTCTCTGTCCACCTCCTCTTGAGTGATGTTGGCGGGAGGCATTGGGTTTGGATGAGGCATGTTGTTGAACCCCATTCTCTCTAGGTACGTTCTTGTTCTTTCCGTTGCCTCTGGGAATAGATTCTTGCCTCTGAACCTCTCCATTACCTCTAGCAGGGTTGGCTTCTCCGATGGGACTTCGGTTGGCGATTGGTGCTCCTGGCTGTTCTCTTGAGGGGCTGGATTCATCATCACATTCTCCCAGTAGATCTCCTGCTTGATCATCTGCTTCACGTCTGCGTCCTGTTTCAATGCAGCGTTGAGATCTTCCATACTCATCGTAGATGTCTTCGTCGTGTTCATATATTGCTCGTATTACTGTGTCTAATTTACGTTCTATACGGGTTAATACCTTTATTAAGGCTTCCATCTCTACACTATCCATACTCTTTACTGTTTACTGTACATAGTCCATAGGAAAAGATCCAAACCCAAGACACTAATCCAGCTGCTTCCTAAGGAAGGGAGGATTAAATATAAATATATATATACTTAATCGCCACGCACCGATCTCTGTTACTCAAGTTTGGATCTCAATTATCTTACTTCGCCATTGATTGAAAGTAGATTGTCTCCGAAGCGATTGTCTTCAAAGTTAATCCACCCAATGGTGTCCATCCTCTAGTTAAAAGCATGTTAACTTCCTTTACTAAAGAATCTAAATCCGGGAACGCAATTACTGCGTACTGCTTGAACTCTGCCATTTGTATTTGTTTTTGTTATACTATTAATATCAATATTCTTTTTCTTTCTAGGAACTTTTTTCCCTAGCCTGCCATCAATTAACCAAGGAATGCTATTCATCTTCTTCTGTTATTACGTAACTGTCATCGCCTACATAAATTTCTAATCCTACTAAACCTTCAAACCTACAATCACAATCTATATCACCTTTGAAGTATAGATCAAATAGGTCTGCTTCTTCTTTAATCTCTTCCGGCGTATCATCATCCCACTCAACTTCACTAAACTCCATTCCACCATCCGAAGACTCTTCGTTGTAGATTCCATAGAAGTCTCTGTCTGTCATTTTGGCTAACTTCTTTTTCTTTAGGAGCTTCACTACATCTTCAAGATACATCTCTGTAGTCTTTACTTCTGAGGATCTCCAATTGGTAGAAGCTAGAAAGCTAACCGAGTAGCCTTCGTACTCTGCTCTGGTTTGGCATTCCTCTACTAAACCTTTCTTACCTGCATCAAGGACTACCTCTACTTGTTGATCTTGGTCGAGCTTTTTTAGCTCCTTTACGATTTCTTTGTATGGCATAACTTATTATTTTATATCATATAGATTGGAGTTTGATCTCCAACCCAAGCATTAAGCACATTAAACTCTAAATGCTCAATTGCTTCTATCTCTGTCATTCCTTCATCTTCTAAAACTTCTATCATAAGATCATAGTCATAAATTACTCTCATTGACTTAGAACATAAACCTATGATGGCATCATCAAAACCATCTGCCATTAAGATCTCTGTGTTCTCATCAATAAGACCTTCATATACTTCTAGTAATTCTTCTCTAGTCATAGTTTTATTATTTTGCTGCTAACGCTGTAGTAGATGTTTTTAACTTAAGCATTTGAAAGTATACGTGATCCAATCCATCTGCTTTTATGTGTGCGTAAGGAGGAAACTTCTCGTATAGATATTCTGTAACTTCCTTAGATGTTTTGTAACCAAAAGCTCTACATTCGGTTATACCATTGTAAAACACCTTAGTCCATACATCCTTATGATAAGTTTGTTTGAACCACTCTTCTAACTGAAATCTTTGTTCTGGAGTAACCCAACTTGAGTAGAGGGTTGTGACTTCGTAATCCCTGCCTAGAGGAACTCGACCATCTTTGAAGTCCATGTCCTGTCTGTTGTTTGCATCATTGTGTGATGTGTACCCTAGTTTGTACATTAAAGTAGGATCTTGCTTTATGCTCGCTTTTGGAGCGTAAGGTTGTAGTGCCATAACTTTTATTCTTTTTTGTTGTTTAAAGACATTCCTTCATACTTAAGCAAAGCATTTGAAAAGTATGTTTGAACCTGTCTCAAATTATTTATTTTACTAACACCATCCAACATTTTTTTTCTATCCTCATCTTTTATAGTTGAGTCCTTTAAATGTTCTTGGATAATGGCTTTAGCTGTTTCATAGTTAACAGCTTGGTATACCTCTGGAGCAATGTCTGCTAGAGTTGATTTGATGGTAATCTTCATAAGTTCTTTTTATAAAACTTACCATATTTTTCTAGTTAAATCAACTGTTACTTGGCGATGGTCATGTAAATTAAACCGCCAATTATCACACCAGCTCCGATCTTAGTAAACTTATTTTTTAGTTTTAATTTATTGTGTTCAAGATAAAGATTATTGTATTGCTTTGACCATTCAGTAATCTTAAGATCTTGATTAGTTATAATTGATTTGAATCTTCCTTCCTTAGTTACATATAGATTAATAGTACTATCCTTAAAAAAGATTCTACTATCTTGTATAGCAATCACACTATCTTTAACTACAAGCTCTTGCTTTGCTCCATCATAAGCTGCTAAGTCTTTAGAAGCTTCTACTAGAACTGGTTGTGCTACAGGTAGTGGATTGGTTACTGTATCTTTTGGATAACGTTTATTCAAATAACTTACTAGCTCTTGCTCATTAAGATTGTCTATCTTATTTCTTTCTATCTCTACAACTTCCTTAATCTTAATTACCTTAGCCTTTTGGTGATCTAACTTATATTCTAACTCTTGATCCAAAGCTGCTAACTTAGCTATTGTAGAATCATCCTTAGCATTTTCAGCATACAAAGAATCATTCTGTTTATCTAAACTATCAAGCTTAGCCTGGAAGTTAGAAGAGGCTCTCATTGAACCTAGATCAAACAAAATATAGCCAATAAAAGCTAAACCAACGACAAGTATTACCTTTTTCATATATCTATTTTAGATATAAATAGTTGTGTTTCCCTCTTTGAGCGATCCTCACATACTAATTTAAATTAATATCTTTCTTAGAAATCAAGGAAGGCTGTAATGGATTAACTGCGTATTGAACTACTCTACTATACTCTCCATGCAGGAATTTCTTGTCTGATACCTTTCTAATGAAGCCACCTGAGTGAGTCTTATCTACAAAGTCGTAATACATTTCAGTCTTTGATTCAGGATAAAGTTCCTTATATTTTTCGAAACTCAAAACTTCTTTTATTTGTCCAAGTAAGAATCCTTGACCTACCTTTGGGTTATGTTCTTTGTTTACATCATACCATGTATCCTCTACACGTACATAGGTTCTTCTGCTGTTTAAAAACAGTACTTCGTGTCTCATCTGTCTATAAATTTAAAAGTGGAAAAAAGGCCGGGTCTGAAAGACCCGACCAATAAGATAGTAAATAGGTGGGTTGGGGTGGGTTGGGGTAGCTGAGAAATGTTTAGATAATTCCTAATTGCTTTGCACGTGCATAGCATACATAATTACCTGTCTTCTCATACATGTAACGTCTTTTTGTTTTAGGTGTATCCTCAGTCTGAAACTTTGGTAACTCCTTTAAGTTAACTACTTTTTTTGCCTTGTAAGTAACTCCTACTGTTACTGGTGTCTCAACTTGAGACTGATTGATTGTTTCGTTTAACATAACTACTATTTAAAGATTTGCTACAAAATTACATACTATTAATTTACTAGACAACTTTTTAAGTATAACCGCTTACAAATTAGATTTTTAGCTAATATTAATAAGGTACAAAAAAATAGCAGGCTCTTGTTTGAGACCTGCTATCTTTGCGTTTTATTTTAATTGTTAGTGTGGATCGTACTGACTCATTGTGTACTCTTTAGCCTTCTCTTCAATCTCATGCTGCAAGAATAAAGCAGCATCACCTTCCGAGAATCCAGAATCTTTTACTGTTTGGATAATCTTATCGATTGCGCTATGAATAACTTGGTGCTTAGGTCCTAAAGCTTTTTCAATTGCTTCATGCTTATCTCCACCTTCCTCTGTTTCATCTTCACTAACTGTGCTAGGCTTCATGATTAAGTTGGTATTGTCACCACCCTCTTTCATTTTAGTCTTATTCAACATCTTACTAATTTCTTCCTTAACAGTTCTAATAGTTTCGATGTATTGTTTAAGTTGATCTCTTTCTTCTGATTTTAATTTAGCAACGTCATGCTTTGCCTCTACTGTTTGAATAGTAGGTCCTGTAGCTTGGAATGGAGGCATATGTAAGCCTTCTTCCATTCCCTCTAGTTCTTTTCCTAAAGCAGAAATGTAATCAGAAGGCCAATCTTCATCAGCGTAACCGTTAATTAAATTAATCTGTGCAGTACTAGAAACACCGCCTGTTTTCATTAATTCTGAAGCATACTTAAATGCAGCTCTTTGGAACATCTTTCTATCTTCTAATGCAAATCTCTGTAATTCAGGATGTGCTTCAGCAACTGCTTTAGCTAATGTATAAGGATCTTCGTAGTTAACTCCTTCGTTTATAGGATCTGCTATGTTAGGATCTGTATTAGCATACATATCTTTTTCTATTTGAGATTTCATATGAGCTACAGTATCATACACCCCATCAGAATGCCAGTTATTAACTACGTAATCATATAAGTCCTTATCAGATTTTAAGCTTAAAATACTTATTGCGTGTGGAAAAAAATAATCTTGAGTAATAAATTTATCTCTATTTTGTACAAGGTACTTAACAGCTGCCTGTAATTTAGGATCATCAGGTGCATCACCGTGACCTCCAATTTCGTTTACACCTTCTTCAATACCATTATCTGTTTGATTCTCTTCAGCTTCTTCATCATCTACCTTATCCCAATTCACATCATCTTCTTTCATTAAGAACTCTCTAATTGTGAAATCCGTATCCTGACTCTGCTTTTTAATTAAATCTACAATGTATCTAGCAGCTCTACCTGAACCACCACCAACTTCGTGATTGTTTGCAAAATCTCCTTGTAAATCGTAGTAGTTAGCTTCTAAGTATTCGTGTGCAGCTTCTAATTGTTCTGGACTTAATCCCCAATCACCACCATCTAAATCCTCAGCAACAGCCATTGTGAAATAAGACTCATCCGGATCCATAAAGTTCTTACCTTCGAATGGTCCTGGATCGTCTGGATACATTTGATCAAATTGGTATTCATCTAATTGAACGTCGTGGTTTTTTAAAAACTCTTGAACGTATCTTGCATTAATCTCATGACCTTGTCCAGTCAATGCCTTAACTATCTTTTCAATTTCTTCGTGCTTAATAGCCTTATCCTTATACAAGTCAGCAATTTTAGTTAACTTTGTATCAACTACATCATCACCTTCGTTAGTCATAGCTTTACCAACAGCTTTACGGCGGTTTGCTAAATACTTATCGGTTTTATCAGTATCACCATCATTATCGATGTCACTGTCTTCTTTTCCAACAGGATCCAAAGCTTCGTTTAAAGATTGTTTTGGAGTTCCTTTAGAAAAACTCTCCATCATTTTCTTATAATCTTCGTGAGATATATATTCCATGCTCATTTATTTCTTATAAATAGTTGTAAATTGTACTAATCCCACCACTCTTGAATATGGTTTTCTAGTAATTTGAATAGAAGTTTTAAAGCTCTCTTGTGGTTTTCATGTGCTATTGCAAAAGCCATTCCTTCTTTCTTGCTTCTGATAAAGCCACATCTTCCACCTTCTTTTACTTTCTTGTGTACCAAAGGATACTTCTTAAAGTAATCCTTAAAGTGTTCCGATATAGTCTCCGATTTTAATTCGAAGAACTCACTATCACTCTTTTCGTAGTCATCCCAGTTCCATTTAGTTTCGTGGTAGGTGTGTGGTTCACTTAAGTAATACTCATTTTGAATCCTCTCCATCAATCTAACACAAGTCATCATTCTTTGTGCATCACGGTCATTGTTAACATGGTGACCTCTCTTAGCCATGTAGTCTGCTTGGTGCTTTAACTTAGTCATCCAGATTTCCCAAATGTAGCTAGTATCCCAATCTTGGTCATTCCAAATGATTGGTAGCCATCTATATAAATTATAGAAACGTTTGAAAAATCTTTTTATCTTATACATTAGAATACTCCTCTTGTCATTGCTAATAATTCCATATGCTGGGCTGTTTCTTCATCTCGGATAATTGATACTTCGTAATCAGTTTTACCTGCTGCAGCTACAAATCCAGTATACCTATATACGTTTGAATGCTCTACACAAGTTTCCGTGTATCCTAATTCCACTCTCCTCTTTGGGATTTCTGTCTGACAGATTTTACAATACTTGCTCATAACCTTTTTTCTTTTTCTTTTTTTCTTTTTGAGGTAAGTCAAAATTTTCACATAAGATAGGACCGTAGGGAAACTTATCCTTATCGTAGTGCCATCTTGCTACTACCTTACCTTTCTCGTCTTTAAATTCTTGAATAAACTTTCTTGGAGTTTCTTGCTTTACTAAAGCCATAAACTAGTTGATCGGATACTTTTGTATGAGAAGATCTACTCTAGCTTTATCAATTCTTTCTTCTCCTACCTGACTTAAAATAAAATTAAGATCTTTTTCAAGATCTAACAACCGAGGACTGCTCCCTTTTCGTGACCAGAAATTTCTTTCTTCGGTTAGTCTTTCAAATAATTTTTTAATCTTTTGTGGATAGTTATTTTTATTAGCAACCTGTTTAAGTTTATCAAAACTTTCTAAACGATCTACTATCTTATTGGCTGCTTTTCCTAGTCCTAGTTGTTTTAGTGCCACGTTCTTTTTCTATTAGAGTATTAATAATAATAGTTCTCAAATCATGAATAGCTTTTGTGTTCTCTGCTATGATGTCTGACATTCTATTTCTTTCTTCTATAAGTAATCTTGTCATCTCACTTTGTAAGTGATCTACTTTTGCTTCAAGAGCATCATTTTCTTCTAACAATCTTTTATACGAATGCCATGCAAAGTATCCAAGTACAAAGGATACTACACCCAGGACCCCATACTGCATGAAAACTGATTGAGTTGATACTATGTCTATCTCTAGGAACATCTTGAATTAATTTTGAATACTGATTTTTTGAATAAGTAGAAGTTCCCAATTAAGAGCACACTTCTTTAGTACAGCTAGTTTCTTAGCTACTAAACCTCTTTCAACTAATGCATTCATCAACTCTATCCAAGCCTTTCTTGAATCAACATGCAGTAACTTATGCCTTCCTTCTGGAATATGTTGCTCAGCTAGCGTGTCTATAAACTCGTATACAGTGTTTCTTGTCATTGGTAATAAATATCTACTTGACCCATTCAGCCATGCCTAAAGCAAAAGCTTGAGCGGGAGTTAATTTTGGATCCTGCTGCATTGTCTTCAATGCCCAGTATATACATTCCACTTCTAAACCCTCTTCCATCACCACATCAAGTATTTGATCTATGGCTTCAAGCTCAGTTTTATCCATTTCCTTTAGCATATAATAAAGTTAATATTTTTTATTTTAATTTAGAAATAAATTCATCTCCCTCTTCGTAGTCATCTGTATCCTCTAATCCTATCTCTTTAAAGTGAGCTAAGAAAGTATCATCTATCTCCCAATCAACTTCGGATACTTTAAGAGGAGGTGCAGCCATATCTTCTAATCTCTTAATCTGTTTGTCTGAAAATAAATTACCAACAAGTAGGAAGTAGCAATTGTAACAAAGCATTTCTAAATTCTCAAACTTCCAATTGTTTCTATTTCCATCTTTAAAATTTAAAAGGATGGGTTGTTTATAATCAACTACCCTCTTCTCATGATGTCCACATCTATAACATTCTGATCTAAGCTTACCTTCGTAAATTAATCTATCCTTTAGCTTCTGAGCATCAACAGCTCTGTAAGCATCTCTACTAAGAATCTCATCTATCTTCTGTAGAGATATTTCATTCTTCCAACTTATCTTCTTGATTCCTTTTCCAAAAATATTCTTATGGAGCTCATACAAATTCTTACCAGTCTCCTGGTCTATGTATAGCATAGCATACTTTCTGTAAGTCTCTATTGTAGTATTGAGATATCTAGCAGCTTGAAAGTTAGACTGTGTTGCCTTCATGGCATTTCTAATTACTGCTTCGGAAAATGTTCTAGGTGGTCTTCCTCCTTTATTCTTACTCATCGTATTTAGGATTTATGGCTACTAAGACTGACCATAATTCTGCAGCATTGTTTATAGGAACTTCTCTACCTTCTTCATCCATGAGTGGGTTCATAGTACCATCTGGATTTAGTCTTTCCCATAGATACCAACTAATAAGCTCTGCTCCTTCTTTACCAAAGTAGAATATTATAAGAGCATCGATGGTATCTAAGAAAGGTTCGTCGTACTTCGTAAAGTCTAGCTGTAGATCCAGATACATCATGTTCTGCCTAGTAACAATTTGTTCTATTGAATTAACAATTGAAATAAAAAGCTCTCTTCGTTTTTCTGATTGGGATTTCTTTTTCCTCCTCACGTAGCTTTTTACATTAAGTATATTATTTATGGCTTGTTGTATCTCCGTTAACTCTCTCTCCATTCTGATTTACTTTTATAGGTTTCTTGGGTGCTTTCTTAATGTCCTCAATTAACTTTGTAAGCTTCATACATTCTTCAAAGCGATCTTCTGATATGTTTAGCTTTATACATTCTTGTAATGCATCAACCCAATACATCTTAGGAATATCTAAATAGTATCCTGTTGTATTTACTTCAAAAATAGTTGCGAAAGTTTTTCTAGATCTAAATGCCTCTTCAATGGCATTAGGAGTTTCGTCTCTTATTAAAGAAAGCAACGTCTCATTCTTCAAAAGATCAGACGTCTGCAACCCCGAAAAGGGTTCGAATAAAGCTCGTGGTATTATTCTTTTGGATGGCATAACCGTTTTTGTTTTTAAATTCCAGCAATACGTTTCATTCTCTCTCTGATAGGCTCTTCTGCTGGTGGCTCCTCTTGTGCAGGTAGCTGTTCTGTTTCAGGAGCTTCTTCTCCTTCTGGTCCAGGTACTTCTGGTTTAGTATCTTCACCTTGTAATACTGTAGTCATGATAAAGTTTGCTACTGAAGGAAGTGGAAGTAAGAATCCTACAACATTCTTATATGGATTTTCTACATCATATATAACTTGTAGGTTTGCAGCTCCAAACTTCTCTTGTAAGTCAGCACCAATCTCATTAGCTAAGTTCTGTAGCTCTCTTGGATCTGTTGGTACTTGATCCAATACAAACTGCAACTTAATGCCTTTCTTAGTTTTGTTTACATTTACGTCAAATCTAAGCTTTAAGGAATGGCCAGCAATGTTCACAGGATATTCTGGAATAAGGGCTGGTAAGGCTTCGTTTAATAGGTTTTCTAAGTTTATCATACTAATAAATAGTTTAAATGTGGCGTAACTTCTGAAACTCTCCTTTTCTAAATCTCAAGTAGAAAGTACTGTAGCAGTATTCAAAAGCTTTTGATGCAGCAGAAACCGAATCAAAAACCTGACCAGACTCTACGTGTAGGCATTTATGCTTACTTGCTTCACTTTGCTTTTTTCTAGTTTCATCTGAATACTTAAGACCTTCGTGTCCATTTGATTTTCCCTTTTTACCTTTAGAAATAGAAAGCTTTTCTGCTTTTGATCTCTTTCTTCCAGTAAGTCCTCTTGATATCTTTTCACAAACCTCTTTAGGTCTTTTTTTACCTAAACTCTTCTCTTTATTTAATTTTCTCAAATATTCAGGATCAAGTTCTAACCTCTGACCTATCCTATGAGCTGCTGCAATATCTCCCTGTTCTAAATGTTTTTCAAAGTGTTCCTTGATACTTAAACACATTAAGTTTTCTAAGTTATTGTTTTCTCTGTTTCCATCTATGTGATGAATTTCATAGCTTCTACCTTTCTCATCTTTCGGAATAGGACCCCATACATCTGTCCAAACCTTTCTATAATTCATTGATACTTATTTGTAATAAATATCATTCATTTCAAATTAATCTCTTAATCCCAAGCCAGCATTTTAAATCTCTCTGCTGGAAGGCCAAAGTAATCTGTTTTCCATTTAGACTGTTCAAAAAAGTCTAGCTCAATCCATTCATACTTCTTCTCCATTATAATTTGTGCTGCCCAATCCCAATCTACAATACTTACCTTCTCTTCTACTATCTCTTTAATCTCTTTAATCTCACTTAGGCTATAGCTATCATATTCAAAATGAAGGAGTTCCATTGAGTTTCCCTTGTCATCCACATAGTCCATACTAAAGTCAACTCCCCATTTACCTTTATAGTTTACGAGCTTATTTACTAAGTTATTCTGCTTTGCAAAATCTTTTAGTTGGTGTAAAGCTTCTTCACTATATCCTTTTCTCTCAAATAAGAAAGCATGGTTTAGATGCGGACCTGTTAATATTTTTTCTTCTGTAAACCAATCTTGTCTTAGACACATTTCATGTCCATGTCTTACAAATGCATGGTTGTTAGCTCCTGCATAGTAGGATTCTAGCTTTGTAAGTCTATATCCATTTTGATCAAATATGTTAATCCATTCTGGATGTTGGATAGGAACTGGTACATCGTACTCTAAAGGAATATGCCAAGTTTTGTTATTGTAAAATTGATTAGCTGTTAATGTAATCATAATAAGTCTCTAATGTCAAAAATGTTATCTAACGCTGTAGCTGCGTCTTTGTAACTGTCTTTAGATTCATCTTCAACATCTTCTGTATATTGCCAATTGAAGTATAGTTCATCTGCTGGTTTAAATCCATAGAACTCATGCACTTGCTTCTGTAACTTAACCACATTACTTCCATTCCAGTTCTGTCCAATGAATATAAATCCAGACTCAATCCCTTCTATAATATTTCTCTCACCCAAAGTAGTCCATCTATTCTCAATCCAATCTAATCTCTCAATCAACTTTTGGTAGTAAGCATTAGCTTGTCCCCATCTAACTGAACCAAAGAATACTACTGCATCTGATTCCAATAAAGGTGTAACTACTTTCCAAAGCTCATCATCCTCATTGTTATATGAAGCCCAACATCTAAGTTGACCTGTGGGATTCTTTTCTGGATCTTTTAACTTCGCAGCTCTAACTCCACAGTTATTACCATCCTTAGCAGAAACATTTCCTTCACAGTTATAGATCTTAAGCTTGGGAATCTCAACCAAAGTACACTTGTGAGCACCTAAAGCTTCTTGCATCTTGCGAGCAATCCTAGTTGATTTAGGTTCTTCCCCAAGCTCATTTACGTGATAAGCGCTTCTGTTTGAAGTAGTTAGAAATAATACTTTCTTCTTGGTGTCTAAATACTTTGTAGCTTTCTCAATCTGCTTCTTGAACTTTGTGTCAGGAACCACACCATCAGCTTCTAATAATTCTATTATACTACGCATGTATATAAATATCTATTCGATTGTTAACAGGGAGTAGTCAAAAGGAGGGTTTTCTACTACAATGTGGTTATTTGCTAAATTAACCTTGTTTTTTATGTGGATCGTAGCAGTCCCTAATTGATACGTCCCTGGCTCGTTTTGTTCGATTATATCGCTTAAAAATGCCAAATTCTGTAAGAACAAGGATGCTTCTTCTGTAAGTGCTCCTTTCTCATCTCTAGGAATACTAACAGTTACTAAAATATTATAATCTGTTGGATCACCGATTTGGTGTATAGAACTGTAGTCGACTTGGTTATAGAACTTTTTAGCTACTTGCCAATCTAGATCTGAAAACTTTAGAAGTTGGTTTGCAAATGCATGTTCAGTTCTATAGTACATTTCAAGTTGTTCTTTGATTTGGTTTCCAGGTAACCAGGTCTTAGTGAAGTAAGGTTCTATTGAAGTAAGTTCTTGAATAGTTCCACCTCTCCATAGCAAATCCATATCATATCTAATTAGCTTTTGCTCTCCGTGATTAAACCTTCCCCACTTTCTAGTAAATCTAACTAACTCAACTTTGTCTGCATATTGTTGAATCTGTACTCTAGTCTGAGCTTCTTTGCTGTTAGGATCAAACCAATTCTTTCCTCTCGAGCTTACACAACTAAAATGGTATACGTTTGCTTTAAAGGTTTGTTTGATCTTCACTCCTTTCTGGATAAATCTTTGAAGCAAGTCTGAGTCTTCTCTTGATCTTCTAAACAAAGTATCGTACCCACCTACTTCTAACCAAACATTCTTATAGAAAGTAAATGGTGCAAAGAAGTAATCTATTTGTCTGTCAGTCTTAGCTTCTATTGAGAACTTTTGAAACTCATCCCATTTAAAATCATTTGGATCTGTTCCAAAGTCTTTTGTAATAGTTCTATCTGACATTCCATGTAAAGGAGGTTCTATTCTAGTTGCACTTAATATACAATTCTCTTCTAGTTCACTAAGAACATCCAAGTCGTAATTAGGACTAATAACCATATCACTTTGTAAATAGCTTACAATAGGATGCTTAGCCAATTCAACAAGTAGGTTGTTGTTTCTAGAATATCCTACACAAGGAGTTAAGTTGTGAGTTATTATTTTAAGATCAAAGAAGTCTTTCTTCTGTTCTTTTAAATAATTAACTGTACCCTCGTTATCTGAATCCACAAAGATTAATATCTCATGCTCTTTACCTGCTAGGTTCTCTTTTAGAGACTTGAGTAATAACTTAACGTAATCTAAAGTATTATTGGATGTGTTAATTAAAAAGCTAATTTGTTTCATTCTTAAGTTTGTTGTATACGTTTTTGATTCCTTGCTCTAATCCTATAAACCCATAGGGTAATTGACTACGATACTTAGATGTGTATGAATCACCGTCTGGATTTCCAACAAATATTTTAACCTTATGACCGTCTAAGTCGTTTATCATAGTAGATAACTGTGTAAGAGTAGGAGACCCTTCTTCATAAACACAGTCAAACTCTTTAGGTGGTTCCTTTTCTCCAATGTAATACTTTACTACTGAGATTAAATCTTGCATGTAGAAGAAGTCCATATACTTATTTTCGTGAATTTGTATTGGCTCTTTCTTAATATAACGTAGGATGTTAGCTTTTATAAATCTAGTATCTAATTCATTCTCATCAAACACTCCAAAGATCTTAAGATTGTAGAAGTTATCTTGGTTTAAGATAGACTTAGCAATAACTTTCTTACTATAACCATAAGGTGTACTTGGCAAATAAGTTTCAGCACCTGATCCAAAATGAATTAGCCTATCGTAACGTCTCTTGTTCTGTAGTAAATTATAATACATTTTAAGATTGTTATCCATTATGTTCCAATCTTCACTCCTCGGACTAACAGCACCTGCTGTAGCACAGTGTATAACCACATCAAAAAAATGTGAATTTTTAAAAAACTTATCTACAGCAGCAGCATCAGCCAACTCTACTTCTTTTCTAGTAATAGCTGTTACGTAGTGTATATCTCTTAGAGCATTGTGTAAAGTTTTACCTATGTATCCGTTAGCTCCTGTGATTAATATTCTCATCGCTTTAAGTTTATGTAAGTTGCTTTTTCTTTTATTAAGCTGTACTCAAATGCTTTTTTTAAATCATCTTCACTGTCTGGCCAATGGCATACAACATCATCGAATGCTAACATAATTTCACCATCATCTTCTGACCAATGTGAAAAGCCTAAGTAGCCGTAGTCTTTATTTCTACCCCCACCAATAATGTTTACTGGAATCTTTTCATGATCCAAATAGTTACGAATCATCTCGAAAGGTCTATAGATAGCAAAAGGTGTAATAGAATATACATATGGAATCTTTCCTTCCATAGCTAATCCTATACCCATTCCCATCATAGCCATCTCAGAAGATCCTACATTGTAGAATCTATCTGGGTAGGTGTCTCTAATCTTATCCCACAAACCGTATCCTAGGTCTCCTGTGACAAGAAAGATGTCTTCGTTAACAGCCATCTCTTGGAAAAGTAATTCCGCAAAGTCTCTTCTCATGATAATATATTTAAAGCTTCTTGATAATTTTCTTCATTCATTACGTGGTAGTGAGCATTCAATCCTTTTAAGAAAGGAAACTGTTCTACGCTTGTGTATCTGATGTTGATAGAAGGTAGGAATGATTCTAATCTATCTACTAAGTATTGTTTCTCAACTTCTTTATAAGCTGCGTATCCATTCACATTAACATAAACTGTTATGTTACTAATACCTTCCTCGTAAATAGTTTTGAGAGCTTCCCATATACTTCCTTCTGCACACTCACCATCACTAATTAGTACGTAAACTTCCCTCTTAGGATTAGCTACAGCTCTACCTAAAGCTACACATATACCTAAACCTAATGAACCTGTAGAGCAATGTATAAAGTTCTCCTCATCTCTGTGAGGATGTCCACCATGCTTTTCAAATAGCATATCAGCATTTACTCCTTTATACTTTTCTAAGCATACGTACAAAGCTAATGCAGCATGTCCTGAAGATAGAATGAAGATGTCATCTTTTTCCATTCTGGAATAGATTTCATCTATAATTTCTAAGCTTGAGAAATAACTTCCCAAGTGTCCTAGCTTATTCTTATAAGCTATTTCGACTAGTCGTTTTCTTAATTCTTTCATTATCTGTGTTTAAATATCATATAGTGATTCCAATCCGTTAAGTTCTCATCTGGTAGTAAAGTCTCGCTACTAATTCTTGGATAGGCAGGAGTCTTTAATTGTGATCCATAAAAGCCTTCTAATTGAAATGCGTGTGTGTATAAGAAATATACAAAATTATCAAAGTCAAACAAACCTCTGTAGACATATTGATGAGCCATTCTCCAATTAGGATTACTAATAAAGAATACTGAATCTGGATTTGTTAATCTGTGTATAGTGCTAACAATAATATGAGGATTAAATACGTGCTCAATAAAGTCATTAGCTATTACTAAATCATACTTAGGTAAGAGTTCGTGGGTATCAAAACTACTAGAAAGATCCTTAACAAAGAAAGTTCCTTTAAACTTATTCTCATCAAAGTACTTCTTAGCAAATGGCTTATCTACTAAATGATAGTTTAAGTCTGGGTGCATCTCTAATATCTTTTGAGATAATACTCCTGGACCACTACCAATCTCTAATACGTTTTTAATGTGAGGATTTTCTTGAATAACTACACTAACAATATTAGCTTCATACTCATATCTCTTCTGCCAAGCTTCTTCTTGAAGTCTTCCAGCATCTTCCCACTCATTGGTATGAGCTGTATCAAAATCCTTAGAAGTGAACTTCTCTTCAAAATCACAATGTTGTATTCTAAATAATCCCATTACCAGATAAATTTATGTTTGTAATAATTTATAATTTCTTCCAATTGTTCGTCAAATACTACTTTTGGTTCCCAACCTAATCCTCTTAACTTAGAATCATCTAAAGCATATCTAACATCTTGACCTGCTCTAGAATATGTTAAGTCAAGATAGTTCTTCATATTAAAGTCTAGAATTTCAATCCCTCTATACGTTTCAATTACCTTTTTAACAGTGTCGTAGTTTGATTGCTCAAATCCACCTGCTATGTTATAGATCTCATTCTCTACTCCTGACTCAATAATCTGAACAACAGCTCTAGCTGTGTCATCAGCATGTAACCAGTTTCTAATAGGGGTACCATTATTGTGTAAAGGAATCCTTTTTCCCAAACTTAAGTACTTACAAGCTTTTGGAATTAACTTCTCTACATACTGACCAATACCATAATTGTTAGTAGGTCTAACTATTACATAGGGTAGGTTATAAGTTCTAGCCCAAGCAAGTACTAACATATCCGCTGCTGCTTTAGTAGCTGAATATGGATTAGAAGGCTTGAGTAAATCTGTTTCTGTATGAGCTCCTTCGTTAATATCTCCGTATACTTCATCTGTACTGAAGTGTAGGAAGATTGGTTTCTTGGAAGACTCTTGTCTGTAGTTCTTTATTAACTCTAATAGGTTATGTACTCCATCAATATTGGAATGTACAAACTCATCACTGTTAGCTATTGAGTTACCTACGTGAGTTTCTGCTGCTGTGTTAATTACATAATCACATTCATACAAAAACTTTAAATCATTTATGTCTGACTTAATAAAAGAAAACTTCTCATAGGAATTGAAATCCTCTAACAAGTTCTTATTGGATGCGTATGTTATCTTATCTACCCCTTTTACATACCATCCTTTGTGTAAACAAGCTCTAGTAACATAGGAACCTATGAAACCTAAACAACCTGTTATGTAAACTACCTTAGTGCTCATATTGCTTATAATATAATTTGTACATACTATTGTTATCTGTTGGGTAGTTAAAAGCTAACTCAAAGTTCTTTCTTACACTCTCCAACTTAGATTGATATAATTCTGGTGTTAGTGAATCTAATATTTGGTGAAGCTCTTCTATGCTACTGAAGGTAATAATACCATTCATATCAAAGAAGTCTCCAACATTAGGGCATCCATAATATACTGGAATTGTTCCTGTTACCAAACAATCTGTAAGTTTTTCTGTAAAGTAATTTGTATCCGTTGCATTCTCAATAGCTACACTAAACATGTAGTCTTTCAATCCATCTAGCTTGGAAGGTATCTCTTTAATACCTCTACCAAATAACTCTACTTTTTCTTTAATAGAATCTATAAACTGTAGTCTAGTTGTATGTCCAGGTACCATGGACTTCGTAGAAGATATAGCAGAAACTAATTTACTCTTATCGTAGATCTGAAAAGCGTCTTCAGGTAATTCATTAGGTAAGGTATTGAATTGAGTTGTCTCTGTTAGTGGACAGAAAACTGCATTGGGTAACTTTAATATTTCCTCATCCCAAGTTAAGATCAAATCGAATCTATTTGGAAAAGCTAATACAGCATCCACAACTGTTTGTTGATTGAAAAAGTTTCTATTCTCACAAACTCTAGCCACAATCTTAACTCCTTTAGGAGCTTCTATAACTCCGTAGATGAACTCAATTATCCTCTCATCCTGTACATAGAAGATATCATACTCTCCATAACTTCTATTGTAGCAATAGCTAAACAAAGTTGGATGTGTATGTCTTTCTAAATAATCTCCATATACATTAACTTGAAGTAACTTACCTTGGTTTAATCCTTCTCTATACACTTTCTTATTTCTTATTTCATGTTCAAATTCAGAGTTGTTACTTGACTCTCTTTCTTTGGTTCTTGTTTGATTCTTAGGAGTTGCATTGTAAACGTGAGTAAAGAAATCTACTACACCAATCTTTTCTTTAGGACATATCTCTAAAGCTGGGTAAGCCCAAGCTAGATCACTTGCATGCCAAAAGTATTCTCCATCCTTCTGTGATTTTAAATCTTCTACATCTATAGCCTTCCATAAAAAATATCTATAAGTTCTTAAATGGCTAGCTCTCCAATCATCTCTTCGGTATAACTTATACTTGTGTACGTAGTCTGAGTAAGCTGTTCCTTGAGGGTAGGATGGTCTGGGATAGCCAGTTCCGTCATAACAAACAAACTGACCATAAGTCATCCAGCAATCATTTCTTCTATAGTAGTAGTTTAATTTATCTAAAACATTCTCATCGTAAAACCAATCATCTCCATCCAAGTGAACTATAATTTCATTATCTTTAGGATAAAGCCATTTAAGAGAATCTATGTAATTAAAAGCAGCTCCTTTGTTGGTTTTATTTTTCCACACTACCCAGTTTGGTAGAGAATTTACAATATCGAAGACTTTGCTATGAGTCTGGTCAGTTGAAGCATCATCTATATAAACAACTCTATAGTTTGTATAGGTTTGATTTAGTATACTTGCTATATTAGTTTCTACCCACTCTTCATTATTAAAAGATGGAACTATTATTAAAAATTTATTTTCCAAGTGCTTCTAGTTTTACAAACATTTTCTCTTTCCACTTATCTACTCCAAAATAAGTATGGTAAGCTTCTTTAGCTTCTGTACTACATTTTTGATAAAATTCTTCGTCGTGCTTTAATCTCTTTGCATATTCTCTAGCTGTCATAAGATCACCTACTTCAACTGATAAATGTAAATGACAATTAATTTGTGTATCAACTCTTTGATTACCTATACAAGGTATTCCAAAGTAAGCACAGTTTAGAGCAAAGGTACCTGCAGCTACTGTAGGCATTAAATGAACTGCATACTTAAAAGTACTTAGTTGTTTCATCCAATCAACCCATTGTACTCTAGGTAAATGATTCACAAAGGAACCTTCGTGTTCTCTCATAGCATGAGATGTTTGTCCCCAGATGGGAGTTTCAAATTCTTGAGCTATGATAAAACTTTCAAAGCCTCCATACCACCTAGCAAAGTTTCCTCCTACAATAGTTTTTTCTTCTGGTTTCCATTCCACATCTTTAATCAGATCTTCAATCATTAAGGTCTGCATTAAATGGATTGGTGTATTAGGCACTAATCCTGCATAATAAACCATGTCGTTGTTATTATGTGCGAATATGCCATCCACAGTTGTAAGCATGTTGTAGAAGCGAATTTGATCTGCTACTTCTAGTTCAGTATACATCCAATGTGGACCTTCCTGTACATAATATACTTTCTTATTGTTTGCTTTTATCCTATCTAACCAGTCACTAGCAAGTAATTGAGAGTATGGATTAGGTGTGGTACCTAGCTTAACTCCTATTGTACTATAGTTGATCTGACCTTTAGGAAAGATAATGAATACGTGATCGTAGCCTTCTACCCATTTATGACTTGTAATAGAATGATGGTCTGCATCTAGTGCATGCATCCAAGCAAACTCTGTTCGCATATTGGGATGATCAGCAGGAACCTTTCCTGTAAAACCCATTTCAGTTAAAAATGCTATTCTCATATTATGATGGATCGTTGTCTATACTTTCCCACTCAGGTAAACAATAAGCTCCGTTAAGGAATTTAAAAGAGCTAGTCTCTCTTATGTAGTTATTTGGACAAATTACTATCTTGTTGGGGTTCCTATTTCTAAAAGCAGCCCACCAACTAAATGAACTATTTGCTATAATATTGTGATGACATAAACTCATTAACATCATATCAACGTAATCTACTCCTTGATCTAAGAAAGTTACATTCTCTCCTTCAATCAAATTATCTTTACACCACTGAATGTCATTTGAGAATACTATAAAGCGGTACTTTTCTTTCTCTGGAAGGAACTTCTGTATTGCTGCTTCATAGTATCTATTGTCTAGTTTGCAGAAGTGATCATGAGCTAAGTAATCTCCACGACGTACGTGAATAGATACAAGTTCTTTTCCAGGTTCTGCTAATGCTTGATACTTCTCTAATGCTTGCTGAAAGTATTCTGGATTCCATTTCCATCCATAGACATCCTCTTTATCCTCAGGATTCCAATAGTGATGTGTATGCATAAGGTTTACAATATCGTAACTCTTATCACCTTCTAATTGAAATACTTTGGAGTCAGGTAGTAAGCCATCCTCAGGACGTACCCACTGAAAGTCTTTAAAGAACTCATCTGGTTCTATCCTAACAGGAATGTCTAATAGTTTACTAAACTTCATTCCCCAACCTTTATGTAAACATGATTCAGGAAATACTATTTGTTTTCCAGTGTACTTAGCAATAGCATACAAAGATGCATACTGCTGTACTTGAGATCCTAAATCAGCTGCTTCTGTTATTCTTCCGTATGTTATATAAGTTTGCATTAGATATTCTTTAAAAAGTCATGAACTACTTGCTCAATATAATCCAACTGTGCATCTGTGATTCCAGGGTATACTCCTAGGAAGAATGTATCTAAAGTAGTCTTAGTTGCTATAGGGAATTGCTCTCTTGGGTTTTCATACTCTGCAGCTAACTCTTCATAAGCTGGGTGGAATAAAGCATTACCTGTGAAGTAAGATCTAGTTTGGATCTTAGCTTCTTCCATAGCATCTACCATTTGACTCTTAGTGAAATGTAAACCATCTTTCAATGTTACTAAGTAACCAAACCAAGATGCATCAGCTTTCTCATGCATTTCAGGTAAATAGAAGAAATCAGGATACTGACTAAAGATGTCGTACAATCTTTTGAAGTTGTGCTTTCTTCTAGCATGCATCTCATCTAACTTATCTAATTGAGCTAATCCCATAGCTGCTTGCATTTCTGTTGGCTTTAAGTTATAACCAATCTCTTCAAACACATATCTGTGATCAAAGATAATATCTGGTTGACCTTTAAACCAATCTCCAAATCTACATCCACAAGCTGTACCTTCTGTTACGTTACCTGGCTTAGTAGAATTACAATAACAAGCACGACCCCAATCTCTCAATGAAGCTAAAGCCATTCTCTTCTTAGCTGAATTAACTGCTACGAATCCACCTTCACCCATTGTCATGTGGTGAGCTGGGAAGAATGAACAAGTTGAAATGTCTCCGAAAGATCCTAATGGCTTACCATCCCAAGTTGAACCTAAAGCATCACAAGTATCTTCCAAGAAGATCAAGTCATACTTCTTCACAATAGCCATTATTCTGTCCATATCAGGAGGATTACCTAATACGTGAGCAAATATTAATCCTTTAATCTCCTTCGCTGTATCAGCTTCTAAAACAGCTTCTACTTGATCCAAGTCTAAATTCAAGTTAGGTAATGTTACATCTACAAAAACTGGCTTGAATCCATTCTGAATCAAAGGATTGATTGTAGTTGGGAAACAAACTACTGGAGTAATGAACTTAGAACCTATTGGTAGGTTCCCACCTCTCTTAGTTCTCAATAAAGAAACCATTAATAGGTTTGCAGAACTACCTGAGTTAACTACAATACCATCTTTCTTTCCGATCAATGGAGCGAACTTATGTTCAAAGTCTCTACCTTTCTGTCCTAAGATAAACCACTCGTCGAGCAAAGTACTGACGCCTGCTGTAAATTCATCTTGATTAAACCAAGGACCTGAGTATTGAACCCAATCTTTACCTGCTGTCCATGTCTTGTTTGCTTTCTTTTCTTTAATGTACTCTGCCACCAAGTCTAAGATGGCTTGCTTCTTACTTTCCATATAGTGTATTGTAGGTTTGTTTTATACCCTCAACATACGAAGTAAATTCGTAGTTAGGAAATATGTTTTTAAATTTAGTTGTATCTATATCTTTTCTATATTGACCATTAGGTTTAGACATATCGTAAAGAATTCTAATATCTTGCATACCTAAAGCTTCTAAAGCTTCTCTAGCCATAAAATCTATGGTCATGTTGCTGGGAGTACTTATGTTTAAGTTCTCTTTTATATCACATTTAACAATCCTTTTAAGAATCTCTGCTACATCTCTTGCAAATGTAAACTGTCTTAGAGGAGTTCCATCACCAAATAAAGTTATATGATCATCTCCATTTACCTTTGCAGTATGGATCTTCTCAAGTAATGCTCCAACAAAATGCTTTCTGCTTACATCTCCATGTTCATATTCACCATACAAGTTGGAAGGAGTAATGTAGGAGAAGTTTAAACCTTGCTTTCTAGCTATGTCAATATGGCAACCCATAACTCTTTTAGCATATCCATATCCAAAGTTATTTGCATTGGGTAAATCCTTATGCATATCTTCTTCTACCATAGGATAGTGATCAACTACGTCTGGGAAGATGCAAGAAGATAATACACCTATGAATTTCTCAACTTTGAACTCTCTTGCATACTTAACCATGTAAGTATTCATTAAGAGGTTTTGTTCATAGTACTCAAAGGGATGTTCGATGTTATCCACAATACCTCCTACCTTAGCAGCTAAGTGAATAACTACATCCGGCTTATGATCATTGTATAGATCTGCTACATCACCTTCAAAAGTTAGGTCGTAGTGTGAAGAGTTTACATAAACTCCATCGAGGTATTCTTGTAGGTAAGTTCCTACTAATCCTGTTCCGCCTGTTACTACTACTTTCATATTAATATACTTTTCTATATAAACGATCCCAATACTCAACCATTTCTGTTATCATACTTTCAAAAGTATACTCAGGCTTCCATCCTGTCATAGCCATTAGCTTAGATGGATCTCCTTTTAGAAAGTTGAGTTCTTCTGGTCTTAAAAATTTTTCGTGTAAATGTACATACTTTTTATAATCTAAATCTAGTTCGGTGAAAGCATAATCACATAAATCTCTTACCGTATGAGATATTCCTGTAGCACAAACAAAGTCATCTGGCTGATCTAGTTGTAGAATTAAGTGCATTGCTTTAACAAAGTCTTTAGCATGACCCCAATCTCTTGAAGCATCTAAGTTACCTAACAACAATTCCTCAGAGTAACCATGTTTAATCTTAGCTACTTCCTTAGCAACTTTATTAGTTACGAAGTTTGTACCTCTTCTAATTGATTCATGATTGAATAAGATACCATTTGAGATAAACATTCCATAGGAGTTTCTATAGTTCCTAGCAATGTTATACCCAAACACTTTTGCACATCCGTAAGGAGATACTGGATGCATTGGGGTAGTTTCTCTTTGGAAGCCATCTGGATCAACAGAGTTACCAAACATCTCTGAAGAAGATGCTTGATATATTTTGATCCTAGGATTGATTTCTCTTACAGCTTCTAATAAGTTAAGTACTCCTAACCCTGTAGTGTTGGCTGTATAGATTGGTTGATCGAAAGAAATACGTACGTGTGATTGTGCAGCTAAGTTATAGATCTCATCAGGCTGTACTTTGTTTATTACTCTGTACAAGGATGAAAGATCTGTCATATCAGCATAGTGGAAGTGAATAAGACCAAACACTTTGTCTAGTCTAGCTGTTTGATTCTCTGCTACTGAATTACGTTTTAGTATGCCGTGAACATGGTATCCTAACTCTAGCAAATATTCTGCTAAGTAAGATCCATCTTGTCCATTGATTCCTGTTATTAATGCAACCTTATTCATTATAATGTATTATAAAAGTTATTTTGTCTTTCTTGACGTGCGATATTTTTAATATGTACTAAACAATATTCTTCCTGAGCTGGTAACATTGTGTAGTTGCTGTGTCCTGTTAATACTTCATGTACTTTGCTTACCCAATTAATCTTAGGAGAGTTTTGTAGTATTCTAGTTTGGTAGTCTGGGAAGTTTACATAGCCATGATCATCTACTCTCCATCCCCATCTCTTAACATGTTCATCAGTAAGACCTTCTACTTTATTGATTCTAGGAACTAAGAATAGATCTACTGTAGGGTTTTGTTGTAGAATTTCATGTACTTGCTTTAAAAATCTTACATCGAGATACTCATCAGCATCTATTTGAAAGATCCATTCTCCAGTACAGTTCTTCTTTAAGTTGTTCTTAAAAGATGCAAAGTCCCCTTTGAGAGGAAATTGTACAACTTTAATATACTTATCGTGTTTATCTAATACTGCATAAACTTTAGAAGTTGTATTACCTTCATCACACTGTACTACGATTTCGTCTTGGTGACGTTTATGTTCTATAAGTTGAGTTAGTAATCTATCTAACTCTTCGTCTTCATTACAGACAGGAATTGCGTAACTAATTTTCATAAGCTTTTTATATAATCTTCTAATCTATCTTTTGGTTGCCATCCTAATATATTAACAGCATCACTGTTAATTCTCAACGTCTCTCTATAATTTCCTTTCTGGTCAGTCATATAAACTTTCACACAACCAAGCCTTTTTCTAAACATATCGGCTACCTCATTTATAGAATAGTTTTTACCTGTACCCAATTCCCATGCATCCTCATGTCCTTTATCACTTTCGGCAACTCTTATCAAACCATCTACAATGTCGTCTATGTGAGTAAAATCTCTTCTTTGCTTTCCGTCACCTATAATTGTAATTGGATAATTCTTTTTAGCTTGAGCTCTCCATTTACCAATAACAGCTGCCATATGAGAATCTACTAACTCACCTGGTCCGTATACATTATAGAATCTAACTATCTCTGCATTTAATCCATACACATTTTTATACATCTTTATCCACTCTTCTCCCATATGCTTACTCACAGCGTAAGGTGATATTTCTGGATTGTGATGTCGAGATGATGAGCCTGCGTATATTAATTTAGACTTGGTTTGGTATGCATACTTTGTAACTTGCTTTGTACCATCTACATTGTGATTGAATGTTAGCTCTGGGTTTTTGAACGATGGTTGTATTCTACTTAATGCTGCTAAATGAAATATGTAATCATATGGTTTATTTGGTATGTTATCCATTGCTCTAACATCACCACCTAAAAAATTTATTCCTTCTGCTAACTTAGCTTCATTACCTATAAACAAGTTATCTATAACATCAACACTACAACCTCTCAGAAGTAATTCTTTAGATAAGGCATAACCTATAAAGCCACAACCACCTGTTACTAATGCATTCATAGTTTAAAATACTCCAATATAGTCACAGGCTTCAATAAAGTCATTACCAAACTCTTTTAGAGATTTAGCATCTGACTTATACTCTTTACCTTTAAACTTAGGTTGTTCTTTTTCTTCGTCTGTTAATTTAATTACTTTAATACCTGCCCATTGAACTTCGTCAACACTCTTCCCATTCAAGAACACAGTTCCTTTATCTTCTATATTAACTACAGCAGGATACCAAACTCTATTCTCAGCATCAGTATATCTAACATCTTTATATAGTTCAGGCAATACTTCTTCAAACTTTTCAAAGTCAAACTCTCCTTCTTTCATTAAGTCATTAGTTTGATAACCACATCCCCAACAGAAGTAGTTTGATAAGGTTTCGTTGATTGGAGTCTTATAACATCCATCACAGCCACACTTAGGGCATATTATCATTTCATCTTTAATCATGTAGTAAGTCTTTATTTTTTATATTCCAATTATCATCTGTTCCACCTGCTGTATAGCTCACAGTAGTTCCGTTAGGATAAGTATGAGTATAAGTGCTGCCTGCTCCAATATAGGAAGAGCCTGAGGTTACTGTGTAGGTAATGTTGTTTGGAGTTGTTGTCCATTGAGAAACTATACTCCTTGTATCTATTGAGCCACTAGTACCACTTGTTGTGTAAAAGGGACTATGTGGACTCCAATACGGAGGATAAGATTGTACAGTGTGATCTTGAAACATACCTGGTGTTTCTGCAAACTTATCGTCTGATACTTCTGCTAATCTATCTTTCATTATATCCCACTGCTTAGGTGTAACGTTAAAATCATGCACACCTTCAGTGAATCCTTTTAACCATATTACAAATTCTTGACTAGTCATTATATAGATATTTTCTTTAGTTGAGGTAATTTTAATTCTACTTGCTTAGGAACATACTTAGCTAAATAAGCTGATAAGAATAATACCATGTTGTCGTAGCTAAACTCAGTCTTGATCTTATGTCCTTGACGCTTACCCATCTCTTCATACTTCTTATAGTTACTATAAACATCTTCCAATGCTTTTGTTGCTGCTCCGTAGTCTACTGTAAACCAAGATGCACCTGGAAGTATTAAAGTATTAGAATGAGCTGATGGATGAGTCTCTGTAAGCTTTCCTGGTAATAGTACACTGAACTCTTTACTTAAGAAATCTATATGACCTGACCATGCTGTAGTTATCATTGGCTTCTTGGATAAGCAGAACTCTGCTAAAGGTCTTCCATATCCTTCACCTTTTGTAAATGATACAAAGGCTTTTACTTTAGGATGGTTATAGAGACAGTTCATATCTTCATCATCCATATCACCATGTAGTAAGTAAATGTTTGGTATATCACCACCCACAGCTTCTTTAAGAATGTTAATCTTTCTAAGCATTTCATCTCTATCCATAATACAAGATGTTGCACTAGAAGTCTTCATAATTAAAGCAGGTTTCTTTTTCTTTCCTTTAAAGGTTTCTAAGAAAACCTGAACTAGCTTACCTGTGTTCTTTCTATCCTCTCCTAAGTCTCCTTGCAACCAGTGTCCTACATATAGAAAACAAAAGTCTTCTTCAATCTCATCTAAGTCTAATACTAGATCTGTTTCAGGTAACTCATCATCTGGAATATGGAAGTACTTGTTTAGATCTACTCCTTCGAATAGAACTTCAACAGGCTTAGTTAATTTGATTTGAAAGTTAGGATCATCCTTCTTAGTAAAGGCTGTAGTTTGTAATACTGTTCTAGCATGTACGGATGATACAAATATTGCATTCATTCTATTACAACCTTCGATCCAACTAGAATCACATACTGTAGTTTCAATACCTGCTGTAACTCCTATATTAATCTTACCCACTGGTTGGAACTCACTAGGTACTGTGATTTGAAACCATACATCAGGTTGTCTTGTCATAGGACTCTTCAACAATAATGGAATCATCCAACCCCACTCCTCTTTATTATCTTCTAAGAAACCCCAAGAAGTGTTACCCCATCTCTGCGGTATGATTTGAATATCCCACTCATCCTTTTTAAGCTCATAGATAGCTTTTATAAAATCTCTTGATCTTGCACCATAACCACTATATGTGTCTGGAGGTGCTGATATAACGCAGTATTGTTTCATGTTTTAAAATATAAACTTTATTTATTAATATACCAACGAGTGTGCTGCCTTTTTACGTGGTAGCTTCTTCACTTTGATAAGTTGATGTTTCTTTCTCGGCTTCCACTTAGCAAATGTTTCTTCAACACCATCAATAATATTCTTAGACATTGAACTAGCACTTTGCATTGACTCTTCTGAAGTAGCCCACTCTCTTCCTTTCAAACCTCTTCTTTCTCTTTCTTCAGGACCTAAGTTATAAACTTCCTCAATTGCTTTTGCAATATCTCTAAAGTCTGCTCTGTCATCAAAAATGTATGGAGTAGGAATAGAACCAACAATTGACAAATTAGAAGGATACACAGGTACTGCCCACTCTCCATGCTTTTTGTAAGTACCAAAGTGATTGCTACAGAACTTCTCATCAAAATCAATCCACTTACCATTCTCATCTTCAAATCTCATTTGATCCTGCATACCTCCTGTTACGTTTCCAATAATCATCTTACCAGTCATCATACCTTCTGTCAAAGATAAGCCCCAGCCTTCATTAGAAGAAACTAAAGTAACAGCATCTGCACAGTTGTATAAATGATTCATTTGATGTGGAGAATATCTGTACTCAGAGAATACAACTCTTTGATACTCAGGGTCACAGAATAAATCTATAACAGCTGGTAAGTCAGTACCATTCTCATCTGCTCTTTGAGTATGTAAAAGCAAAGCACATTTTTTAGCTTTCTCTTTACCAATCTTATCACAGAACTGAGCATACGCTAAGATAAGATCTGAAGTACACTTACGTCTAATGTTTCTAGCATTGTAGAATAAAACAAACTCAGGTTGATCATCTCCGAAGTATAACTTTCTCATTGCTTGTATCTCAGGTGTGTCTTTAGGTAATGGGAAGAATACTTTCTCGTTAATACCATGAGGTACATACTTAATAATCTTATCCTTAGCCTTATCTCCAAGTACCAATCTATTAATGTTAGCAGTTTGCTTTGAAATAGCTAACAATGTGTCACAAGACTCGTAGTATGGTTCATTGTATAAAGGTGCTGGTAAGTCATCCCAAATGTTTAAATAAATCATTGGGATCTTCTTTCTAATCTCGTTCTCCATTTGGAATAACCAAATCCAATATCTCGGATCGGTAAAGAACATTAATGCATCAGGCTTCTCCATTTCAATTACTTGACGTAGCAAGTCTGGATTACCATAACCTGAGGTAGGTATAATGAATACCGATGAATCGGTAATACCTGCTATTTGGTTTGTATCTTGGCAAACATCAAATCTCTTACCTTGATCAGGATGAGTGATAGCTGCTCCTAAGTTTACCCAATTAAAACGATGTGATGTACCAATGACAATCTCTTTAGCCATTGTTGAGATACCAGATGTAAATCTAATATCATCGCAGAGTAATAGAATCTTCTTTCTATCTGCCTGTGGAATGTAACCTTCTTTCATGTAACTAATTTAATTTAAATACTTCCTGTGTAATAAGTGTTAAGTTGATTGTTAATGTTTCTCTTAAACTCAGCATCTGTCATGTACAAGTACATAGATCTTTCTAAGAGGTTTCTCATAGTGATCTTATTTAAGATACTAACTTGCTTGAAATCTTCAAATAACTTCTCTTTTAATCTTACAGTGGTAAGTATGTCGTCTTTTTTACCTACTTTCATAATTAATAATTTCTAATAAATAGTCTAGATTTGTATATACCTATATATGTTTAGGGATTTTTTTTATCACAAAGATCTGGCCTGTCTGCATATGGACAGAACCTACACTTGTTGCTATCCTTTGGATAGTACTTATCTTGGTAAGCACCTTCTGCTGTGAATACGTTTGCTATGAAATCCTTAACTCCTTGCACAGCACTCTCTACTTTCTTAGATCCGTTAGCCGGAATAAACTGCTGTATCCTTTTAGGAGCATATTCTAAGTTCTCATTAATCTTTCTACGTACAATAAAAAACTCTACATCAATCTTATCTTCAGGAACATTCTTCAGTTGTGAGAACATCCTTTTGTATAGAAGTATCTGGCTAAGCTTTGTCTCATCTTTCTTCTCATAATCTGACCACCCTCTAGTTGAAGTTTTAAAGTCGTAAATTATGTACTTGTCTAAAGCCTTATCATAGATCACCAAATCAATAAATCCTTTAAATTTGACGTTCTCTAGCCCTTCTACAATAGGTTGTAAGATAGGAATCTCTATACCAATTAACTTGGTATTCTTTTTACTAAAGTAAATCTTTCTTTTTCGTTTAAAGAAATCTAAGATGGCTAACGCATCTTCAAAGAATTCATTAAGCTCTGCTGGGGTAGAGAAGTGTCCTTCTGTAGAGTTTTGTTGGTATAACTCTATGAGCTTAGTCTTGAAGTAGGTGGGAAGATGTATCTTGTCAGCATCTTCTGCTGACTTATCATACATTATTTGTAAGTAGTTCTGTACAGTTTCATGAAATGCTGTACCAAATATCAAATGGATAGAAGGCTTAAAAGGCTGTAGCTTTTTAACATAATCTAAATACCATCTGTGCTGACATTGTTTGTAAACTGAATACTGAGAATACGAAACGGTTTTATTTTCTTCCACCTAATATCTTCTTTAACTTTTCTAAATATAAGATACCATCCATCAACTCCTGTTGAGCGTGTTCAATCCATTGTGGGACTGAGAGGTCATCTCTATCAAGATCAGTATTGTATTTCACTTTTCCAAATCGAGCTCTATCAATAAACTGATCGATAATAGAATCTACTACTGAATCAGTCTTCAAAACTTGTCTTGTATTGGTACTATCGTATATGATATTTGTACCTAAATCTCTATTCTTCGTCATCGTTACCTTCTCCTTTTATTTGTATATCAAATTCTTCATTAATGTGTCCACAGCTTGCACAAGCAAATGTTGGAAGTGCAGGTGTAATAGAATCCTGTGGGGCTGCTGTTAAGAACTTGCTTACTCTTCGAAGAAGAAAAGTAGACGTGAATCGATCATTACCACACTTGTCGCAGACAATCGGTAAAGTCTTTTCAAACGGAATGCTTGGTTGTTGTTGCATAAATTAAAATTTGCTGTAGGGGAAGGATTCGAACCTCCACGCAGCGATTCGAGAAGTAGCACAATGCTTGCAAGCTGGTGGTCAACCCCATACTACTTTTCTATTTCGTTCTCTGCACCCTCGAGACGAGAGGGTATGTCTGCCAAATGTTTTCACCACCCTACATTATTAAATCCATCTATCGGTGTGTCGCTTTCTTGCATTCTTAGCTGCTTCAGCTTCTTTATACCAACGGATCCAAGTTAAACATACATCAACTGGAGCTAATACCCAAGCCATAACTAACACCATTACGCTATCCAACTCTGGAGAGTTTCCTGTTGCGTTATTGCTATACCTTTGGCTGTACTTCTTGAATAGTTGATAGAAGCAGTAAATAATACAAATAATGTAATAAGTTATAAACATACTATTTTCTTTTTAATTTTAAATACAAACGTCTTATTTTTCTTTTGTAGGTACTAACTTTTGTCATCGCAAACCACTTACCTACCACGCTACCTGCTATGTAGAAAACTATTACAGACCACTCACCTGCCAACAATCTATCCAATGCAAAGTAAGTTGATCCTAATGAGACTACATTAATCCAAACTGAGTTTACTAATAGTGCATTTACTTTATGCTCGTAGGTATACTTAATCTCTAACGTCTTGAAGATGTTAAAGAAAAATTGAAACATAAAAACTAAAAAATAAACCATCATAACTTTTATTTTGTTGCCCCTCAAGGATTCGAACCTCAACAAGCAGTACCAAAAACTGCCGTACTACCGTTATACTAAAGGGCAGAAGAGTGTAGTGGGAGCTAGCATCCCTGTGGTTACTACACGTTTTATCCACTTTGGTAAAAGGCCTACCCTAAGCGCCCTGTTCGTTGGGAAGGGGGATAGACATCTTGCGGAAAGACAGGGATTCGAACCCCAGAACCTTTTACAGTTGCCGGTTTTCAAGACCGGTGCATTCAACCACTCTGCCATCTTTCCAAGTAATACACATAATACTGCCCGTGCCTCAGGCGGGAATCGAACCCGCACTCGCTTTCAGCGAACCAGATTTTAAGTCTGACTTGTCTACCAGTTCCAACACCAAGGCTTCGTTATATTAAGGTGCCAGAGGAAGGGTTGGTTACCTTCACGCAGTCCTTTTCGGTCACTGCACCACTCCGGATTAGGGCACGTCTCAATGCATTAGTGCTTTAACGCGTGTATAGCAATGCATTGTTTATTCCGCCACTCTGGCATATTTGTTGCAAGAGAAGGATTCGAACCTTCGACCCCTAGGTTATGAGCCTAGTGAGCTACCTCTGCTCTATCTTGCGGTAATAAAATAATAACTGAAGTGGGAGTACTGATTACCCACAATCCAAGGACGGACCCCTTTTCACCCACTGTCCAAATGTTTGCGCTTGGATAACCCTGATGGTCGTCCTCATTTGTTAATAACAGGCTGGTTTGGCTACCAGCAACGCTTGCAGAGATCAGTTAATGTTGATCTTAAGCGTATCCAGAGCGTTCATTACGTTAGCCGACGCAGAACGATGGTGGTTTTAACTCATCCGTCTGTGAAACCCACCTCCTTAGCTTTTCAGCTAACTCAGCAGTACCTTAACCCCTCTCAAGAGTTTATTCGGTCACACAGTTATTTGTATTTTTAAGAACTCTTCCTCTATACCATCCTTCTGGTATTTTAGAAGTTGTTTTTTTATTTGTTTTACCGTCTGTAATCCAAAAAGTACCGAATTGAGAATTTATCTCTCCTTTACCTTGACCTTTCTTAGTATCTTTCATTTTCTGAATAGATTCAGGTCTGTGCTTTTTACCCGTCCAATCATACTTAAAATTTTTATAAACTCCACTTTCGTAAAGTTTTTTATTGCGCTCTGAGCATTTTTCGCCAAATACTTTCTTGAAGTCAAAATCTTTCATCTTCTCCATAAAGATTTTTTTAGCGCTTGGAGGAAATCCACCAATACCACCGACTTTAAGATTCATGCACTCTTTACTAGCAACTTCTTTCATCGTCACTAATTGTCCTTCTCTTAAAGCGAGCTCTTTTCTTGAATTAAAAAATTCTAGAATTTCAAATTTATGATTCTCAATTCCATGCTTTTTAATAGAAGCTTTCAGACGTTTACCCGATCCCATATAGCCATCGTTTAAATCATCCGTAGAATGCATCCCTACGTAATACCTACCACTAAGTAAATTAGTTGTTTTGTAGATGTAGTGATACTTCTTTCTAGTACCATATGTTTGCTTTGCCATTTTATACCTTTACTATAAATAGTTAAAAGATACAAAAAGGCACCCAGTGGAGATGAGGGGAATCGAACCCCTGTCTCCAGAAGTATAAATAATACCATTCTTACATGCTTAGATCTGTTTTACCTGATCAGTAAAGGGCCGTACGATTAAGTACCAAGATCCACCACTTTGTTTTGACATAACAAAGAAAACATTTAACACTTTTAAGGTGGTGTTATCACTTTGTAAACACTTCTGTTCCTAGGTTATATGTGCACCGACCCGTTGCTAATTAAGCCGCTACTGCGTACTCATTCGCGCCTACGAAAGACATTAAGTCTTCGAAGGTCATAGTTGACATTTCGTCGTTTGTTGTTCGATAGATTGTTTGAGCTCTACCAGCTCTTGCATGCGATACTACCCATCTCATCTGGATCAATTCCAGGCATCCCCATATTTTAAAGAACTAAGTATAAATATATACAAATTTAAAAAGACCTTTCTACTGCGTAGTCTTTGCAGGCCAGACACCCCGACGCCTTTGTCTTTACTTAACAGCTTCTACTGCATCCTTCTTTGCTTCAACAGGAGCAACTGTAGAATCAGCTTTAACAGTAGTGTCTGTTACTGCTGCAACTGCTGTAGAATCTGCATTCACTACTACTGCGTTGTTAGAACCACAAGCAGTCAAAGCAGCGATAGCGAAAATTGCGATTGCTTTTTTCATTCTTCGTTTGTTTTTTGGTTAATTAATCCTTTATTTAAATTGTGACAACACGTTTGCTAATTGAGGCTTTGGCATTACACCGGAACTTCTATAAAGCACGGTTCCATTATTCTCTACAATTATTGTAGGAACCACACTCACGTTAAATTGCTGGGCAGTGTGTGGATCTAGGGTAGCATCTATGTAAGTAATGCTTACTCCTGTTTCAGCAGAGACTTGTTGAACAAGTGGTTTAAACATTCTACATGGACCACAAGTTGGAGTAGAGAAGTATAGTATTCTAGGCATTAGTATGTTATTTTATGTTCTTTAAAAAGTTTGTATCTTGATTTATTATAATATTTTTTTGCTTCTGAGATTGAACTAAATTTAACACTGTCTATGTAAACTTCCTTAGAATTTGGATTATTACCTCCAGAAACGTCCATGTTTATCTTAGCCAGTTTTATTTTTTCTTTTATAGTATCTTTTTCTTTTTTCGATCTACTATTCCAAACTTGTTTCTGCTTCACAGCTCTTTTTTGTTTCTCCTCTTCAGCTCTATTTCCGTAAAACTCTTCATAGCTTACATTCTTTCTACTCAACGTAGTAGCTTTGCGAAGTAGTTCCTTAGTATCCTCTGTGTGTTTTTTACCAAAGAATGGATTATTTACTCCTTTACTAAATTTACTTAACTCTTCTAATAAATGCAACTCTTTTATAGAATTCTTTGATAATAATTTAGCAGACCTTATATTTGCTAATCTTTCATAAGAACCTTCAGTAAAACATTTAGCTAAGAGTAAATGAGCGTTTATATGATCATCAACACTTAGGTAAGTTGTATTGGTTTTATCAGGTAACCCTGTTTCTAAATGTTTTGGGAGTATGTGATGTAAGTGTAATACTAATTCACCACCATACTCCTTTCTCTTACATTCTTCTATAAAATCTCTATACTCATAATACTTATCCAAGAAAATAACTTCTGTTGACTTCACTTTAGTGTGTTTATAATAAATAGCACCATATTGAAGTAAAGTTCCAACTTTTCTATAAATTTATTTTTGAGCCTATTGAAAAAACACTCATCAAAGGTACATTTGGATTAGTGCTTATGTTTACCTTAAAGTTAAAGTTAGCTTTAAACTTCTTGGTAAATACTATATCCGTTCCAGCTCCAGTAAAGAATGATACATTGTAATCATAAGTTGCAACTTTATCTTTCTGTCCATACATAAGTGGAGAGGATATAAGATACAACTCTGGAGATACTGTTTGCTTTTTAGTTACTTGGATAGGTCTTGTATAGAAAACAATTACTGAAGGAGATAACATTAATTGGTTACCCTTTATTAGTAATTCGTTACCACTCAAACTTAATCCAGCTACAGCACCTTTATTCAATAACCTTATATAACTCCAACCATAAAAAATAAATTGATTACTCCAATCGGTTACATAAGTAACACTTGTAGATGTTACACCTTTTACTTTTCCTTCTTTCATGATAACACTTGATGTGTTACCACCTATTACTATTTGCTTTAGATCAGCTCTGACAGAAGTGCTGAGTCCCCAGTTTAACATCCCGTCGTTTAAAGACTTTGACATGTTAAGATTGAGAGTAGGTATTACAACAAATCCTGCTTGTATAACTGACAGGTCTGCTTTGACTACTGGAGGGTTAGCTTTTCGCTCTTCTTGTTTCTTTTTCTTTTCCTCTTCTTTCTTCTTCTCTTCTGATTTCTTTTCCTCTTTTGATTCAGATTTAGACTCACTGCTTTCTTGCTTGCTTTCTGATTTTGTTTCCCCTCCTCCGCTGCTTTCCGATGATCCACTGGATGATGATGACTCCGTAGATGATGAAGATGATTGGGAGGAAGATGATGATCCCGATGAAGTTGATGCAGGGGTAGAGGATGCTGCTGAGCTCGAAGCACTTGATGCTGCGGATGATGCTGCTGAAGATGCGCTTGAGCTTGCTGATGAAGCTGCTGAACTCGCTGCCGAGGATGCTGCACTGCTTGCCGCTTGCGCAGCCTGTTGGGCTACGGTTACGGCTATTGATACTGGACATGGCTCTGATAGGATTGTAGTGATCCAAGTAGACATAACACCTGATTGTGCTTCTACATAGGTAAACGTTTTAGTCTTACCTCTAATAACAACGACTACTACTTGGTTTGGAATTGGGACGGATATTGTGTAAACTTTACCGTCGCATGGATCTGTATAGGTTTGGGTAATGACTTGTCCGTTAGCTTGATAAGCTATTAGGAACAAAACGAATATTGAAAGAAATCTTACCCATTTTTTCATCTATAATTTGGAATTATTAATCTTCTTAAGAACTTCTAGATTAGCTTTTACTAATTCTGCTTTCTTAATCCCAGAGCGTTTACTTCTCATGGGTCTTTTCTTTGGTGCTGCGTTTGCCATAGTTTTACTTTTTAAATACGTCCTTCTTAACCATACGAGCTAAGATACGAGCGCATGCAATATCCAATGCTTTCTTAGTTGCAATAGATACTGTTGATTGATTGAATTTAACTGGATCAACTGTAGCGTCACTTAATAAAGTTAATTCTCTAGTTGTCTTAGCTTCTCCTAAACCTGATGCAGCAATGATTTCTCCTGTCTCTGCATCTGTAAACCTAACTTGTAAACCTAAACGGGTTACCATTGTATTTTTAACTCCGTCCTTTAAATTAATTTCTTCATCATCACTTACTGACCAATCATAGACTTCTATCTCTACAAAGTAGTGTGCTAGTCTAATCTTGCCTCGTCCATCCAACTTATCTTGAGAGATTCCTGCTTGTGATGCTTGGAACTGCTTGACCATCCTGTTCTTGATCTCTGTCTTATCTTCCGTAAATGTAAAGCGATTAAGATTTTCAAGATATTCCAACGTGATGTTAGCCACACCCAAACCAACTTTCTTCTCCTTGAGTTCTGGATATTGCTCATAAACCTCATCACCAATACCACATTTGAGAATCTGTATCGGAATAGTAGGTCCATCATAATCTAAGAATTGACTAATATCGATTTTTGTTTCGAATGAAGCCTTGTACTGTTCTGTCTTTGTCGACCCTACAGTTTGGGCAACTACATTTGTGGTCAAAAATAGACCTAATAACATTAATAAGTTTTTCATATTTTAGTTTCTCCATTTTGATGGTCTTGAAGGCATTGGTTTATATTGTGGTCTTTGTGGAACTATGATAGGTTTCTGCGGAACTACAATAGGTCTTTGCCTTTGAATAATAATTGGACTGTAGTAAGGTCTATACCAGTTATACTGAAAGTAGAGGGGTGTAGTGAAGTCTTGGTGTATCCTTCTTTGTTCTCTAACTACTGAATCCTTTGGATCTATGTACACATATCTTACTGGTGTACAACTTGCTAAAAATAATAATCCGATAAGTAACTTTTTCATACTACTTGAATTTTAATCCCGTTAATAATTCTATATCTTCTTTTAAAACTTTATTGTTATTAATACCGTCTGGATTAGATAGGTCATTCTCAAATAAGAAGAAAAACCATTCGTTTGTTTTTTTAACGTGAACTGCTTTCCAACATTGCTTTGGAACTGCCACTCTTCCTATTCTCTTAATCTCTCCAACATTACCTGCCCATACATGAACCGAATCTTCTTTAGTTGCCCACTCTCTTGTAAGCACTTCTAATGATTTCCAATCTCCAGCATTTAATCTATGTGTTTGTGCAGCCATGTTACTCATATAGAAACATTCTAACTGCACATCCATTGTTTGACATTGGTTAGATGCAGCGGGACTCATATGTCCTCTATCATAACCACTATTCACATAGTCTGCTTTTATATCAGTTACTTCCATCTCTAAAGGATCAGGTCTGAAAGCATCTACTCTTGGGAAAGGTTTTTCACAAGCAACTTTTGCTTTTGTTTCCCACCACTCTACCATTACTGGATACTTCTTTGACTTGCTAAAGTGAGATGTATAGTTTGTATGCTTTAATACAACTACATCTTGAGCTGTTGCACTTAGTGCGAACAATACTGCTATAGTAACTAAAATACTTTTCATATAGTTTATTTATTGAATCTACCATCCAATCTCCAAGTTAGTTCATTACCTATTCTTGTAGCCAGTTCAGGTTTGGTATAACTCAAAGTTATCATAGTAACTTGAAAAGTTAAAGCAAATACTGTCCATGCAAAAACCAGTTTTACAAACCCTAGAAATAATTTATCTTTTATATTCTTCATACCTTTTGATTTTGGAAAAAAGGGGGCTTGTGACCCCCTTTTAATTATTCACCCTTTTTATTAATCCATTTGTCAACCGAAGCAATGCCAAAGCAAGCTATTGTTAGTACCTTAAATGAATCGTAAATAAATTCATTTACTACTAAATCTTTACCCATACTACCAGTAACAATGTCTGCTACTGCAAAAACTACCATCATAACAAAAGCTCCGAAACCTATTACTGCTTTCTCGTTAATGCTGTTTGAATCATCAAACAAGCTTTTGAAAAATTGTTTCATAGTTTTACATTTTAGTGTGTATCATCCCATTCTGGTTTAAACAACCCACACTTCTGACATTCTAAATGACCGTCGTGATCTGCATCACCCCACTCATGTTCGCAATATCTATGTGCTTTTATTTCATGCTCTAGTTTTAATTTTTCTAATTCTTGATCATGCTCTTGTTGATCTACTTCTAATAGTTGACGATGTTCTTGTTCGTCTTTCTTTAGATCATAATTCTGTTTGTTTTCAGTAACAGCTAATTCTCTAGCTGCAGCTGCACCTTGAACGAATGCATCTGGAATTAAAGGAGTAACTGGTTTGTTAGTTTCTTTCATATCGTTAGTATGAGATAGAGTTGTACCATCTTCTTCATCCATCTTCTGAACTAACATCTTGTCTTTGTCCGTATCGCTAAACCAGTAATCAATAATCTTGCCGTAGCTACCAATAAAAGCACCTAACAACAATAACAGCAATTCTTTCCATTCTGCTGCCATAGGAGTTTTAACTGCTATAGCGGTAAACATACCAGCTATAATTAACATAAAACCTCCCAATACTAACGCAGTGATATACCATCTGCGTTTCATCATTGCGTTTAATAGATCTTTGAAGCCACTTGGCGGTTGATTACTCATCTTTTTTATTTATTTTAAACGACCACTTAATTAAAAACGATAGCAATCCTATAAAGAAAGCTACTGTTCCTATTTGATACCATACTACCATGCAGCTGGTTTCTCTTTAAATTCATCACCTTCTTTCTTAGGCTTAGCTGGTTTTGCAGGTTCAGCTGCTTTCTCCTTGATAATCACAGTCTTACCTCCTGCAGCTTGTTGCTGAGTTTGGTTGTTTTGAATGTTAATTACTGGAGCTGCTTGTTGTACCGGAGCTGCTTCCTTATCATCACCACCTGTTAACTTAGTTGTAAACCAACCACCTACACCTAATGTAATAGTTGATACTAATCCGATTAAAATTTGTTTAATCGAAGTTCCACCTGATTGTTGTTCTTGTTCTTCTGCCATATTAAATTATTTTATAATTATTGGATATTTAACTTCTTTACCACTTACGTCTATAAATATTAGATCATAATCCTTTTTGGCTAAGTTTGACAAATCAAACACTTTTCTAGTTATAGTCTCATTTGCTGTAAACCCTTCTTTCCTAGAGGGTTCGTCACTACCGAAAGGTATAATTTGCACTGAGTATTTAGATCCTATCGTTGTTTCAAATTCAGCAGTAACTACATTGCCAACTTGGCTGATGGATTTGATAGCTGTAGAAGTTGATTTAGTACCTAAGTCTATTACCTGTGGTACGGGTTGTACTATCTTAGTACACGATGCTAATAACGTAACTACTATTAATAATGCTTTTTTCATATTAGAAGTTATTATATCCTGTTAATTTGATTTGGGTTCTGTTTAAATTAATACCTAATTGGGTTCCGTTAATACTACTAGCATCCATAGTTGGTGAAACTTTTACAGATGTTAGAATATCAACTCCACTACCAATTGTTGAGAACTTTAATTTAAATGGAGTATTAACTCCTTTGATTCCAGTTTTGTTGTTTTGATCCAAAGCTCCAAACTTAACCTTGCCATCTTTAGAAGTAGCAAACACATACCAAGTACTTGGAATATTTGATACTATCTCTTCAAACTTAATCTTAGTTGGATCGTATTGGAACTCTAATTGTAAACCACCTACACTTGCTCCTTTAGTATCAAGATCTACAGGAATCTCAATAGTATTTGATGTTACTGTTATGTTTGTTAAATTAACATCTATAGCAGTAATATCGTTAGGAGTATTGATGTAAGCCATATTAGCTGTAGCCATACTTGCAAATGCATCATTCGTTCTTAAGCTATTAACTGCATTTGTTTGTACTGTACTGCTACCACCACTTGTAGTTACTACTTGAGATGAGTGTGATCTATTTACATCACCCCATAAAAGATACTTAAGATCTAAAATTTGATTAGCTCCTAATGTAGTAGTCTTAAAGTATGTCTTAGGATATGATATGTCCTTCCAGTTTGAAGTTGTTATTGCTCCCCAAGAGTTTGCTGGATCGGTATTGAAAGCGAACTCTACTTGAAACGCATAGTCAGCATTTTGACCATTTATGTTTCTAATGTATGAATTGAATATAGAAGTACCATCTGTAGCTTTGGTTAAAGTAGAAGGTACTTTGTATTGTGCCCAAGAAGCATCTTCGCTTATATACTCAATAGGACCTGTGTATACATCAAATAGCTGGATACTCTTGATGGTATTGGCAGCTACACCACTAGGAAACTTTCTCATGTCAATACGCAAAGTACTAAAGTTAGTACCAGGTGTAACATATCCCCATTCTGTTTGACCAGCTACAGTTGTTACATCAGTTGATCTCCAAGTTGGTAGACTCATATAACCACCACTACCTACTGTATACCCAGTTGGCAATGTATTTAAAGTATCTAAAGTAGCTATTTGAGCTAACAATCTAGGCAAGTCACCACCATCAATTTTATTGTTTCTGTTAATATCTGCAGCATATAATGACTGACCTGTTTTTAAAATTTGACCATTAGTGCCATCTAATCCCATAGAAGTGAATTCATTTTGGGCTGTAGTAAAATCTGATATTGTTATTGCACCATTATATATTGTGTAGATCTTATCCATCTCATGCATTAAACTAACACTGTAAACTTTGTTAGCAGCTAATAAAGATTGATTGATATCAACACTACCATCTGATAATACATTAAACAGTTGTCCTGTATTAGTTGCAGTATCCTTAAAAGATACTTTCAAACCTGTTAAATTATATAGGTTTGAGTTTAGATCAACTTTTGCAGTTACATACTTGCCGTAGTTTTGATTCATTACAACTGCCGTAGATAGTGGAGATTCCATTGTAGTAGCTACTATAGTTCCTGCATTATTCCAACCTGCAACAAAGTTTAACTTGATTGGATTAAAAGTATATGCAGTAGATGCTGCTTTTAATCTAAATCTTACCTTAATAAAATCACTATAAGAGTTATAAGGCATTGCTGAAGTAGTGGCCCAGGTAAGTGTAATTCTTAATATAGCGTTTGCACTAGTACCACTATAAACATACTGAGCGTATTGATAGTTAGTGCTACCATTTGTAGTGTTGTTAGCACTGTTGCCTGATGTTACTGCAGCCCAGCTGTAGCCAGGATAGTTGTAGTATGATAAATTGATAGTACTGTTTTGTGGTAAGATACCACCATTACCTCCTGTACCTGTATGGTTTACGGATACTATTTCAAAATTGTCTTTATCATATTGCAAATCAAAAAGTAATTGGCGAGTTGTTGCATCGGAATTACCATTACCATATACTATATAATCAAACTCACTACCTCTATCAAGAGTAGCTCCCCCAATAGATGTACTCGCCTTAAATTTAATTTGACCAAACCCAGTCACTCCTACCAAAAGTAGAATAAATACTAATAGTTTTCTCATTTGCTAAAAAAGTTTTGACACAACTAAAACACAAGCTTTTTTAACTGCGTTCCTTTGTACTGTTGAATTGAATTGACCTCCCTGATTAATTAATAGGGTTGATGTACTAATTTCTGAAGAACGATCTTCAGCTATAACAGTTTTAATAACTTTACCTTCACCATCTGAAAGAGTTGCTCTCATTCGCACTACTACAGCATTCTCATCTTTGTGGAACACTGATACTCCCTTCTGAGTATTTTCAATATCAAAGAATATGATTTCTACGTCTACTATGTGATCTGCACTATAACGATCTACTAAATCAAAGCCTTTATCTTGTAAAGCTTCCTCTAATACGTTTTTAACGCCAAATGCAAGGTTTTTGTTTCCTGTAAGAGGACCTACCTTGATATTGTTTATAACCGAATTTACGTGGGCTTTTTGTGGAACGAATGCAGGAACTTCTTTATGTGAAAAGCTAGCAAGAAAAGTGAACCATAGGATGGTCCCTAGGAAAAATAGTACGTAGTTCTTCATGTCTTGATTTTGGTACTAATAAATAGCTACCTTGCACTAAATTCAAGAGAAAAGCTTGTATATACTATTTACTAAACCAGCTAGAAAACCATCCTTTCTTTACCTCAGGCTGAGGTTTATTGATGGATAATGTACGATCAAAGTATATGGAAGCGTGCTTGTATATAGCACGTTGTTGCTGTTCGGTTAAGTCTTTAAGTCTTACTTGGACTTGGACAGGAACGATCTTAGAAACCTCTCTATCTTCATACATAAGAATGTCTGTATCTATGATAATAAACTCAGCACCATTATGTTTCTTAATTCTTACCATAGAGTGTTTAGGAGATTGCTGTCTTATAAATAGAAAACCCCTACTCAAAAGTAGGGGCTTATCTTAGAAATTGTCTCCGTAAATATCCTCGCCTATTAAATGCTTTCTCCACCATTTTTTTAATTTACTTTCGGGAGGAAGCTTTTCTATTCTTTCTTCTACTATAAACATACTAATGATTAAAACATTAGCAATAAAAGCAAATAGGATAATACCTGCTAACATAACTATTGGTATTGTGACATCATGTCATCTTCTTTAGACTTGTCGTCTTTCTTTTCGAAGATAACTGATTCGGTGGTTAATATTGTTCCAGCTACTGATGCTGCATTCTCTAAAGCTGTGCGTGTTACTTTGGTGGGATCTAACAATCCTGCTTCGACAGCATGTACTACAGTATGGGTTTTAGCATTATAGGTAAATAACTCATCTTGTTGTGAAGCAGCAAAGAAATCTCCGCGTGTATCTTTAATAAGACGTAAAATTCCATAATAATCTTCAATACCGCAATTTGTTAAGATTGTAGTAAAAGGACTATTACAAGCCTTTCTTACAATATCCCAACCCTTTTGATTATCGCTTGATGCAGTTTGTGGTAAACCTACTGACTCAAAAGCTTCAATCAAAGCAATACCTCCACCTGGAACTACTCCTTCAACTAATGCTGCTTTGGTAGCAAATAAAGCATCTTCTACTCTATCTTTCTTTTCTTTAATTTCAATGTCTGAGTTACCTCCTACTGAAATGATAGCTACACCACCAATTAGTTTACCTAATCTCTCTTGTAGTTTCTCTTTTTCGTAGAATGAACCAGCTTTTTCAATTTGCTCTTTAATTTCTTCAGCTCTTGCATTAATTGCTTCCGTCTCACCTTTACCATCTACAACTGTAGTATCTTCTTTACCAACTGTTACCAATCTAGCTTTACCTAAAAATTCTACTAATTGGACTGGTGTTAATTTATCTAACTTATGTCCTTTGTCTTTACTTATAACTTGACCCTTTGTCAAGATAGCTAAGTCTTCCAAAAGCAAGGTTTTTCTTTCACCAAAGTCAGGTGCTTTAACAGCAGCCACTTTAACAATACCTCTCATCTTATTAACAATCAAAGTTGCCAATGCTTCACCATCAATATCCTCAGCAACAATCAACAAAGATTTGTTCTCTGAGTTTACCTTATTCAAAACATTTAACAACTCTGCTGCAGTAGTAATTCTACCATCGTAGATTAAAACATATGGTTCATCCAATGTAGCAGTCATTGTATTATTGTTGGTAACGAAGTAAGGAGATTTGTAACCTCTATCAAACTGCATACCTTCCACAACTTCTAAACTAGTTTCACCAGTTTTAGATTCTTCAATTGTAACAATACCTTCTCTACCAACTTTACCAATAGCTGTAGCAATTAATTCTCCTACTTCAGTATCGTTGTTAGCAGAAATAGTAGCCACTTGCTTAATCTGTTCTTCTGTTGAAATGTCTTGAGATATGTTTCTCAAGTTTTCAACTACTTGTGCTACATATTTGTCAATTGCTTTTTTAACTTCTACTGGATTAGAACCTTGGTTAATTAGTTTCAATCCTTCCTCTACCATAACAGTAGTAAGTAAAGTTGAAGTAGTAGTACCATCACCTGCTTCATTAGCAGACTTAATAGATACTTGCTTTACTAATTGAGCACCTAAGTCCTCAACTTGGTCTTCTAATTCATGAAACGACTTTGCAACAGTCACACCATCTTTAGTTACTTTCACTTCGCCTGATCTATCCTTGATCAAAACTGTTCTACCACCTGGTCCTAATGTTGAAGACACAGAATGGTTTAATTGCTTAATACCTGCTAATAGTTTATTTTTTAGCTCTATTCCAAAAACTGTTTGTGTTGCCATTTTTAATTAAATTTTGAATAAACGTCTTGTTCTTTTGTAATGTAGTACTCCTCACCTTCCACAGTAATTCTCAAAGATCCTAATTTTGGAATTAAGACTTTGTCTCCTTCTTGTAGACTTGATGGTACTAACTTGTCTGAATTAAAGTTGTAGGTTCCTGATGTTGCTACTACTATTCCGATTTCAGGCTTCTCTTTACCTAAATCTGGGATTACGATGTTGCCATACGTTTGCTCCTCTTCTTCAATTGGCTTCAGTATTAGATAGCCATTCATTGGTTGTAATTTACTCATATACTTTATTAATTAATAATTTCTAAATCAGGTACTAACTCTAAAAAATAGAGCCATCCATCCCTTCTTAATACAATATCCGCCCTTAAATGTTCTTTCCAAACGTCGATGACAGGATTTGTGTCTTCGCGGATAATCTTTTTAATGACGTAGAGGTTGTCTTGAAAGGTGAGGAACTCATTTTTAAACATAACAGATATTTGGTAGGCCTTTTACCTTTATTTATTTTTTAGCTGGAAGTGCTTTTGGCACATTGATTTCAATTCTACGCACTGCTTTACCTTCAGCAACTGGAATACTGAGAGTTAGTAATCCTTTGTCTAAAGATGCTGCTAACTGTGATAGATCAAACTTAGTTGAGATCTTAAAAGTAAGGTCAAAACCAGATCTTTTAATACCTCTGTAAAGAGCGTTTTCTTGATTAAATGGTTTTGCATCGTGTTTGATGCGTAATTGATCTCCGTCGACAAGAATTTCAATGTCTTCTTGACAAAGTCCTACAGCAGCTACTTCAAAGAGTACGCCTTGTTCTGTTTCAAAAATGTCTACTGGATGTGTGATTTTCTGCGTGAGTGCAGTAAAGTGTGATTGTGTGTCTAGTAAATTTCTCCAAAGCAAGTCAAATGGATCTAGCTCGAAGGGTCTAAAGTTTCCCATGTTGTTTAAGTTTGTGTTCCCTTACGGTGAACGGTTTATAAATTTTATTGTTCGTAACCGAGGCCTACCAAGTACCTCTTTGTCTTAATAAATATACTGCTTTTTATTAAAATTAATGGCCATCCCTAAAATTTATTGTAACCTCAGGCTCAGCAATTAAGTTTACACCATCTAGTTTAGTTGTATTTTCCATACAATCTTGTACAATCTCACAAGCTCTAGGAACAAACTCTTCTTTCACTTGACAAATTAATTGGTCATGTATCTGAGCAATCACCTGTCCTTCTATGTTTTCCTGCTTAAATTTACGGTTTATTTGTAAAGCAGCTCTATTTACAATACTAGCAGAATAACTCTGAATTTGGAAGTTTAAACAGTTATTCAATGCATTTTTATAATCCTTATAGATCTTAGTTACTAACTCAACTCCATATCCACGTTCTAATTCTTTTCTAAATCTCCAATCATCAATGAGTTGATCTTTGTACTTGGCATAAACTTTCTTGGCGATAGGTAGATGTCGAATCCTTCCTACCTTATTTTTAATGTATCCATTCTCTTTTACAAATGCTCGTGAGTTTTCTCTCCATTCTCTTAGTTGTGGAAATCCCTCTAAGTAACCTTCTACAAGTCTTTGTCCTTCTTCCTTGCTTACGTTTAGAGACATTGCTAAAGCATAGCCTGACATACCATAAGGCACACCTAATGAATATGACTTAGCTGTTTGTCTTTTAACTGGATCTACCTTTTTAAGGAAGTTGGGTGCTTTTGTATGTGCACTAACACCTTCTAGCTTTTCAGTTTTGATAGCAATGTGAGAATAGAAGTCTAAGTCGTTATTAAAGATCTCTTTCAAACCTGGATCACCAGCTACAGTTGCAAACACTCTAGGCTCTAACGAAGCGTAGTCAGTATCTAATAGCTTATATCCATCATCACAAATAAAGAATGCTCTAACAATGTTAGTGTATTCCATAATAATCTCTTCGTCCTGTCCTGGTTCTAATGGTTTAGGTAGCTGTTGTAAGTCAGATCCATATCTTCCAGATACAGTTCCGTTCTGTTTGAAGTAAGGATAGAATCTTCCATCTTCGGATGAATCCAAAAAGCGATCAATATAAGCTGATTTGATCTTAGTTAGTTTGTTATAAATTCTTAAATACTTAGCCCATTCAAATTGATCACTAATAGATTGAATCATATCTTCATCAAACTGAGCTTTGCCTTTAGTTGTTGATGATAGAGGTTTTAAACCTAATACATCAAAGGCTATTTTACCTAATTGGTCCTTAGATTGGATATTAAAGAACTCACCACCATTATCTTCCTTCCACAAAGAGAGACTACATCTAACAATTTGCTCTTTGGTTAAGTGACTTTCATCACCAGTTAGTAAATAATACTTAACAGGACTTTCTTCCATCGCTGTAAGAGATGATTTGTTCAAAGTGTACTTACCAGTCTTTTCAGACTTTATCAAATTGCTACCTGCTTGCTCTAATAATCGTTGAGCAAAGGTTCCTTTATTCTTAGGTGGATAAGCTTCCCAAGCTCTTTCTATAATCCAAGTTCTAATTTTAGGCTCTTGTAATAAAGTAGCAGTTACTTTCTCTCCATAAGACTTTAGATCTTCGGTTATCTTAGCTCTAATCTCTTGCATTAAAGGTACATCTACTCTCACACCATAATCTTCCATAGGAACTGTAACTTCTTTGTATAAAGGCATTACTTCATCCTCAAAGAAAAACTTCTCAAGATCCTCTTCTTTAAGTAATCCTAAAAAATGATGGTAGATTCTTAATGTTAAATCTGTATCGGCAGCTGCATACTTAGAAAGTATTTTCATATCTGCTTTGAAAATCTCAAAGTTATCTTTTGAGGTAGATCCTCCATTAGCTTTAATACTTGCTTTTAATTCTAGTTGTTCCTCGTTAGCTTCTTCTTCTACATTAAGTCCGATATCTGCTTGAACCATCTTAGCAATAGACTTCAATCCAAAAGGATTACCAAATCCAAATGCTCCTTCCTCTCTTACTGTATGTACAAGTAATCCGGTATCGGCATATAAGGCTGGGAGTAAATCTATTCCGTAAAAGTTCTTTGTAAATCGAACATCGAATGATGCGTTATGCATCACTAGCTTTTTATTTAGTAATTGACTAATAGCAAACTTAGCTAGTTTATCAGCATTAGTACCTTCTATTATAATTTCTTCTAAGTGATCGTTCTTCCATTCACGGATTGGCATATAGTAACCCTTGCCAATTTCACCAGATACAGAAAAACCAATAATCAAACCTTTACGAGGATTCAAACTATCGGTCTCAGTATCGTATGCAACGAGTTCGCTGTTCTTAATATGTTCTAGTAATTCTTTTAAAGTCTCTTTGCTATTGACTGTAACGTAGCTTTTTTCTTGCATTTTATATTACTTCCTGGCTTTCTATGATGTGTTTAGCTTCTACGTAGGATATCATAAATTCTTTCTTCCTACCTCTGAACTCTTTTACAATATCTAACTCTTGACATAAGGTAACAAAAGATTTTAGATCTGCTTGTGAACAATCTACTTTTTGTGTTTGTGCTAAAGACTTAAACTTGTTAAAAGATAGTGTTTGATCACCTGCTACCTTCTTACCATTCTGATAATATAACTTAAGTAATTTTAAATTTAATTCCAACTGTTTAAACTTAGGAGTCTGTAACAGTTTTTTAGTTTCTTCATAACTGCCTAACGTATAGAATGCATCAAATCCAACACCAATTAAAACAATCATCTCAAGGAAAATTGTTATAAAAAGAAACGCAGTGGAGTTTTCACTATTCTTCTCCAAAGTAGTACTCGTTTTCGTTTGCGCTTTAGATTCAATTTGTTGGATTTTTGTATCCTTCGCCATCTGTAAGACGTTAACAATCGAATCACGGTAGACTTTTTCGGATCTGGTTCTAGCAGATTGATTTCTATAATATAGTATTTCCTTATCATAATACTTTGCTATTGAGTCTTGCTTCTGAGCAATACTTGCATCTACTGCTGTACTTATTGTTTCTGTGTTATCAACTAACCTATGTGCACCTTTGACAGATAAGTAAAAACTACCTGCTATTAAAAATGAACAAATCATTCCTCCAATAAAGATTCCAGTTGTTAATCTTTTAATCTGAAGTGTGTTTGTAAAAAATTGCTCTAAGGCAAATCTCTTAGTTAATTCATATCCTGTTAAAAATAAACCTACAAATACAGTAAAGAAGAAATCTTGATAAGGAAATAAAGGGGGTATACTATTAGTAATAGACTTAACAAAGAAGTATCCAAAATAAATCAAAAAGATATTACCTAAGAAAGAAAAATAATATAGGATTTGATCCAATGTAAAATAATTCTTCTCTAATTTGAAAACCTCTAGCTTTAGTTTAAGCTTGTTGTATTTGTCTAATTTCATATTAAAATTCTTCTATAACACCCAACACTTCGGCAGCAAAAAATGCTATGCTCATTGTATATAAATCAGCATACGCTATTCCCCAAATGCATCCCAACATTCTACACGCTGATTTGGTTAGACTATTTACAAAATGCCATTTTGTTTTTGATTCTCTTGATTGCATTACTTTCTTTGTTTATCATTTTGCCACTGGCCGTCATACAATTCTTCTACAGGATCGCACTCATGGAAATAAATTTGAGCTACACGAGCATCTTCCTCAATAAAGATAGGTTCGTTAACTACCATTACAGTTCCCATAAATTCTGTCTCGAATCCTGGATCAAATACAGACGAATGTAATACTGTACCATTTCTTAACATAGAGGATCTTTGTCTAATTAATCCTACATAGTTAGAAGGAATTGTGCATCCTTCCCAAAAGGTAATGTCGTAAACTCCTGGATGTAGTAACCATCCATGCTTTGCATCTAAATTAAGCTTTTCAACTTTATTGTAAGTAGTTAGTTCAGTTTTATCTTTTAAAACTTTGCCAATTCTACTTTCAACAACAAACCCAAAACCTGAGCTGTTGCCAATCTTATTAACTTCTTTCAAAGATAAGTCGTAACCAATTTGAGCTTTTTTACCTTTAGAGTGTTCTAACTTAAGTAGACCTTTCTCTATAATTTGATCTGCGTTTAACATAACTTATTGATTTCCGTATTTTTGTTGTTTGTATTTTGCATTTAATAACTCAGCTCTGCGCTTAACAGAAGGCTTTGTAAAGGTTTGTCTATCACGTAGTTCTTTTACAGTACCGATCTTATTATGCTTTTGCTTATAAACCTTAAGAGCATGCTCTATAGATTTGTATTTATTTAGGTCTATTATTATCATCTTTATAAGATACTATTTTATTTAATTGTTTCCTACGGCGATTACATCCACAATCCTTCTTTCCGAACATCTTTGCTACCCAATCCGCTAGCTTGTCGATACCAAAGAAGTTTGTAAACTTAGCAATGGTATCGCCTAAGCCTTGAGATTTTTGTTTAGGGTCAAATTCCTTCATTATTTTAAAATAACATTTTCCATGTAATCGATGTTATATTTAATAACTTCAGCATTTCCTGGATAGTATTCAAAATCGAAGTTAACTTCTTCCTTGCTTTTTCCATATTGTAATCCCCAAATGCTTTTATCAAAATGAATATTCATACAACCATGCCAGAAAGGAGAAGATGAATCATTACTATCCATTAATCCTAACTGCCTTTGAATCAAGATTTCTCTCGGTCCTCCACCCAATCCCAAATAGTGATGCCACTTAGTTGGATGGTTATTCTTACGCTCTAATAAATATTTGGTTGCAAATATTCTATTAAAAGCGATATCGTCTGTACCAGTCATCGCATGGAATGCGTTAGGAATGCCTAAAATAGACATACCAATTACACTAATGTTAGGATTCGTAACCATTAAATCATAACATGTTACCCATCCATCTACATCACCTCTTCTACTTTGAGGAACAGCCATTACTTTGTAAGGTTTATCTTTAACTTCTTCTATAAAAGCTAGAGTAGATTCCATAGTAACTTGCCATTCTTGGAATGGGTAATCTGGAGCTACTACATATGTTGGTTCAATGCCACTACGTTCAATAAAGCCAAAGATCTCTTCAGCTGATAACGCTCTCTTGAACTCAAATGCTGAGTTATCTAATATCACTGTATCGCCTCTCTTGATCTTCTCTTTGTAGAAATCTACGTACTCTTTCTTATCTAATAAGTGAGCTAATATCAAATGAAAGTCAGCACTCTCTGGAATGAGGTGCTGATACTTAATTGGGGATATGTATCCGTACTTTACTTTTTTCATATTATTTATCTTGATTATAGTTATCGTTATAATACTCCTCTCTACTATAATGAGGTAGAGTGGGATGGTTTATTGGTGTTTCTTGACCATCTGAAAATGCTTTCATTAAATCCTCTTTTTCTTTTTCAAGTAGCATTTTAGCTTTATAATATGCTCCACTTTCTTCAAGACCTTCATTTTTTAAATACCAAAGCATTAATTGCATTGCTGTTCTCATAATTTATAATTTATAGGTATCCTAACCAAATTGACAATCTAGATGGTTCATCATATGGATAGTCAGCAACTCTTTCTTTAGGAGTAAAATCTGCATTCCATTCAGGGTGAGCGTATTTACCATCAGTATCATGTTCTTCTAAATCATAATGGCAAATGTACATACTTCCTTCACTTTCTTTACCGTAGAATACTTCTGCATCTTGGTTTTCTACTTTTTGTAGTGCTTCAATTAATTCTTTTACTTTCATAACTGTTTATTTGTTTTGGTTAAGTATTTGTTGTTTCATCCATTCTGCACCCATTATAAAACCTTCGTGTAATCCATTTTCCCATGTAGCACCCATGTGTTTTTCATAGGGATGTCGTTTCTGAGCTTCTTGTTCTATTACAGAGAATTCCATGCTCATACTGAGTCCTACCATTGGCCCATTCCATCTATATTTGTTATTATTTTCATCTAACCAATAAGGTCCTTGTTCATCTGTACCTGTGGGTAAGTTATAATTATGGTTTTTCATAGGTTATTTGTTTTGGTTGAGTATTTGTTGTTGCATATATTCTACTCCTAAAAAAAATCCTTCATTAAGAGCTTCGTTATATAAATCGTTATTAACACGAACTTCAAATGGCAGTTTTTTAGATTTTACTTCTACCTCCTCATCAGTTGGTAGTTCTATGGGTGTTAATTGTTCTAATACCTGATTATAATTTTCTTTGTATGTATTAGTTAAATGCATTGCCATTATTACTTGTTGTTCTGTATATAATTTTACAGGTTTAATCTCAGCTTTTTTATTAGCAATCCATTCAAATAATTTTGAAAGTAATTCTGATTTTTCTTTCTCTGATAAATTTTGGTACTCTGTGCTTATATTAACGATTGTACCTGGTTGAGAGGTACTTACATATGCAAATAGACTTTGAGGTTTACTTTGTGTTGTAAAGTTAGGATTGAATGTTTGACTTAAAGTGCCTGTTCCTGATTCATTTAAATGATTAACTAAATCAGTAGTTTTGTACGATGGGTACGTGGGGTTTGTTGTTGTTTTTTTCATATTATTTGTTTTATGCTATAAAATTACACCAACTAATCTAATTAAACAAGGGTATTTATACTGATTTTTTGATATTATAGCTGTTTGTATTTACTTATTTGCTTAACAATACTGAAAAATTCAACCTCATCTAAATCCATTTTCATCCTATTAACAAGTTTATGTACCCACTGCACATTACCTTCAATATAACCCTGTTTTGAATCAATGCGATCTAAAGAAGCGGTGAAGTCTTTGGAATTATTGAATTTTTTTCCCTTTTCGTACCTAGAAATATTAACTAATGGCATACTAAGAATCATTCCTGATATAGCACAAGTACCTTTTTGTTCGTTATACAGATTGTATAGATAATCTAAGGTTAGATCGTACAAAAGCCCTCTATTAATAGCTTCATACTCTATTCGTTTAACATAGCGAATAGGTATCAAGTCTTTATATACTTGCAAGCGATCTCTCGATGCACATATTAAACACTTAACAGTCTTACCTACTTTTAGCTGGTATAACTCTAAAAACTTAGTATATCCACACTTACACACTACTTCCTGTTTTAACCCCCCAGTTCTACTGTTTTTCTTTTCGTATTTATCACTTATAATAGTCCAATCTCCATACTGCGTTCCTACAGGAATGAGAGCAGCTTTAATTCTATCTAGTTGATAACATTCTTTACACTTGCTAGGTGATCCATCTATTAAATTCCAATTTCGCATTGTTCTTTGTTCTCCACACGAACATTGTACTAAACTGCTCTGTGGATTTGGATTATGTGCTTCAATAACTGTCCAACTGTGATAAATATCTCCTTGTTTTAAAAAATGCTTCATACCTCTACTTTAGTTTGTTTATAATAAATAGTTGTAGAGGTATAAAACCTTTTAATTACAATCGAGAATTTTCAATTAAGCTAAATAGCTCTACGCGAGTACCCACCTCATTCGTATGGAAGTAGCCGGATAGCTGTGAAGTCTTCATCACACTTTCGTGGTTTAGTTGTCTGCATCGCACACAGTTATGTTGTGATTCAACAATCACAGCCACTCCACGATTACCAACGCATAACTTATCAATTTCATCGTGAATTTGCTTGGTTAAAGACTCTTGTATATTAGGTCTACGACTATAAAAATCCACAATACGATTTAGTTTACTTAAACCAATAACCATATCAGTTTTTTCTTTGCCAGGAATATATGCTACGTGACATAAACCAACAAATTGCAAATTGTGGTGAGCACACATACTAACCACTGGAATACGAGTTTGACATATTAATCCTGTATAACCTTCATCGTTAGGAAACGCTGTTATTACTGGAGCAGGATTTATTGAACCTTTAATTAAATCAGTCACCCAAGCTTTTGCTACTCTTTTTGGAGTGTCAGCCGAGTGAGGATCAGCCTCCCAATCAAAACCCATTGCTGTTAAAAACTGTCCATAGTATTTAGCAGCTTCCTCAATCATTTGAGCTTTTTCTTCAGCTGTACGAACGATATTGCCGTTAGCTTTTTTAATTAATTCCATTTGGTAATTGTTTATAATTGTTAATTTATCTTTAAAGGTATGAAATATCTTCTGACATTCCAACTCTATAGCCTTATTATCTGCTAATTCGAATGATTCAACGTCCTTAACATCCTTTCTAGCTTCATATCTTCGTTTACGTTCCTCCACTGGAACTTCTAACCAAACCAATTCAGCCTCTGGAAAAGCGTTTAGAACCCTGTCTACGATCGATACTTGTCTAATACCATCTACTACAACATGTTCTCTATTAGCCATGCTAGCTATGTAAATGCTATTAATCAAAGTAGTACCTATCTGATTATCCAAATGCAAGGAATTTTGCAAAGCATCTCTATTGTTTGAGCTTATAATATTCTTTACAATATCCGATACCACAATTCGCTTATCAGCATCCTTCATATAAGATCCTTTTCCACTACATATTCTCCCGAATACTAGCGTTACTTTATGCTTCAACGATTGCTCCATTTTCTAAGTCCTCCCAGACAGTCACTGATATACAGTGGAATTGGTTTAATAATTGCCTAGCTATCATTTCACAGCTCATGGGACCAAACTCATGTGTGCGAGTTTCAGGCTTATAGTACATTTGCTTCAAAAAGTCAGTAACGTCTTTTTTAAACATTATAAACTCAACATCTCTATCATCGTGAAATACTTCTTTTTTCAATTCGATGTGAAATATATGTCTATGTCTTTCTGCTAAAAAAGCTACTTCTGGAAACAACTCTGCTGCTTTAGGAAAGTTGTGCATGCCATCAACTTGTAATCTAACTATTACGCTTGTTCTCATTTTTATCTTGTTTGTTATTTAAGTCTTTAAGTAGATCCATTAGTTTAGTAGTAAGGCCTTGAGTGAGAACTCCAAGCTGAAGCCATACATCATCTATCTCTTTTTCAAGTTTTGCTATTCTTTTTTGATGATAGATTTGAATGATTATTAAAAGTACAATAGTGGCTAGATAAAGATTGGTTTCGGTTATGTTTATGGTCATTTGGTTAGTTTAAAGATACTACTTTTCATTCATAAATTCGTACGCTTCAGGTGTTCCTGGAAAAGCTACAAAATCTGGTTCAAGCATTGCACGTTTTAGTATTTTGATAGTAAGATCCTTATTCTTTGTATCAATAATAAGAGGTTCAAAGATGAACTCAGTATCATTTTTTTTCTTAAGGTAATACAAACTACCGGCACCTACATGTTTAATTGCTTCGTAAAAGTCCTCAGCTGTTGTTTTCATAATATAGTTGTCTTACTTTAGCACCTAATTCTTGATCGTTTGGAGTATCATAAACCATACTCATCGGAACTGCCATATGTCTACGATCTGTTCCCTTATTCCAACACTTAATACATAATTGACCTGCTCCTTCAATATATCCAACTCTTGTATCAATGTGATCGTTATAGCGGTATGCTGTATCTTCTCCACACAGTATGCATTTGTCGACTGGGTTAGGTTCTTGACTTGCTTCCATTTGTGCTTTCATTTCTGCATCCAATGCACAACCTAAATGATCATAGTTTGAAAGGTAGTCCATATCTACATCGGAAGTGTCTTTACCACAGTATTGACAAGTCCAGATTGCTAATTGTGTTGCCATATATTAGGATTTTAGTTAATTGGTTTATACAACATTGGAGCTTGACCATACACTGGTAGCTTACCATCCCATTTATTGATCCACTCTAATTGTAATAACATCGGAGTAATGGTTTGTTGCTTTAATCTATTCGCCTCTGCTTCTGCTTTAGCTGATGTTAGCATTGCTGATGCGTTACCTTCAGCAGTAGCTACTTTAATCTTAGCTTCAGCTTCTGCTTGCTTTACCTTATTCTCAGCCATTAATGCTGATTGAACTGCGTTATTCTTAGCTTCAATAGCTCTTTTAAATGTTTCAGGATAAACTAAGTTAGAAGTCAATTGATTAATAATGAATCCTTCTGGTAATAAGCTGGCATCTAATGTTTGTCTCACCTTTGTTTCAAATAACTGACGATTGCTAATTAACTCTTCAGCTGTATAAAAGTTAGCTGTCATACGAAATGCATCGTAAATGTTAGTCTTTAAGAAGCCATCTTCAATCTCACCCAAGCTTCTACGATACTTAGCAAAGATAGATGGTACTTTTTCACGTTTTACAGAGTAGTTAATGATAGGAGAAATATGAAACTCACTACCATCCTTAGAGTTTACAATAAATGCATTATCACCTGTATACTCTTTATGTTGAATAAAGGTCGGAAACTCATAGATCTGATGTGTGATTGGATTAAAAAACACCATACCTGTTACTTCAGTAACATCACTTACACCTTTATTATCTCCATAGAGATTTACTTTAACACCCACATGTCCTGCATCGATTCTTTCGCAAGACTTAACTAATAAAACCATTAGGATTAATCCTATAACACCGAGACTTGATAACTTAATCATTTGTTTAATTTTTATTTGTTGTTTTAATCTGTTTTGTTTTTCTTGTTCTCTGTAACGAGCTTCCCTTTCTTCCCAACTTTCGTATGCCATACTAATCTTCTTTTTTAGTGGTGAAATAATCTTCGTAGTATACATACAAAAAGATAGCCAATCCTATTAGGCCTGCTGTACAAATTACATTAACGAAAGTGTTTGCTGAGGTTAATCCTGGAAACAGCCCTACGTAAATGAATACGAGAGCTCCTAAAGCCACAAAGAGTGGCTCGAAACGTTCAAAATACTTTTTCATAACTTTTATTTTTTTCTTAATTGTCTAAGCATATCTACTGTACCAAATACAGCTAGAACAGCTATTAAAACATAACCTAAAATTATTAACATTTGCATATTATTTTTTTTTCTTTTTAGGTACTGCCTTCTTAGCTACTTTCTTCTTCGGTTCTTCAATCTCTTCTAAGAATGAAAACTCAGTATTATCCTCATAGCATTGATCGTCCTGAAGACGAGTAACGCCATCACACATTCCGTCAGGACATTCCTCAACCATTTCAATTGCTGTTTCGTAATCATCAGCTTCAACTATATAAGTCCAAGCTTCTACAAGGGTACGTTCACCCATAATTTTGTACTTTGGCATATGCTATACTTTTAATTTTAATTCGTAGGAAGGATTAATACAAGCTATTCCAACATTTCCACTAGAGTATATTCTCATTCGCTCTACCCCATTTACTCCGATCCTCATATCACCATCTCCTGTTGTAAGAGGTACAGTTAATTTTTTAGGAGTTGAAGATATAGGCAATGCTGTTGCCATAGAAGCCATAACAAACATCTTCAAGAAATCTCTTCTATTATTCATTAAGCATTTAATTTACGTAATTTTTTATTCTGACTAATCATCAATATAGTCTCAGGTGGTGGAGCGCCACTTAGAACGAAGTTACCGCCTGAAGTAGGTCTTGCGCTTACATCTGAGTGAAAGCTACCTGATCCTGAAGTTTGTATTGGTTTTGGTTCTTCCTTTTTCTTAGGAACTACAACCATGTTATACTCATTACCATTAGCATCTTTTACTGTTACCGATTCAGCAACTTGTAACTCTTCTTCTTTCTTTTTAGGAGTGTAGGTTGCTATCTTAGCACCAACTACTCCTGCAGCAAATAAACCTACTGCTTTAAAAAAGTTTCTTCTATTTTCCATTGTTTAAAATTTTATCTGTCAGTTCTAAGGGAAACGCTGCTTCTGGATTACTCTCACCAGTCCATGGTTGAGGATTCTTAGCTTCCGCCTCTAAAGCTTCAATAGTTGCTTTTACTTCTGGTACCACTTCTACTGGTCCTTGTGGACAAGCTCCTTTTTCAATTGTTACAGAATCTCCTTTTACAGTTATCTTACGTTCAACACCGTTTTCACTTTTTATAATAGTTGTTACATCGGGTGCTGTTCTAGGACCAAACTTCAAAGTTTGTAGTGCTGTTTGGTACTTTTTCCAATGCTTTGTATTTTTTGCTTCAATTATAAAAGCTGCAACTTGCATACGTTCTTTTTCTAATTCATTACTAAAGATAGGAAGGATATGCTCATAATACTTAACAACTAAGATAAATTTAATCTTTTGGAGTAAGCTTAGCTTATTTTTAGACTTTTCTCCTTTATAATTCTTAACAAACTCTTTACACTCTTCTTCAGTGCCTGTGAAGAGAGGTGCTTCTGGAAATAATGCGTCTGTTATTGGAGTAACGACATACTTTATAGGTTTTAATGTTTTAGGATCGTGTAAAGCTCCTATTGTAAATTTCTTCTTCATATTATACGTTTAATGTTTTATTCCAAGCCGCAATGTGTAATCTAGTTAAACCTCTAAATCTGTACTTCTTAGCCATCTCCATTACAAATCGAGTTCTTTCTTCAAAGTTAGCTGCGTCATCTAAACCTGGCATACACACTACATTCTTAAGTGGTATATTAAACGGTTCTACGAAGTCACGGAATAGTTCCTTAACATCATCTTCAGTACTAATAACAAACTTAAATTGATAGTTATCATGCTCCATAATACGCTTAATTGCTTCTGGATTAATACGTTGTTTTTCAGTCATACCTGAATTTGACAATTTAGGTGAGCAGTTGATTTGTTGTAAATGATCAAATAATTCATCAATAACAATAGTACCATTAGTTTCAATTTCGTTAAACGGTCTACAATTAGCATTAAATCTATCATCTTTCCAATATGCAAGGAAATTAATAATTGCTTCTTGGTGTCCTTTAATTGTAGGTTCACCACCAGTCCAAATAATATGAATATTACCGTTTATGATATCATCATAAATGTCTTGTTCTTTCCATCTATCAATTAAATATTGGAAATCTTTATCTTCACCTCTCCATAACCACTGAGAAGTAGAGTCACAAGTCCAAGTAGCTTTACCTTCTGCATGCAAGTCGCCTACAAAGATTTCACCATCTTCTAACTTTTGTTCCTTCTCTAATTGATTAGCAAATTTACGAGACATGCCGCATGTTAGGTTACAAATACCTAAACGTACAAAGTAGGATGGAATACCTGATGAAATTCCTTCTCCCTGGACTGTGTAAAAGTCACTACTAATTAATAACTTACTTGGATCTATCTTTGACATAACGTTGTTTTAATTTTCTATACTTAAATATTATTTTATTTCTAAATGGAAAATACCATTCATATTTCATAAAGGTCCAAAATCTAAAGTGATCATCAACATCTTTTATAAAACGGGCAAGATATAATTGTAATTCATTTAATTCATCCCAGGTAGGTCTTCTACCTTTTATGACTTTCGGTTTACCTCGCTCTAGCTTTCCATCAACAATCTCTATATCATGCCAATCAAAGTCAGCTGCAAAGTGTTCTTCTATTTCATGTAGTATTGCGGATCTGGATCTTCTTTTTAAGTCACCATAAGTGATGTGGTAAGAGGGCATGTCACATATTTCAAATACTTGATTATCTTTTAACTTTTGGGTAGGCCATTTGTACTGAGTTGGCTCTGCACCCATAGCACTCCAAAAAGTATACCACCTACTGTTAGACCATCTGCTGTAAGACATTATTTAGATTTTTTCTTTTTTAATTGCTTCTCTGCGATTGTTGGTTCCGCAACTGCAACTTCTTCTACTTGTGGTGCTGCTTTTCTAAACTGAGCTTTCCATTCTGATTTAGGAATAAACTTCCATTCACTTGATGCATTGTAGGCTTTTTCATCACTTACTCGAATGATTTCACCTGTCTTTGAACTTTTTAAACACTTCATAGTTTTCCTCCATGTTTTATTTTATTATTAATCTTGTTGTTCATACGAAGCTGAGTTTCTTTCATGCTCGTATACTTCTACTTTAACTGCTCTCACTCTTCCTTGTGTTTCTTCTAATAAGAATGTATTGATCTTGTCATACAAATAGTGAGCAAATCTTTCACAGCCTACTGAAGGTAGTACTCGCAATTGAATAATACCATCTTTGTCCATTTGCTTGAAAAGCTCTAAGTATGGATCATCTTCTGCTACTACTGTTGTATGGTCTAATAACCAAGTAAAGAAATCTTTAGGTGACTTACCTTCGATATTACACTTTGCACGCTTCATACCACCAAAGTCAAATACCCAGTTTCTTTCATCCAACTCTCCTTCAAACCACACTCTAAAAGATACAGCATATCCGTGTAAAAATTTACAATGTGTACCTTCTGCTTTCCATTGACGGAAGCAGGTAGAATAGCCGTCAAATAATTTGGTAGATTTAAAAATAGTCTTCATAAGATTCTTTTGTTAAAATTAAGATATTTTTTTTGAATGAGCAAACTTTTCATCCAAAATTTTATTGCCTCTTTTATGTCTAGGTTCGTAAGGACAATGCCTACACCCATTTCCGCAGCATTGACCCCTTTCTAAATGGAAGAGGGATGTGAATATCACACGATCCCCCTCCAAATAATAGTGTATGTCCTTTATAAAATCTCTTTTACCTTCCTGCTCTGATGGCATGGTATATTGAATTTACTATATTCTGTACTAAATTATCATGGTTCATACCTACACAATTTCGCATGCTCCACCAGCACAAGCAGCTTCACCCTTCAAATCAGTATTGTCTACCAATTCTACGATCTTAGATAAGTCTATATTGTGTAAGTGACTCATCATTTCTTCGTATTGCTCTTTGGTACAATCCTCAAAAGGAGCTTGCTTGTATGTGTGATCTGCATAAGGTAAAACCGATAACCCGTTGTAGAACTTTCTATTATCCCACATCCACTTTCCTACTGCTTCCCACTCATCTTCTTTGATTGAGACTGTAGCAGAAATGTTATGTGTGTTCTGTCCTGATCTGTGACCTGGTTTAATCCAGTTTTGGTAGAAGAACTTAACTCTTTCTAATAAATCCATTGCAGATTCTGTTCTGTAGATAGCTCCTTCTGGTGCTTTTTGTGGTACAGAAATAACTGCTGTGTCATGTGGACGGAAATATTCATCTTCAATTAATTCAGGATGGTAAATTGACAAATGTGTGTACATTGCTTCATTCTTACCAACACGAATTCTTCTAATGTAGTAATCGTTATGCCAAGCATGGATACCTGAGGAGGTACCTAAAGTTAAAGATGAAGTACCTGAAGGTTTAATTGTAGTACATCTAGCTGCAGAATTAATTCCTAACAACTTAGCTACTCTTTCGTTTTCTTCTTTAACTATTCTGGCTGCTTCTTTTAAGTCTAATTTTTGTGCTGCACCTGATCCAATACCAGTCATACCAACACCAATTAAAGCTTCTTTCTCAGTTGTTCTTTGCCATACTGGTCTTAAGTAGTGGAAGCTTGTATAAGATGCTTGCAAAGTACCAATAAAAGCTGCTGCTTTTACTCTTGCATTAAGATCATCTTGATCTACAACATCTGAAACGTTTACTTCACATAAGTTACAGAATTGGAAAGGTCTTAAAGCAATTTCGCAACATGGATTAGTTCCCCAATCTTTATCGTTGTTAAAGTAGATACCAGGCTCACCTGCACCACTTGCTTTAATCTTATCCCATAATTCAAAGAAGAATTCTTCTGTAATTTTATTTCTTAACAATACTGCAGAGTTATTTGCTCTACCTCTTTGTGGATTATTTTCCCACCATGCTCCAGACTTAGCTCCAATCATATCTGCATCATCTGCACTGAATAAACTAATCAAAGCTGCTCTTCTAATACCACCTGCTAATACTGCATCTGCAATATGACAAACCATATCATGAACTTCAATTGGAGATAACTTCTCACGATCTTGCTTGCTATCTAAAATACCTTGTACTTTAATTAAGCATTCTTTTAATGGTTGAGGACCAGGTGCTTTACCACCTGAAGTTACTAATGTAGCTCCTTTTGGTCTGATGTCCGAGAAATCAAAGTTAGGTGTAGATCCACCTTCAAAGTATGCTCGAACTAATACTTTTACTGCATCAGCCCATCCTTCAATAGAATCACCAATTAAGAAACGTCTGTTCTTTTTTGGATCTGGTTTTCTAATTTCTGGTAAGCAGTCTACGTGATGCTTTTGTACTGAATAACCTACTCCTGTTCCACCTAATAATAGGAACATTGTTTCACCAAATGCTCTCCAATCATCTATTGGTAAATAAGCACAGTTATAAATTCTATTAGGACTTATTTCAATTGGTTTACCTGCAAATTGCATTGAACGCATAGAAGGTAAAGCCTTTTTATCATAGACAAATTTATAAGCATTTTCAATCTCCTCACTTAGTTCTGGGAACTTTTTTAAGTGCATGTTTTTGTTTCTATCCACTAATTCGTTCCATAATTCTCTCCTTTCTAATTCTGGTGTATACTTCGCATACTTCATGTAGACGGTAATATCACTCAAAATGCTCTGTGAAATGTCCATTTTGTTACTTGTTTTTTAAATATTAAAGATAGGTTTAGCATCCGATGGATTTTGCCTTCGGAAGTTGTTTATAACTTTTATTTCAATCTAGGCGTTTCTGTTTCTTTGCTCCTGGAAGATTGTCTCTTGATACTTGGTTGTAGATGCAGGAGGACGGAATGTAAAATCAACGTTGTTACGCTCTACTAGGTCATTAGTATGGTTCTTTTCCATGTTAAACACAAACTCTGTATAGGTTTCCTGATTTGGCGGAGGTGCCAATGGATTTGCGTTTTTCTTCTTAAATAGGCCTAGTAAACTCATAGCGACTGATTTTTGTACTAATAAATAGCGTTATTTCGATAATTCAAAGAATTTTTCGCTCAAATATTTCCTTTCTTGATTATTAAAATCAGTTCCTGTTGTTGGCTTACTTGGACCTTGTTGATTATCAAGCCCAATCATATCCTCATCTAATTCCTTCTCCTCAATTTCTATATGCCCATTCGAGGTATTAATCTTCGCAGCATAGGTCATACCATCGGTTCCATACCTGTTTTTCATTATATGAATCCTACCAGTTCCATTTACCTTATCTTGACGCTTTCTAGATAAAGAAATAGCAAAGTCAGCAATCATCATTTTATTGTAAGATCCAGCTGCCTTATCGCCTTCAATTACATCATCCTTAGCACCCGCTCTATTTACTTGAGAAACCGTCCAAATTGGGATTTTTAATTCCCTTGCGAGTCCTTTAGTAGAAACATAAATATCGTCGATTTCATCCTTTCTATCAATTGATTTGCGCTTAGATTTCAACAAGTCTACATAGTCAATGATAATTAGGTTAGGTCTGTAACCTAGATCTGTACACTTTTGGATGTGAGCTTCAATGCTGGAAATAGATGCTTTGCCCATTGCAAACTCTTTGATGATAAGTTTACCTTTCACTTTTGCAACAGCTGCATCAACTTCTGCTCTGTGACTATGTATAGTTTGTACATCCAATCCTGTTAGAATCGCATCATACCTCTTACCCATATAATCTTCTGACAATTCCAATGTGTAGTGGCAAACATTATAGCCATGTACTATTGCTTGTGCTCCCATATTAGTTAGCATCCAACTCTTACCGCCACCTGGATTACCGAAGATAATTCCTAAATCACCTCCACCTAATCCACCCATGAGTAATTCGTTAATGTTACCCCATGGAGTTGGAATAGCTCCTCTTTCTTCAATTCGATAACGAGTTTCCATATCCTTCTCATACTCGTGTCCAATGTTCTTTTCTTGACCTGCTTTCAAAGCTGAATCCATTACATATCGGATGTCATCGTACTGACCTGCATCTAATAATTCAGGTAATGACATGATTGCTTTTTTCAATTGTTGATTACGACAGAAGTTAGCAAACTCTTGCTCAACATACTCTCTATCTTCATTAGAAGCTTTGTAGGCTTCTCTCAATTGATCTACTACCGATACTCTTAATACATCATTCTCAAGTTTCTTAGTTTCTACACTTAAAGCATCCATAGTAGGAGCTGCATGGTACTTGTAATAATACTTTAAGATTTCTTCTACAATCCACTTGTGTGCAGGATTATCAAAGTACTCTGAGTCTAGTATATCGTGTATGTTCTGTAAAAATTCTTTATGCTTGATTAAGCTAGATAGAACTTTAATCTGGAATCCTATTCCATAGTTTTGCAACTGATTTAAAACCGCCATAACTCTTATTATTTGTATTGTGTCAACTTACTAAATGTTTCATTTAACCAAACCGGTACATTTAAAATACTTCCTCCTAAACTATCTTCGTTGTACAACTTTATGAATGCTTGAGGTTCGTAAGTATCTCTAAAAGTATCTATCATTGCATCTAATACTTCTTTATCTGGATCAGGTATGTTGGGAGTTATTAAGTTCATTAACTGTTCGTTAATTCGTAGTTGATGTCTATAATTAAAAATATCAACATACTTAGCATCCTTCTTACCTGTCTTACTTTCTGCTTTGTTAATTACTTCATCTAAAGATACAACTTTTTCTTCTTTTAATTCTGGATATAGCTTTAATAAAGTCTTAAGCGCTATACCTTTTACTCCTGGAATGTTGTCTCCCTTATCTCCTACAAGTACTTTATGTGTTAAAAAGTTTTGTGGAGGAATACCATACTCAGCTCTAACATCATCAGGATAGTAGATTTTCTTCTTCACAGGTGAGTATACTGACACTCTATTTGATACTAGTTGCAAATAATCCTGGTCTGTGGAAAGAATCACTACCTTTTCAGGTAACTTAGAAACTAAATACCCTATTGAATCATCTGCTTCTATTTTATCAATAGCAATAAGATCAACAGGAAGACATTTTAAGTATTCTACAAGCCTAACTATTTGATTAGTGATTGCTTCAGATTCTTCTTCTTGGTT
>Ga0222712_10000227_pt1 | contig 79267 bp, 75 predicted proteins | sample C33_657DmetaG_FD_165043 | JGI IMG/M metagenome (GOLD analysis project Ga0222712, IMG submission 165043) | Estuarine water microbial communities from San Francisco Bay, California, United States - C33_657D | ecosystem: Environmental > Aquatic > Marine > Unclassified | place: USA: California... | reverse complement strand
CGATACCACGTAATAATAAACCTGCGTTATCACCAGCTTGACCTTGATCCAATAATTTTTTGAACATCTCAACACCTGTTACAGTAGAGCTCATTGGAGTTTCCATCAAACCTACGATTTCACATGCTTCACCAACTTTGATGATACCACGCTCAATACGACCTGTAGCAACTGTACCACGACCAGTGATCGAGAATACGTCCTCTACAGACATCAAGAATGGTTGATCGATAGGACGTGGAGGTAATGGGATGTAGGTATCTACAGCGTTCATTAACTCATTCACTTTTTCTACCCATTGTGCTTCACCAGCTAATGCGCCAGTTGCAGAACCACGGATAATTGGAGTGTTGTCACCATCAAATCCATAAGAAGTTAATAATTCACGAATTTCCATTTCAACTAAGTCTAACAATTCAGCATCGTCAACTAAGTCTACTTTGTTCATGAATACAACTACTTGAGGTACACCTACCTGACGTGCAAGCAAGATGTGCTCTTTTGTTTGTGGCATAGGACCGTCTGTAGCCGCAACCACTAAGATAGCACCGTCCATTTGTGCAGCACCAGTGATCATGTTTTTCACATAGTCAGCGTGGCCTGGACAATCAACGTGCGCATAGTGACGCGAATCAGTTTGGTATTCTACGTGAGCTGTGTTGATAGTAATACCACGCTCTTTTTCTTCTGGCGCGCCATCAATTTCGTCGTAGTTTTTCTTAGAAGCTAAGCCTCTTTGAGACAATACGTCTGTGATAGCAGCAGTCAATGTTGTTTTACCATGGTCAACGTGGCCAATGGTACCAACGTTTACGTGAGGTTTCTCCCTCTTAAAGGTCTCTTTAGACATCTTTATTTATTTTTGTTTTTTTTATAATTGCTGTCAATAGACCACCGAGTCCATCGACCATAGCTTTCTTTTTTTTCAACTCTTTTTTCAACACTTTCAACTTTTTTTCAACGCTTTCAACCAGATCCTTTTGAGCCGTTGATGAGAATTGAACTCACGACCTCTTCCTTACCAAGGAAGTGCTCTACCACTGAGCCACAACGGCCATTCCCATCAAGTAACTGGAGCGGGAGACCAGGCTCGAACTGGCCACCTATAGCTTGGAAGGCTATCGCTCTACCAAATGAGCTACTCCCGCTTATAACAACATTCTAAAGAACTAGATTTTACGTGATTGTTCATTTGGATGAGCAATATACGTAAAATTTTGTGGGCAGAGTAGGGTTCGAACCTACGTACTCGTGAGAGAACAGATTTACAGTCTGTCGCCTTTAACCACTCGGCCATCTGCCCGTAACACTTTTGAGCCGGAAATGGGACTCGAACCCGCGACCTGCTGATTACAAATCAGCTGCTCTACCAACTGAGCTATTCCGGCAAATTCGATCCATTACATAAAAGAACACTCCCCTTTTTTGGGATGGCAAAGGTAATGGAATTCTTTATTTATCAAAATTTTAGAGGTGATTTTTATCCCAAAAATCAAAAAATGTTTAGAAATCAATGAAATATGGACGAAATGGGGCCGAAGGGGCAAAGAAAAAGGCCCAGCGGGCCTTTTTAGATATTGTACAATGTTGAATTAAGCTGCAAGTTTTTCTTTTTTCTTTTTCAACTGATTGATCACCGATTCAAATGCATGTTCAAAAGAACTTTCGAATGATTTAGAGGTCGATTTCACAAAGCAATCCTGCTTGGGGATATGAATTTTAATCTCTACCACTTTGTCCTTAATGGCATGTACTAAATTGTCTAATTTCAGAAAGACTTCTACCCTAGTAATTCGGTCATGAAATGTGGCGAGTTTTTCTAGTTTTTTTTGCACAAAATCTAATAGCTTTTCGTCTGCATCAAAGTGCACTGTCTGAATGTTGATGTTCATAAAATTAATTTTAAAAGAAGTTAAAAAATTAAGAACTGATCAGCGTAGCATGCCATCGCGCTGCAGAAGTAAATTACCAAAAATTCAAAAATCAAACAATGATTGATGTCATTATTTAAGAAAACTTTATGCTTTGGGATGTGCCTTAGCAAAGACCTCCTTTAATTGGTCAATGGTATTGTGTGTGTATACTTGTGTAGCAGCCAAACTACTATGGCCTAGCAGCTCTTTGACTGCGTTTAAATCGGCCCCATTATTCATTAAATGTGTGGCAAAACTATGTCTTAAAATGTGGGGACTTTTCTTTTGCAAAGTAGTCACTTGGGCTAGGTATTTTTTGACAAAACTATAAACGGCTCTTGGCTGTAACATCTTGCCATTTTCAGCCACAAATAAATAGGGATTCCCTTGAGCTTCTGTTGGTTTTTGATGGATATACAATTGTAATTCTGTCGCAAGTGCTGGACTAATTGGCAAGATTCTTTCTTTGTTCCCCTTACCTATTACTTTGATCACTTTTTTAGCTAAATCCACCTGTGTTTCTTTGCATTGAACTAATTCACTCAAACGCATTCCTGTAGCATAAAAAACATGTATGACCATTTTCTCTGTAAAGCCTTTCCAACCCTCTGCAAATGCTAAATTCGTGAACAATTGATCCATATCCTGCTCTGTTACAAAACTGGGTAATCTTTTATTGACTTTAGGACTAATCACCGTTTCCATAGGGCTTTTTGTCAAAGCGCCCTGTTGAATATGATACTTAAAAAAAGATTTTAAAGAGGAGATTTTTCGATTCAATGATTTACTTGACATCTCCTGTTCTTTCATACTTGCAAGCCAGCTGCGCACCAAAGTGCCTGTAATTTGTTGAAAGGCTAGTCCCTCATACTGTGTTTCAATAAAATCAAAAAACTGAGTCAAATCATTGGCATAAGAAATGGTGGTATGCCTGGAATACCTTTTTTCAAACTGGAGATAAGCCAGAAAAGCATTTAAGGGCGCATATCTTGTTTGAATAGTCATGGTTAAAATTACTGCTAAAAAACAAAAAAGCCCCTTAAAAAGGGGCTTTAAATTTATTGTAGAGTTTCTTTAGAAACTATCCTTCGATTTTACCAGAGAAGATTTGTTGCTTGTAAATCGCTTTCAATACCTGGAAACGACGCTTTACAGATGGCTTTACAAATGCTTGACGAGCACGTAAGTTTACTAAAGTCTTGCTTTTTTCAAACTTCTTCTTGTACTTCTTAAGGGCCTTGTCAATGTTCTCGCAGTCTTTTGAATCAATAATTAACATAATATATACCTCCTCAGGCGTTTTTAATTTGGAAAGCAAAGATAGGATTCATTTTTTAAATACCAAATTTTTACTCCATTTTGTCTCCACAAATATATAAATAGGGCCTCAGAGCCAATTAGTCCATTATCCCCTTCCCCTTTAGTGCCCCAGAAATGGCCTGATCCATGACACGTTCAGCAAATGGCCTGGTCAATTCATTCAATGCCTCGGTTTTGCCTTGGATTAAATTTTTATCTTCCATCGTGATGGCCAATTGTAATGCCTGCATCGCTTCTGCAGTCTGCATCAATTCTTCTTTAGACAATAACGCTATATTTTTTGACATGAACTTTTCGGTCACAGATAAAATTTGTTCTGCTTCTGTCTTCGCTTCTACCAATGCTCTTGTGGCAATATCTTCTTTTGCATAGGTAATGCTATCCATTAATCTTTGTTCCACTTCTTGGTCTGTTAATCCATACTGTGGCTTGATTTCAATACTTTGGGTCAACCCTGTTCTTAATTCTTTTGCACGCACTTGGAGGATGCCATCGGCATTGATTAAAAATTGCACATCCACTTTTGGTAAACCTGCTGGCATAGACGGGATGCCTGATAAAGTAAATTCACCCAACTTTCTATTGTCTTTTACTAAATCTCTCTCCCCCTGATAAATCGCTATTTGAATGCCTGATTGTCCATCTTTTTGTGTGGTATATTGTCTTCCAGCTTGTGTTGGAATTTTAGAATTTCTTGGTAATAATACATCCATCAATCCTCCCATTGTTTCAATGCCCAAACTCAATGGTGTAATATCCAATAACAACATGGATTGATTATTCCCTGCTAAAATATCTGCTTGCACTGCAGCACCCAATGCCACTACTTCATCTGGATTCACCGTATCATTCACTGGCTGATTGAAAAAAGTTGCGACTGTATTTTTAACCAATGGCACCCTCGTACTGCCTCCAACCATTAATACCGTATTGATGTCTGCTACTTTCAAACCCGCGTCTTTCATGGCTTTCGCGCAACATTCCATTGTCTTATCAACAATACCAGTAATTAAATTTTCAAATATTTCTTTTGTGATGGTTAATTTTTCACCAGCAAAATTCGTTTCAAAATGAGCTGCATTGGATAAAGCAATTTTTGCTTGCTCAGCTGCTAATCTTAATTGTTGCTTTAATATTTTTTGATCCTCTAATGTATCTAATTTCATTAGCCCCATCCAATATTCTATGATAGCTCTATCTAAATCATCTCCTCCCAAATAGGTGTCTCCATTGGTACTCAACACTTCAAATACACCACCACTTATTTTTAAAATTGAAATATCAAATGTGCCTCCACCTAAATCATAGACAGCAATTGTTTTTTCTTCTGAAGGATCCAATCCTAATCCATACGCTAAACTAGCAGCAGTTGGTTCATTGATAATTCTTAGCACATCTAATCCTGCTAACTTTCCTGCATCTCTTGTGGCTTGTCTTTGTGAATCATTAAAATAGGCAGGCACGGTGATCACCGCTTTAGTCACTGGCGTTTTTAAAATATGTTCTGCACGATTTTTTAATGCTGTTAAAATATGTGCACTTAATTCGATGGGAGAATAAAACTGATCCCCAACCTGCACTTTCACTAAGCTATCATTATTATCGTCAATAATTTTATAAGCAAAAAAGTCCTGATGCGTTTGTATGTCTTTATAGCTCTTCCCCATCAAACGCTTAGCACTAAAAATAGTATTGGCGGGGTCTGATTCTAAATAAGGCTTTGCGGCTGCACCTACTTCTACATTGCCAAACCGATCAAAATGCACCACACTTGGCACAATGCTACTGCCATCAAACTCTTTTAATGCAATAGGCATCTTGGTCTCTGGATGGATAATGGCCACTAAACTATTGGTTGTGCCTAAGTCAATCCCTACAATCATTTCTGGTTGTTGTAAACTGCCTGTTGCGATATTGATGCCTATTTTAGCCATGTATGAAATTTTACAAATTTACCTGCTCATCGCAGTTTTTAGGTTGCGAAATTAGGAATGAATTGCATATAAGTAGTTATTTTTGTCGAAAGTGACCATTATGACATTGATCCAAGCATTAAGATGGAGAGGTATGATTCAAGATATTATGCCAGGTACCGAAGAACTGTTCGAAAAAGAACAGGTATCTGGATATATTGGTTTTGATCCAACTTCTGATAGCTTGCATATTGGAAGTCTGGTTCCTATTTTATTATTAGTGCATTTACAAAAAGCTGGACATAAACCATACGCTTTAGTAGGCGGTGCAACAGGTATGGTAGGCGATCCTAGTGGAAAAAGTGAAGAGCGTAATTTGTTAAGTGAGGAAACTTTAGCGCATAATATTGCTGGTGTTCAAAAACAATTATCTCATTTTTTAAATTTCGATAGCACGCAACCCAATGCTGCCGAAATGGTAAATAATTATGATTGGTTCAAAGATTTTAATTTCCTTTCTTTTATCAGAGAAGTTGGAAAGCATATCACTGTGAATTACATGATGGCGAAGGACAGTGTGAAAAAAAGAATCGAAGGTGACACTGGTATGAGCTTTACGGAGTTTACTTATCAGCTCATTCAAGGATATGATTTTTATTGGCTTTACAAAAATAAAAACTGTAAAGTACAGATGGGTGGAAGTGACCAATGGGGCAATATCACCACTGGAACTGAATTGATCCGCAGAAAATTAGGAGGAGAAGCATTTGCATTTACATGCCCTTTGATTAAAAAATCGGATGGTGGCAAATTTGGTAAAACAGAAAAAGGTAATATTTGGTTAGATGCCTCAAAAACCTCTCCTTACCAATTTTATCAATTCTGGTTAAACGCAAGTGATGAAGATGCAAATTCTTGGATTAAGATATTTACATTATTAGAACCTTCAGCCATTGATGCATTGATTGCAGAGCATGCCATTGCGCCACAACAAAGAATTTTACAAAAAGCATTAGCAGCTGAATTGACAAAATTCGTGCACAGTGAAGCGGATTTAAAATTTGCGATTGAAGCGACTGAGATCTTATTTGGCAATGCTACCACGGATGTTTTACAGTCCTTGAATGAAACTCAATTATTACAAGTAATGGAAGGCGTGCCTCAAGTTACCATTCCTTTTGCTGCACTTAACGAAGGTTATGACTTGATTAATTTACTAGCAGATACGGCTATCTTTCCAAGTAAAGGGGAGGCACGTAAAATGTGGCAAGGTGGCGGCTTGAGTGTCAATAAAGAAAAAGTTGGCGCTGAAAAAACGCATATTCAAACTGCAGATTTATTACAAGGAAAATATCTATTAATACAAAAAGGTAAGAAGCAATATTATTTAGTGATTGCTGAATAATAAGTAAATAGTTTGCTTAATTATATACTTCGTTTACCTCGTTTACTTTATTTACTTCATTTACTTTATTTGATCCCAAATGGCGTCTGCAACTAATTGATTGCCTGCATCATTTAAATGCACTCTATCATATGTCAGAAAACCTTTGTCTAATTGCTTAGGATTATTTTTAATACTATAGTCCAAAAATAATTTTCTGCAATCTACTATTGCAATATTCTTTTGAGCAGCATATTGACGTATCCAATTGGCATATAAATTAAGTTCACCATCCTGGGGATTGGATTGATCATTGCGCTCCCCTATCACTGCAGGGGTTACTAAAATTACTTTGGCGCCTTTAGCTTGAATATTTTTTACAACAGCGTCATAGAATAATCCAAACTTATCATAATCTGTCCCTGTTCCCATCATGGACTTATGCCAGACATCATTTACACCAACCCAGATCACTACTACATTTGGATTTTTATTGAGTACATCTTTCTCCAGTCTCAAGAATAAGTCATAAATCTTATTTCCACCAATACCTGCTCCCAACAACTCGTACTGATTGGATTGTCCATTATTTGCAATTCGGTTGTTTAAAAGATCGATATAGCCTCCTTTATTAACCCCCAATTCTGTAATGGAGTCCCCAAAAAAAACAATCTTCTTCTTTCCATCTTGTACAAAAGACAAACAGCTAATACAAGCTAGAATCAGTAGATAAGGGATGATTTTAAAACGCATGGGTCGGTTGTTTAATTTTTAAATTAAAAATCTAGGTTTAAGTTAAGCCAAAACCAAGATATTGTTTATTAAAGCCAACAAAAATTTGGAAATTTTTGTGTCTAACCCTATTTTTGCAATCCATTCATAGAATGGCTAGAGGATTGCCTGATTGTGTAACGGTAGCACGACTGTTTTTGGTGCAGTTTGTCTAGGTTCGAATCCTGGTCAGGCAACCAACAAAAAAGAAGCCGCAACGTAAGTTGCGGTTTTTTTATGCCCGAAGAGATCCATCAAGCTCGCTTGAATGGAGCGATGAGGGCATAAAAAAACAAAGGCAGTTCCTAGAACTGCCTTTGAGGCTTCATTATTTCATGTTGGGATTTTCCAAAATGAAAGGAAGACCGACCGAAGGGAGGTCCATCCTTTTCAATATAGGAAAGGTCCATCCTTTCATATAGGAAAGGTCCATCCTTTTCAATATAGGAAAGGTCCATCCTTGTAGAAAATGGATCCATTAAATTTATTTACTTAAATGATTCATACAATCCTTTAAAGCGTCTTCCCAATGGCGAATATCAATCGCTAAATCATGTTCAATTTTAGAAGTATCTAAAACAGAATAAGCAGGTCTTTTAGCAGGCGTAGGGAAATCCTTGGTCTCAATGGGTTGTAGGTCGCAAGATAAACCAGCAATGGCTTTTATTTTGGCTGCAAAATCATACCAGGTGGTTTCTCCTTGATTCGCAAAATGATACACTCCTTTGATTGATTTACCGGCATTCATTGCCTCCATCATTTGCATTGTAGCAATGGCTAAATCTCTTGCATAAGTGGGTCTCCCCTTTTGGTCTGCTACAATATTTAATTGAGCTCTCTCCTTCATCAAGCGCATCATGGTTTTTACAAAATTATTGCCATGACTACTAAATACCCAAGAAGTTCTAACAACAATTGTATCCTCATTGGCTTCTATAGCCAATTTTTCTCCAGCAGCTTTTGTAGATCCATAATAATTCACAGGATCTACTTTTGTTGACGTGTTATAGGGCGATGTTGCTTCCCCGTCAAATACATAATCTGTTGAGTAGGTAATAAAAGGGATTGCTAACACTTTGCTTATACGGGCTAATTCCTGAACAGCAGTTGCATTAACAGTATATGCCAATTCCTTTTCTGTTTCTGATTTATCTACAGCCGTGTATGCCGCGGTATTAATAATGCAATCAGGCGCAATAGTTTGAATGATTTTTTCAAATGTTTCAGGAAACGATAAATCCAATTGGCTTCGATCCACCAATACAAATTCAAATGCAGGATAAGCTGCAGCTAGTTGACCTAACTCCCAACCCAATTGACCATTGGCCCCTGTTATTAAAATTTTATGCATCGCCATATTGAATAACTAAATTGAATAATTGACTCTTATGATTAAATGGTGCATAAATTATTTTGAAATAAATTCTTTAGGCAATTTTGTCCACTCACTTGGAGGTAATGCTTTAAAGTAATCGTATGTTTTTTGTAATCCTTCTGCACGATCTACTTTTGGCTCCCATCCTAAAATCGTTCTTGCTTTGGTGATATCGGGTTGTCTTTGTTTTGGATCATCCACAGGTAATTCCTTGTAAACAATCTTTACCGTGTTACCTGTTAATTTCAATACCTCTTCTGCAAAATCCTTTAAACTTATTTCATTTGGGTTGCCTATATTAACTGGACTTGAGTAGTCGCTTAATAATAATCTATAAATGCCTTCCACTAAATCATCCACGTAGCAGAAACTTCTTGTTTGTGAGCCATCTCCAAACACCGTCATATCCTCACCTCTTAATGCTTGCCCAATAAATGCAGGTAGTGCGCGTCCATCATTCAGACGCATTCTTGGACCATAGGTATTGAAGATGCGGATGATTCTTGTCTCTACATGATGAAAAGTATGGTATGCCATCGTGATGGATTCCATATAACGTTTTGCTTCATCATAGACCCCTCTTGGACCTACTGGATTCACATTCCCCCAGTACTCTTCGGTTTGTGGATGCACGAGTGGATCTCCATAAACTTCGCTTGTACTTGCCACCAATATTCTTGCACCCTTTGCTTTAGCTAAGCCCAAGCAATTATGCGTACCCATCGCACCCACCTTTAAAGTTTGGATAGGGATTTTTAAATAATCGATTGGACTTGCTGGTGAGGCAAAATGTAAAATATAATCCAGGTTGCCTTTGATGTCAATGAATTTGGTCACATCATGGTGGATGAATTCAAAATTTGGATTCGAATTTAGGTGCTCGATATTCATTAAGTCTCCTGTGATCAAATTATCCATCGCAATCACATAGTAGCCTTCCTTGATAAATCGATCACACAAGTGGGATCCTAAAAATCCAGCAGCGCCTGTTATTAATATTCTTTTTTGACTCATTTTGTTTTTTGTTGAGATTAATTAGAGTCCGCTCTTCCAATACTTTCATAATGATAGCCTAAGTCATTCATCTTTGCTACATCAAATAAGTTTCTGCCATCAAAAATAATCTTGTGCTTGAGCTCTTGTTCCATGCGCTCAAAGTCCGGTGTTCTAAACTCACTCCACTCTGTAGCTATAATCAAAGCGGATGCATTTTGCAATGCCTCATACTGGTTCGCTGCGTATTGTATCTTATCTCCTATCTGTGCTTTTACATTGGACATCGCTTCTGGATCATATGCAGTAATGGTTGCACCTGCTTCAGTTAATGCATCAATGATACTCAAAGCTGGTGCTTCTCTGATATCGTCTGTATTCGGCTTAAACGCCAAACCCCATAGTGCAAAATGCTTGCCTTGTAAATCGTTCTTATAAAAAGCCTTGATCTTTTCAACTAAATGTAGTTTTTGATTGGCGTTGACTTTCTCTACTGCTTTTAATATCTCAAATTCATATTTCACTTCACTCGATGATTGAACCAACGCTTGCACGTCTTTTGGAAAACATGATCCGCCATAACCAATGCCTGGGAATAAAAAACGCTTGCCGATTCTGTCGTCCGATCCAATCCCTCTTCTTACCATGTCCACATCCGCACCCATGCGCTCACATAGTTGTGCAATCTCGTTCATAAATGAAATCTTGGTTGCAAGGAAAGAGTTTGCTGCATACTTTGTTAACTCAGAACTACGCTCATCCATAAAAATAACAGGATTACCCTGTCTTACAAAAGGTGCATATAAATCACTCATTAATTTTTTAGCTCTTTCTGATTTTGTGCCCACCACGACTCTGTCTGGTTTCATAAAATCATCCACAGCCACACCCTCTCTTAAAAACTCAGGATTGCTCACTACATCATACTCACCTTTATAGTTAGCGGCAATCGCTGCATTGACTTTATCTGCTGTACCAACTGGTACTGTGCTCTTATTGACAATGACTTTGTAGTCTTTTAAAATCTTTCCTAAATGATCCGCCACGCCCAATACATATTTTAAATCCGCACTGCCATCCGCACCCGGTGGTGTTGGCAAGGCTAAAAATATAATCTCTGCATCTTCAATCGCTTCCTCTAACTCTGTCGTGAATCTTAAACGCGCCTCTTTAATATTTCTTAAAAATATTTTCTCTAAACCTGGTTCGTAAATAGTGATTTGACCTCCGCTTAATTTTTCAACCTTCGATTTATCAATGTCCACACAAGTCACTTTATTACCCGTCTCTGCAAAACAAGTGCCTGTAACCAATCCTACGTATCCTGTGCCTACTACTGCTATTTTCATTGAATGATTATTTTAATTAAAGAAAGATTGTACCCCTTCTGTAATATATTTTAATTGTGCCTCCTCCATTTCTGTGTGAATTGGTAATGAACAAACACATGGCGTTAATTGATCCGTTATTTTTAAATCCCATTGACCTTGTTGATCCGAAGCAAACATCTTTTGTAGATGTCCTGGTACAGGATAATAAATCATACATGGAATTTCTTTAGCAGCTAAATGTGCAATGAATTTTTCTCTATCCACTCCTTTTAATTGAATGGTATATTGATGAAACACATGCGTACTATAATTGGCAGTAGCAGGTGTTACAATAGATTGAATACCAGAAAACGCATTTGTATAATATGCAGCAACAGCTTGTCTTGCTTTATTGTACGCATCTAATTTAGCTAGTTTAATATTTAACACCGCTGCTTGAATTGAATCCAATCTTGAATTACAACCAACTACGTCATGATAATAACGCGCAGATTGTCCATGATTGGCAATCATTGCCATTTTATCCGCTAATACTTTATCATTTGAAAATATTGCACCTCCATCTCCAAATGCACCTAAATTTTTACTAGGATAAAAAGAAGTTGCACCGATATGACCCATGGTACCCGTTTTTTTAACCGTACCATCAGAGAAAGTATAATCTGCTCCTATCGCTTGTGCGTTATCTTCTATCACATACAAATTATGTTGCTTTGCAATTTCCAAAATTTCCTCCATTGGTGCAGCATGTCCATATAAATGCACAGGTACAATCGCTTTTGTTTTTGGTGTAATCGCTTTTTTTAAGCTTTCAATATCCATACAATAAGTCACAGGGTCTACATCTACAAAAACAGGCGTTAATTTTAACAAGGCCACTACTTCTGTGGTAGCGATATAAGTAAATGAAGGCGTGATGACTTCGTCTCCAGGTTGTAAGTCCAATGCCATCATCGCAATTTGAAGCGCATCTGTTCCATTGGCACAAGGCACCACATATTCTACCCCCAAATAATTCCCTAAATTTTTTGAAAAATCTTGTACCGCTTTACCATTGATGTAGGCAGCACTATCCAATACATTTTGTATGGCATGATCGACTTCTTCTTTGATGGCTAGATACTGATTTTTTGTATCTACCATTTGTATTTTTCGCATCCAATGAATTTTGCCAAAATTACAATAAAATGGCCAAAAAGGTGGAAATACCCCCTTTGTATCCCATCTTTGCAATAGCCCATTATTATGATACTATATCGACTGTTTTTATTGTTTTACCCAATTCTAGCAAAGCTTATTAGTCCCTTTAATGAGAAGGCAAAGTATTGGGTAGAGGGGCAGCAAAAGGTCTGGGAAGAAGTAAGTGAATTATGCAGTCAAATTAAGGGCCCTATTATTTGGGTGCACTGTGCCTCTTATGGAGAATTTGAACAAGGTCTTCCTATCATTAGTGCCCTAAAAAAAACTTATCCAACAGATCAAATATGGGTGACTTTTTTTTCACCTTCAGGATACTTACACCAAAAGCACCATCCTGATGTTGACTTTGTATCTTACCTGCCTTTAGATAGTCCATCTGCTGCAACTAAGTGGATGGAAATGGTTCAACCCAAATGTATCCTATTTGTAAAGTATGAATTTTGGTACTTTTATTTAAAGCAGGCAGCAGTTCAAAAAATTCCAACTTTTTTAGTATCCGCAATTTTTAGACCAGATCAAATTTTTTTCAAATTCTATGGTGGATTTTATCGTTCCATATTACCATTATTCACTGGTATTTTAGTACAAGATTTCACCTCAAAAAAATTAGTCAGCCCTCTTGTAAAGCATACCCATTTAGTCATCAGTGGAGATACGCGTTTTGATCGTGTATTGGATATTGTGGCAGGAAAAGAAACCATTGAATGGGTATCAAGATTAGCTAAAGTTAAAACGATTGTCGCTGGAAGTACTTGGGAACAAGATCATGCGATGATTCGATCCATAATAAATAATTGGGATCAATGTAATTGGATCATTGTTCCACATCATGTAGATGCGGCAGCGATCAAAACTTGTCAATCTCATTTTCCAAATTCAATTTGCTTGTCTGAATGGTTAACACAATCTATTACAATGGAAAAGCCAATGGTCTTGATTGTGGATCAGATTGGTTTATTAAGTCATTTATATCAATACGCCAATATAGCCTATATAGGTGGGGGTTTTACGAAGGATGGCATCCACAATGTCCTAGAGGCTGCCGTATTTGGTACACCAGTAATTTGGGGACCGAATGATTCAAAATACCAAGAAGCGATTGGACTAAGAAATGCATTTGGGGGTATCAAAATAAAGAACGCAAAAGGTTTAAACGAAATCTTAGAAAAACTTTTTAAGGATACTGCTTTTTCTACAACGACAGGAGATGCCGCTTTTAAATTTGTGCAAGACAATGCCGGTGCTACTCAAAAAACGATTGATTGTATTAAGCAAATCTACGTTTCACCAACAAGTCAAAAGCTTTAACGACTTCTGCTGTTTCGTCCCAGTTATATTGTTCCCTTAAATTAGATTTAATCCAAAATTGCGCCTCTGCATAAATTTTAAATCCATTGATGGTTTTGACTCCTTGTTCAAATGCTTTTTCATCCCCATTAAAAAGGGTTGCAGTAAACTGAAATTTATCGTTAATCCCAATGGCCGTTTTCAAGTCTTTGATTGGGTCTAATGCTAATTTTTCTTGAAGTTCAGTATTCGTAATGACTTCATTTATTTCTACAGGAATTGAAGCAGGTATAATAGGTACTTTAACCTCAACTGGTTCTAATTTCGGTAAATTAGGAATCCTAACCTCAACTTCTTCAGCAATTTCTTCGGCAACTTCTTCAGTCGCTCCAGGAATCATGACTGAAACATTATTGGGAAGATTGTTAAATTGATCCGACTCTGATAATGCTGCTAGCAATTGGACTGCCGTTTGTTTTAATTGGCTTTTGTCTGCCTTTTCGGCCAATTGATTGGTTAATTTTTCAACCAAAGCGGCAACTCTTTCCATAGGAATGTCTACTTTTGAAGGAATTAAAGAATAAGGATTTATTTAAGAACGAAAAAGAAATTGCATTATTGTCTATGTTTATTGAACAAAACTTTTCAAAAGAAAAAAGAGGCTGGTTAGAAGTCGTTTGCGGTAGCATGTTTAGTGGTAAAACCGAAGAGTTGATTAGACGACTTAAAAGAGCACAAATCGCAAATTTAAAAGTAGCAATTTATAAACCTGCTACGGATACTAGATTTGATAAAGAGAAAGTGGTGAGTCATGACGCCAACTCCATCCCTTCTGTCCCAATTGAGAACGTAAATGATATATTATTACTTGCAGTAGATGCAGATGTCATAGGTATTGACGAAGCGCAGTTTTTTAATGATGGGATTATTCCTGTTTGTGAAACACTAGTGATGCAAGGTAAACGTGTCATTGTCGCTGGATTGGATATGGATTATTTAGGTAAACCGTTTGGGCCTATGCCACAACTTTTAGCCATTGCCGATTTCATCACTAAGCTGCATGCCATTTGTGTACAATGTGGTCATTTAGCCAATGTATCTTACAGAACAAGTACCGAAGAAGGTACTGTTGTGCTAGGAGAAAAAAATAATTATGAGCCTAGATGCAGAATCTGCGCAGCAAAATAAGCCTATTAGCTTCATGAACGTATCCCTAAAAAATATCGCCACCTTACTAAAAAAAGATTTACTACTCGAATGGAGACAGCAGTATACTTTTTTTGGAATCTTGATTTATTTAGCATCAACTACTTTTGTGATCTACTTAACCATGGGTCTTCCAGAAGATAAGGTATGGAATGGGCTTTACTGGATTACCTTACTTTTTATTTGTATCAATGCTGTAGCAAGAAGCTTCTTGCAAGAAGGGAGAGGAAGGATGCTTTATTTTTATGCTATTGTGAGTCCTGTTAATTTTATATTTTCAAAACTCATTTTTAATAGCCTACTCATGTGTACCATGAGTGCGTTGAGTTTGATGCTGTTCATGGTTTTGCTTGGCAATCCATTAACACATATTTTATTATTCTTTGGACTAAGTTGTCTTGGTGGAATGAGCTTAAGCTTGGTTTTTAGTTTTTTAGCAGCAATCGCCGCTAAAGCGCAACAACCCTCTGCTATCATGGCGATTTTAGGATTTCCTTTAATTATCCCTCAACTTCTTTTGTTGATGAAAATTGCCAATATCGCTTTCTCTGATATTGTACAAAATGGTTTACCTCAACTGGTTGGTTTATTGGTTGGATTTGACATCATGATTATTGCACTAGCGTATATTCTTTTCCCATTCTTATGGAAAGACTAGTTCAAAAAAGCAACCACTAATTTAAAATTGTAAATGTCGCACGGTCATGCCGTCGTTGATCAATTGTTTCAATGATTCAATCCCAATAGACAAATGACGCTCTACAAATTCTGCAGTAACGATACTATCGCTGGCTTCTGTTTTTACACCTTCAGGTACCATTGGAGAATCACTCACCAACAATAAAGCACCTGTTGGAATCTTATTGTAAAATCCGACTGTAAAGATGGTGGCAGTTTCCATATCAATGGCATATGCCCTTACTTTGGTTAAGTAGTTTTTAAATTCTTCATCATGCTCCCAGACTCTTCGGTTGGTAGTATAGACTGTGCCAGTCCAATAGTCTACATTGTTATCTCTAATGGTTGTTGAAATTGCTTTTTGTAAAGCAAAGGCAGGTAAAGCTGGTACTTCTGGAGGAAAATAATCATTGGAGGTACCCTCTCCTCTTAATGCTGCAATCGGTAAAATTAAATCTCCTACTTTATTTCTTTTCTTTAATCCGCCGCATTTTCCTAAGAACAAAACCGCTTCGGGTTGTATTGCAGTTAATAAATCCATCACGGTTGCGGCACCTGGGCTACCCATACCAAAATTAATGATGGTAATCCCTTCTGCAGTGGCGCACTGCATTGGACGATCTAAACCTATGATTTCAACATGATGTCTTTCTGCGAACATCTTTACATAATTGCTAAAATTGGTCAAAAGAATATACTTACCAAATTGATCTAAACTCGCTCCAGTATATCTTGGTAACCAGTTTTCTACGATTTCTTCTTTTGTTTTCATAAGCTTATCTTTGATCTGATACTTTATAAAATTAACTTATTTTTCCCAATTCATGATTTTAGTTGATTTCCCTTCATATGACTTTAAAGTCCAATCAATTGGCGGGAAAGACCAAATCTTTGACCCCTGTAGAAAAAAATGGGTCGCACTCACGCCAGAAGAATGGGTTAGGCAAAATCTATTACAATACCTCATTCAAGTTTGCAAGTACCCAATTGAACTCATTGCGATTGAAAAAAAAATACAATTAGGACCACTCACTAAAAGATTTGACATCCTGGTATATCATGGAACAACCCCATGGATGATTATTGAATGTAAGGAAGCAAATACGCCACTCGATGAAAAAACCATCCTGCAGTTATTACAATACCAACAAGTATTGGATGCTACTTTTTTAATCGCCTCCAATGGACCTACCACAATTGGGGCTGAAATAAAAATGGGGAACTTGCATATGTTGCAACAGTTCCCCAATTATGTTGACCCTAACCTTTAATAGATTAAGGGAAAATTCCTAGTTCAGTATAAGAGTGCGCTACTTTATTAATTGCACAAACATAAGCTGCGGTTCTCATATCTGGTATAGATGGATTTGCATTCCATATATCCATGATTTCTCTTGTTGCATTAATCATTGTCTCTTCCAATCCACTATGCACTAAATCAATTTCATCTGGACCATGCGCAATCACTGCTCTTTCTGTAGGGCTTACTTTTTTACCAGTTAGCTCTTCCATTTGATTGATGAGATTGATATTTGCATTTTCTGTGAAACGTTTTTCTAAACGGCCATATCTTACATGACTTAAATTTTTCAACCACTCAAAATAAGATACAGTTACACCACCCGCATTTAAATACATATCTGGTATAACCAATACACCCATTTTAGATAAAATTTCATCTGCCTCTGGTGTTAAAGGTCCATTTGCTGCTTCACCAATGATCTTCGCTTTGATTTTTGGCGCATTATTTTTATCAATTACATTTTCTAAAGCTGCAGGAATTAAAATATCACATTCCATTTCCAAAGCATCTGAACTCTTTTCAATATTGGTTGCACCTGGAAAATTTAAGATGCTGCCTGTTGTTTTTCTGTGTTGAAAAACTGCTTCTTCATCTAACCCATCTGCACAGTAAATAGCCCCTTCATATTCTGCAATAGCGATCACTTTAGCTCCATGTGATCTAAAGAATTTTGCAGAGAAATAACCCACATTACCCAATCCCTGAACAATCACGCGCTTATTCTCAATCCCTACTGTTAATCCTAATTTCTTCATCACATCTTCCATTAAACAAACCTCTCTCACACCATAAAATACACCCAATCCAGTGGCTTCTTTACGTCCTCTCACTCCACCTAATGATACCGGCTTACCAGTCACACAACCAGCTGCATCAATCTCACCTGGTTTTAAGGATTGATAGGTATCCACAATCCAAGCCATTTCGCGCTCGCCTGTTCCGTAATCTGGAGCAGGAACGTCGATACCAGGACCAATAAAGTTTTTCTTAACTAATTCTGCGGTATACCTTCTTGTGATTTTTTCTAATTCGTATGCGCTTAAGGCTCTTGGGTTAATTTTAATACCTCCTTTACCTCCACCAAATGGCACATTCACAATAGCACATTTGTAAGTCATCAAAGCGGCCAATGCCATCACTTCGTCTTGATTGACTGCAAGGCTAAATCGGATACCACCTTTACAAGGTGATTTATGTTGAGAGTGTTGTACTCTGTAAGCTTCAATCACTTCGATTCTGCCATCATCCATTTTTACTGGAAAACGCATACTGTAAATACTATTACAAGCTTTAATTTGCTCTAATAGTCCGCTTTCCCAATTGGTATACTTAGATGCTTTGTCGAAACTTTTTTCTACACTCTGAAAAAAACTGTACTCTGATGTTGTTGACATATCCTTTTATTTTTCTAGTTGTTTAATTTTTTTATCGATTGAATTGACATATAAAAAAAGGCCAATAAGCACAATACATACCACTGACATCACTAAGAAAATTTTACCGTTCTGCAACATAATACTTTGTGAAGCTGCTTGTTGTGCTTGTAATAAGGTTAACATATATTTAATAATTATGAGTTTATAAGATGCCTTCTTTTTTTAATTGAATCAATTGTACACGAATTTTCAAGGTAGTGATCCATACACCCAATAAAGTCCAACCTATCACTGCTGGATAAAATACAGTGCGCATATTAGCGGACATGTCCTTACCATTCAAACCCGGATTACCATCACTACCCTGTCCACCAGGATGCAAGGACTCGGTTAATCTTGGTAAGATCCAAAGTGTAGGAAACAACATGAAAAATGAAAATATATTATAGACTGCAGAAAGTCTTGCTTTTTTTTCTGCATCCACTAAACTGCCTCTTAAAACAAAATAGGCAAAGTAAATCAGTAATGCGATAGCAGCCCCATTTTGTTTTGGATCACCCACCCAAGGACTGCCCCATTGGTAATTTGCCCATAATGCGCCTGTAATGATACCTAAGACACCAAAAATCAACCCCATGGCTGCATAGGCTTGTGCATACACATCATGCACTAGGCTAGATGATCTTAAATATTTAATGGAATAGACTAATGAAACAAATAATAAAATCATCATGCCAAACCACATCGGCACATGAAAAAAGAAGTTACGGATGGACTCCTGCATGCGGTCGTCTAACTTAGGTACTTTCACCAAAAAACCATAGGTACAAGTGTACAAAAGCAAAAGAAAAGACAACAATTTCCACCATTTTTTATGCAGCATAGCTTCTTAATATTTAATCGATTAGCTCTAAACTAACGGCTGTTTGGCAAAATTACAGCTTTTAAATGAACGGCCTAATTTTAGGGCAAATCTTATATTGGCAAATTTACGGCGATTTTGTACATTTGCCTCCATAATTTTCATGCCGTAACATGAAGCGAACTGCCCCGTAAGGCTGTAGTAAACTTAATGTGGCTATCACCAAAAAATAGACACAAATGAAACTTTCTCAATTTAGGTACGATCTACCTTTAAATCTCATTGCACAATATCCTACTAAAAGAAGAGAGGATAGTAGACTGATGGTAGTTAACCGTCAAAATGGTCACATGGAAAATCGTCATTTTTCTGACTTATTAGAGTATTACGACGACAAAGATGTTTTTGTAGTAAACAATACCAAGGTATTCCCAGCTAGAATGTATGGCCGTAAAGAAAAAACAGGTGCAAAAATTGAAGTATTCTTGTTAAGAGAATTAAATAAGCCTAATCGTTTATGGGATGTCATTGTTGATCCTGCAAGAAAAATTCGTGTTGGAAACAAATTGTACTTTGGTGAAAACGAAGAGCTAGTAGCAGAAGTGATTGACAACACCACAAGCCGTGGTCGTACCATCCGTTTTTTATGGGAAGGTGATGACGAAGGATTTAAAAAAATGTTAGAATTTTTAGGAGAAACACCTTTGCCTAAATACATCAAGCGTAAGCCTGATGAAGATGATAAAGAAAGATACCAAACTGTGTATGCAAAGCATGAAGGTGCTGTAGCTGCTCCAACTGCAGGCTTGCACTTTAGTAAAGAATTAATTAAGCGTTCAGAAATTTTAGGTATCCGTTTTGCGGAAGTCACCTTACACACTGGCTTAAGTACTTTCAGACCAATTGAAGTGGAGGATTTAAGCAAACATAAAATGGATGCTGAGTACTTTAAGATAGATGAAGAAGCTTGTAAGATTATTAATACTGCTAAAGAAAATGGTCGTCGTGTATGTTCTATTGGAACCACTGGAATGCGTGCGATGGAAAGTAGTGTAACGGCTCAACGTTTATTGAAGCCTGCAGAAGGATGGACGAATCATTTTATCCACCCTCCTTATAATTTTAATATCGCAGATAGCTTAGTAACGAACTTTCATTTACCTAAGACGAGTTTGTTAATTATGTCTTGTGCTTTTGCAGGATACGAATTGGCTATGGAAGCTTATAAAAAAGCTATTAAAGATAAATACCGTTTCTTCTCTTATGGAGATGCGTTGTTATTTATTTAATTTTAGTAAAACTAAAAATTATATAAATAATACTCAGTAAGATTTTTACTGTTTAAATAGATTTAAAAAAGGGGACAGATAATTTCTGTTCCCTTTTTTATTTACGTAATAAATTCAAATAAAAATTATTGCTTGAGTTCAAAAGACAAGTTCATCTTTTCTGCCAACGCGATTAAATCATGTTGAACAGTTTGCACTAATGGAATTCCATTGTGCATTCTTACTTTTTCCATGCTGCGTTCTATATCTCCAGCTACATACACTTGTTCATGCCCTTTTGCTGGCGTTGCATTTCTAAAACGATTCAACCAAAGATCCATATTGGATTTAAAATCTGCTGCGGGTCTAAAAGCATCAATACGCATTGCACCAATAAAATGTCCAAGGCCTTCACCTGGCATATTTTCTGGCATTGGAACATAAGCAGGAAATGGAGGTGCCCATGGACCAAAACTTGCACCACTTAAAACAGCAGAGAATATATCTACAATCGACCCTAATGCATATCCCTTGTGACTACCCTGCTCTTTCTCTGATCCCAAAGGCAACAATGCACCTCCATTTTTTAAAATATTAGCATCCTGTGTTGCATTGCCATCGGCGTCTTGTGCCCAACCAAATGGAATTGTTGTATTGTTTCTTTGTGCAATTTCTAATTTACCATTCGCAGCAGTGGTCGTTGCAAAATCAGCCACAAAAGGCGCTTCTTCACCAGCAGGTATCGCCACTGCAATAGGATTGGTGCCTAATAATTTTTCTGCCGAATAGGTCGGTGCCACTAAAGCACTTGCATTGGTCATTGCAATACCAATCATCTCTTGTTCCAAAGCCATCATCGCATGGTAACCAGCAATACCAAAATGATTGCTATTTTTAACACTAACCCAACCTGTTCCAACTTGTCTAGCTTTCTCCATAGCAATGTCCATTGCTCTTGGAGCCACAATCAATCCTAATCCTCTGTCCCCATCAATCACAGCAGTAGAAGGCGTTTCGTGGACTATTTTGATATTAGGTGTGGCATTGATCCTCCCAATTTCCCATAACCTTACATAGCCAACCAATCTCGCTATTCCATGACTATCAATCCCTCTTAAGTCGGCAGACAACAATACTTTGGTGGCCAATGCCGCATCTGATGCCGGACAGCCCATCTTTAAAAAAACAGCTTCCGAAAATGCAGCAAGTGCTTGATAAGTATAGTTCTTAGATTCCATGGCACAAATTTACAAAAAAAAGGGTGTACTGATTGGTACACCCTTAACGCTATTGCTTAAATTATCTTAGAATGGTAAATCATCCATTGCTTCATTGCTTCCTGCTCCTGCACTAGGTGCTGGATTATAGCTTTGTGTTGGATTGGCTTCTCCACCATAGTTGGACTGTTCTCCACCAGATCCTCCTGAAGGCTTAGATCCTAATAATTGTACTGAAACAATTCTTAAGGTCAAAGAAGCCCCTTGGCGACCATCTGTTGTAGTATAAGATCTTACATCCGGTGTACCTTCCACATACACTTGTGTTCCTTTCTTTAAATAAGGCGCCACAGCAGTGCGATCTGTCCAATAAGAACAATCTACCCAAGTAGTTCTATCTTTTTGAACCCCTTGCGCATCCTTATATTTTTCTGTATGCGCTACGTTGAAATTAATTACAGACTTGCCGTTCACGTCATTCACCACGGCGTCCTTGCCTAAATTTCCGATGACTTGTAACTTTATCATATTGTATATTTTAACTTTCTAAGGGAATGAAGATAGTAATTTTTTATTACTTTTGTGCCAAGCCAACTTTTAACTGGCCACTGAAATATGAGCAAAAAAGGAAAAGTACTCGTCGCAATGAGCGGCGGAATAGATAGCACAGTCGCTGCAATTCTCTTACACAATGAAGGATATGAAGTAGTCGGAATTACCATGAAAACATGGGACTATTCCACCAGCAATGCCAATGGCAAGGAAACAGGCTGTTGCAATATCGATTCATTTAACGACGCTAGAATGGCGGCGGTGAACAATGGATTCCCACATTATATATTAGATATCAGAGAAGAATTTGGTGACTTTGTCATTGAAAATTTTGTAGAAGAATATTTGGCTGGCAGAACCCCCAACCCTTGTGTGATGTGCAATACGCATATTAAATGGCGCGCCTTACTTAAAAGAGCAGACGCGTTGGGTTGTGAATTCATTGCCACAGGACATTATGCTAAAGTGCGTCAACACGATAATGGACGTTATGTGATTTCAAAAGGATTGGATGAAACCAAGGACCAAAGCTATGTTTTATGGGGTGTGGATCAAGACTTATTAAAGCGCACCATCCTCCCACTTGGCGGCATGCACAAAAAAGATATCAAACAAATGGCCATTGATATGGGCTATCCAGAACTGGCTAAAAAAAGTGAGAGCTACGAAATTTGTTTCGTGCCTGACAATGATTACAGAGGGTTCTTAAAACGCCGTGTGGATGGATTAGAAGAAAAAGTAAATGGCGGATGGTTTGTAGATAATAAAGGAAAAAGATTAGGAAAACATAAAGGCTATCCATTTTATACCATCGGTCAAAGAAAAGGTTTAGAACTAGCAATGGGCCACCCTGTATACGTTACAGCGATTGATCCTGAAAAAAATATTGTGGTAATTGGAGATGAAGTAGACTTGGACAAGAACGATATGCTAGTTGCAAAAATGAATTGGATCAAGTACGATCATCTTCCAACATCCATGGACTTGATGGCAAAAATCAGGTACCACGATACTGGTGCATTGTGTACCTTATCTCACACCGACATGGGCGTGCAAGCAAGATTTTATGAAAATGTAAAGAGTATTGCACCCGGACAAAGCGCAGTATTTTATGAAGGCGACGATGTCGTTGCCGGAGGCATTATACAGAGCGGCGTCTTAGTATAGCACCAAACAAGGTGTCTGCTTGTTGCCTGTATCCAATGAAATATTTTTGCTCCACTAATTCAAATTGCCCCTGTGATAAAATTGCTTGAACATGCGCTTCATTTTCTGCAGCATATACAGAACAGGTTGCAAGCAGTAGATGCCCATTTAATTTTACAGTGGGTAAAATATTAGCAATGATTTTAGCTTGCAATGCGGTGTAGTGATCTAAATTTTCCTTTGTAAAAAAAGCAATTTGTTCTGGCGTCCTACCCCAGGTTCCTGATCCAGAACAAGGTAAATCTGCAAATACAAAATCAAAAGGCTTCTTGATATCAAATGGCTCCGTTAAATCAATCACTTGAACACTTGCTGGACGAATACCTGCTTCTTGTAAGCGCTTATCTGCATTAAATAAAATACTTTCTCGCACGTCAGATACATGCATCCGAATATTCTGCATGGTATCAAACATTAAAATAGTTTTACCACCACTTGCAGCGCATGCATCCCAAACCTGAATGGGTGTTTCCATACTGGTTGGAACAACTTTTAATAATGCTGCCAGGGCTTGAGAATTAAAATCTTGAATCACTGCCTCTTTGTTCAATGCCAATACATTTTGCAAAGAAGTGGTATTTGAAAATGCAAAGCAATGGTCATTCACCTGGGTATATTCAATAGACGCTGCTAGTAATGCAGCAACCACTTTGTCCTTTTGCCAAGGTCGAATTCGAATAAACAATAAAGGCTGGATGGTATGTGAGTGAATGAATGCTGGAATATCTATTTCCTTTGAAATAGCCTCCTGTAAAGGAAAGCTTGCATTCAAGGTTCTAAAATGCGCATAACAAAAAGCACTAATGCTTTTACGATCTTTACTCCCGTGTTTTTTATTGGCAGCAAAATATTTTTTCAAATACGCAGCCAAGGGCTCCGGCCCTTGATAAGCGGAGATTAATTTTTGAGCAGTTTCTTGATGTTGATTTTGATGCGTCATGCTATAAAAAAGAAAGTCATGCAAAACATGACTTTCTTATATTCGTTTTTCTTGAATTATAATTCTAATAAACTTGCTACAGGATCTTTCGCAATTAATAAAAGTGCTGGATTTTCTAATAATTCTTTTACTCTAACTAAGAAGCCTACACTCTCACGACCATCAATGATTCTGTGGTCATAGCTTAATGCTAAGTACATCATTGGTAAAATTTTAACTTCACCATTCACCGCCATTGGACGATCTTGTATTTTATGCATACCTAATATAGCAGACTGAGGAATATTAATGATTGGGGTACTCATTAAACTTCCAAATACACCACCATTGGTGATGGTGAATGTACCACCTGTTAATTCCTCGGCAGTTAACTTACTGTCTCTTGCCTTACCTGCTAATTCAATTACTTTTTTCTCGATACCTGCCATGCTTAAGCTTTCTACGTTTCTGATTACAGGCACTGTCAAACCTCTTGGCGTACTTACAGCAATACTAATGTCTGCATAGTCATGGTATAATAATTGGTCTCCGTCAATAAAAGCATTTACTGTAGGCCACTCTGTCAATGCAATCGAACAAGCTTTAGCAAAGAAGCTCATGAATCCTAAATTCACACCATGTGCTTCTTTAAACTTATCCTTGTATTGTTTTCTAATTTGCATAATGCCTGTCATATCTACTTCATTGAAAGTAGTTAACATGGCTGTTGTATTTTTTGCCTCTACTAAACGACGGCTAATTGTTTTTCTAAGGTTAGACATTTTCTCTGGACGCACATTGCGAGAGAATAAGTCTTGTCCAGCAAACTGAATTTTACCTGGATTATTTAAAGCATCTAATACATCCACTTTAGTAATCTTTCCAGCAAAACCACTCGCTTTAATTTGATTGGTATCTACATTTTTATCTGCAATGATAGCAGCAGCGACAGGCGTTGCTTTTACATTATTTGGTATACTCGTTACAGGTGCAGTAGACGTTGGAGTCGTTGGAGTTGCAGCAGGTGCAGGTGCAGGTTTTGGGGCTTCACCAGCTGGTTTAGTTGCTTTATCATCAATATCTGCTAAAATAGCACCAATTAAAATGCTATCTCCTTCGGTTGCTTTATGATGCAAAGTACCCGCTTGTTCAGCGTTCACTTCGAAAGTTGCTTTCTCACTCTCTAACTCTGCAATCACTTCGTCGCGATCTACCCAAGCGCCTTCTGGCTTAGTCCACTTTAGCAAAGTTACTTCTGTGATAGATTCTCCTACTGTTGGTACTTTAATGGAAATCATGTTTTAATATTTTAGATAGAAAACGCAGTTGTTATTATTTCATTTTGTTCTTTCGCGTGCACTTTAGCATAACCAGTTGCTGTAGCAGCACTTGCTTGTCTACTAATGACACCATATTTAATCCCCTTTAAATTCATTTGCAAGAAACTAGCAGCACCCATATTCAAAGGTTCTTCTTGTACCCAGAACCAAATTGCTTTTCCATATTTTTGATGTAATTCCGTAAGTTGTTGAACAGGTAATGGATACAATTGTTCTAAACGCACAATGGCAATATCTGTTCTTTGTTCCGTTTTTTGTCTTTCTGCCATTTCGTAGTAAATCTTACCAGAACAGAACAATACTTTTTTAACGTCCTCCACTTTTTGAACAAATGTATCGTCAATCACTTCTTTGAATCCACCTTTTGTCAAATCAGACATCGGACTAAATGTGGCCGGGCTTCTTAAATTCGCTTTTGGAGAGAAGTTAATCATTGGTTTTCTGAATGACCAAGTTAATTGTCTTCTCAATGCATGGAATAAATTTGCAGCGGTAGTCACATTGGTGATGATCATATTGTGCTCTGCACATAATTGTAAATAACGCTCTAATCTTGCACTGCTATGTTCTGGCCCCTGACCTTCGTATCCATGTGGCAATAACATGACTACCCCATTTTGACGTTGCCATTTTTGTTCACCAGCTGCAATGAATTGGTCGATGATTGTTTGTGCACCATTTGAGAAATCACCAAACTGAGCTTCCCAAACGACCAATGCATCCACATTGGCTAAAGCATAGCCATATTCAAATCCAAGTACACCATATTCGCTCAATAATGAGTTGTAAATTCTGAATGGTTGTTGTCCTTCTGCAACATGATTCAAGCGATTGAATTGTTCGTTGGTATTTTCATCTACTAAAACAGCATGACGATGACTAAATGTACCACGCTTCACATCCTGTCCACTCATACGAACCGTCTTGCCTTCTGCTAATAAAGAAGCATAAGCCATTAATTCACCAGTCGCCCAGTCTATCTTTTTTTCTGTCTCGTATAATTTAATTTTCTCTTGAATTAATTTATCCACTTTTTTCAATGGCGTAAAACTAGATGGCCATTTCATTAGTGCATCAAAAATAGATTTCGCTTTATCAGCAGTAATGGATGTATCAGGTGAACTAATAAAATCTTCGTTCGTTGCTTTTCGCATTGCTTTCCATGCCAATTCTGGTGCTTGGTATTTATAGGGCAATGGATGTTGTTTCACCTCATCTAATCTTGCTTGAAGATCGGACCAGAATTTCTTTTCCATTTCCTTTGCTAATTCCTGTGCACTTGCCTCCCCATTTTGTAAAAGAAATTCAGCATAAGTTTCTCTTGGATTCTTATGTTGCTCAATCAAGCTATACAATTGAGGTTGTGTATACTTTGGATCATCTCCTTCATTGTGGCCGTGTTTTCTGTAACAAACCATGTCAATGAAAATATCGTTCTTAAATAATTGTCTGTAGGTTGTTGCAATCTGCACGGCTTTCACCACTGCTTCGGCATCATCTCCATTCACATGTATCACAGGCGCTTGAACCATTGCGGCAATGGAGGTACAATAGTTCGCACTTCTTGCGTCATCAAAATCTGTTGTGAATCCAATTTGATTGTTAATGACAAAGTGAATCGTACCACCAGTCTTGTAACCATTCAATTGGCACATCTGTAAAATTTCATACACAATACCTTGTCCAGCGACTGAGGCATCTCCATGAATTAGAATTGGTAATATTTTGGATACATCAGAATTATACAATACATCCGATTTAGCTCTAGCAAATCCTAAAACAACTGGATCTACTGCTTCTAAATGCGATGGATTAGGCATCAATTTTAGATTCACTTTTTTATGATTGAAAGTGGTCACTTCAGAGGAAAAGCCCATATGGTATTTCACATCACCACTACCCATGGTTTGATCCAACACTGCAGTACCTTCAAATTCACTAAAAATTTCTTCGTAGGTTTTACCCATGATATTTGCTAGCACGTTCAATCTTCCACGATGTGCCATACCAATCACCACTTCTTCTACACCATGCTCTGCAGCAGTATTAATGATTGCATCCAATGCAGCAATCGTAGACTCACCGCCTTCTAATGAGAAACGCTTTTGTCCAATGTATTTTGTGTGTAAGAATTTTTCAAAAATCACCCCTTGGTTTAATTTTTCAAGGATGTGTTTTTTCTGATTTAAAGGAATTGGCTGAGCAAATTTATTTTCAAACTCATCGGTCAGCCAATCGATTACTTTTTGATCAGAGATATATTTAAACTCAATGCCTAAACTGTGCGCATAAGTTTTTTGTAAATGTGTAAGAATATTTTTTAAGGTAGTTGCACCTATGCCTATAATGGATCCTACTTGAAATGTTTTATCTAAATCTGCTTCTGTCAATTCAAAGCATGATAAATCTAAATTAGCCCCTCTATCCTTTCTAGTTCGAATAGGATTGGTCGTTGCAATTAAATGTCCCTTATTTCTATAACCCAATATCAAACGGTAGACTTTGATTTCATTCGCCCAATCCGAACTTAGATTGGATACAGAGGAGGGAGCGCTTTGTCCTGGTGCTGCTGTCCCGTTTTGTAAGGCAAAATCGAAACCTTCAAAAAACTTAATGATATCTGGGTCTACTGATGCTGGATCAGTTAAAAATTGTTGGTACAAACCTTCTATGAAGGCTGGATGGGAATTGGTGATGTAGCTGAAATCCTTCATTGTATATCCTTTCGTTTATTTGTAAAACTAGGTACGCAAATATCGGTTTAAATGATTGATTAATAAAGTAAAATGCGCTAAAAATCTCGGTAAAATTTTGATCAACTACCCCCTTATTTTGTGTGATTTTGGAGATATTGCTTCATTTATACGCAAATAGGTGTAAAAAGTGATTTTAGATTCATTTTAACTATTTGATTTTCAATGATTTAAACTCAAGTTTTATTTTTTTTAATTTTAATTTTTAATATTTGCACAAGTCCCTTACCTTTGCCCTCCTGAAAATTAATTAGTACATGGCAAATCATTCGGCTACAAAAAAAGATGTAAGACAAGCAACTAAACGTCGCGATAGAAACCGTTATTATGGTAAAACTACTCGTAACGCTATTCGTGATTTAAAGACAATAGAAGAGCAAAAAGCTTACGACGAGAAGTTACCTACAATCGTTTCTCAAATTGATAAATTAGCAAAGCGTGGCATTATCCACAAAAACAAAGCTGCTAATTTAAAGAGCAAACTAGCTAAGCACGTTGCTGTAAAGCAAGTGGTTAAGAAAAAGTAATCGAACACGCTTAAAGGCGTCTAGAATTCATATTGAAATCCTGCCTGAAAAGGCGGGATTTTTTTGTCCCCACCCTATGTGAAATACTCCCTTTCATAGACATCTATTTTCATTGTATCTTCGCCTTATGACTGAAAAAATATTAATCCTAGATTTTGGTAGCCAATACACTCAGTTAATTGCAAGAGCAGTTAGAGAGGCCAATGTATATTGTGAAATTCAACCCTTTCATAATGCAATTGTCTTTGATGAACATTTAAAAGGGGTGATTTTAAGTGGCTCCCCTGCCAGTGTGAACGAAGATGAAGCGCCTAATGTAGATATTCAAGCAATTTTAGCCAAACTTCCTCTTTTAACCATCTGTTATGGTGCTCAATTGAGTGCTAAGAACTTTGGTGGCAAAGTAGAAAAGTCCAACAAACGCGAATATGGTCGTGCCCAATTGCGTATCAAAAAAGAAGATATCATTTTCAAAAATATTGCAGACAATAGCCAGGTATGGATGAGTCATAGTGACTCCATTACTGTCTTGCCCGAAAATTTTGAACTATTGGCTGATACCGAGAGTATCCCTGTAGCCGGTTTTAGAAAAATAGCAGATCAAGGACATAGTTTACACGGATTCCAATTCCACCCAGAAGTCTACCATTCATCTGAAGGAAAGACCATGATCCGCAATTTCTTGGTGGAAATTTGCGGCTGTAGTCAAAATTGGACCCCAGCTTCTTTTGTCAATGAGACGGTAGCGCAATTAAAAGAACAGATTGGTGAGGGGCATGTGATTATGGCATTGAGTGGCGGCGTGGACAGTACCGTTGCTGCAACCTTAATTCATAAAGCCATTGGGAATCGCCTTCATGGTATTTTTGTAGACAATGGAGTTTTAAGAAAGGACGAGTTCCAGCAGGTGCTAGATATGTACGAAAAAATTGGCTTGAATGTAAAGGGCATTGATGCCAAAAATATGTTCTATGATGGCCTTGCAGGCAAATCTGACCCCGAAGAAAAGCGTAAAATTATAGGAAAACTATTTATAGATGTATTTCAAATAGAAGCTTCTAATATGTTGGAAGCCAAGTTTTTAGGTCAAGGAACAATTTATCCAGACGTCATTGAAAGCGTAAGCGTTCATGGACCATCTCAAACCATTAAATCGCACCATAATGTAGGTGGTTTACCTGACACCCTGCACCTTAAATTAGTGGAGCCTCTTCGTAGTTTATTCAAGGATGAAGTTCGAAAAGTGGGCCTTGAATTAGGTATCCCTGCCGATATGATCCAAAGGCATCCTTTCCCAGGACCAGGCTTGGCCATTCGTATCTTGGGTGAAATCACCCCTGAAAAAGTGGACCTATTACAAAGAGCTGATGCGATTTATATCAATGGACTAAAAGAATTTGGATTATATGATAAGGTTTGGCAAGCAGGCACCATCCTTTTACCTGTAAAAAGCGTAGGGGTAATGGGAGATGAACGTACCTATGAGTTTACTGTAGCACTCAGGGCTGTGACTTCGGTGGATGGCATGACTGCAGACTGGGCACACCTACCTTATGAATTCTTAGCGCATATGAGCAACTCTATCATTAACCAAGTAAGAGGTATCAATAGAGTTGTATATGATATTAGCAGCAAACCACCTGCAACCATCGAGTGGGAGTAATTAAGCCTAAACCATAAGCCTTTAGTTCAATTTCTTCTGAATAGAAGTAATTTGATCCTGTAATGTATTCACTACACCAGCTAGTTGATCCACATTCCACATAGGTTGTGCCCCTGCTTTGTGTATGATATAGACTGCCTTCCAAACCTCTACTATATCTTTACTGTTTACTTGATATGGCTCGTATAAAGGATTGTCACTCAACAAAGTAAGCTTCTCTCCAATTGAATTTACTGAACGATCGTCGTTGGTAATGATGCGCTTGTATACCACCCCGTCTGTATTCGAAATAACAATATAGGTATTGCTACTTTTCACATCTTTTAGACTGGCCACACGCTCACCAACAATCACACTTCCACTTGGAGTTGGCAACATACTGTCTCCAACAATTTCAAATGCGCGGTATTCCCCTGGAGCCAACATAGGCAAGGTGAATGTATTTAGCTCATCAATGAATTCTGGGTCAGCATAACCAGCCAAGTAGCCTGCAGCAGCTTTTACTGGTACAAATGAGACAATTGCTGCACTAATTGAAGTATCAGTTTTAAGTGAACGACGGCGCTCTAAATAAGAACCTCCCATATTATAGCCCTGGTTCAAGTCAAACTCCTCCATCTGAGAAAGATCTTGGAATAAGAATACTTCTAAACTAATATTAAACAAGGCACAAATGGCTTCCTGTACTTCTAACCTTGGTTCTGCCCTGCCTTCCTCATAAGCGCCCACTAAAGATCGCTTAATTTGAAGTTGGTTGGCTAACTCCTCTTGAGTCCAATCACGTTGCTTTCTGATGAATTTTAAATTCTTACCTGCGTATGACATAACTAATAATTTTAGTGCAATTTACTAATTATTTTAGTTTTTCCAAATTTATTTAGCAATTTCTTTTTTTGAGGCCATTCCCCTTCTTGGTAACTTGCAGCATGGCTAAAGTAAAAAAGGAACAACCCGTTATATTAATTACGAACGATGATAGTATCGGTGCCCCTGGCATCCACGCCCTGGTAAAGGCCGTTCAAGGATTAGGTAAAGTAGTGGTGGTGGCTCCAGATAAGCCCCAGAGTGGTATGGGTCATGCCATTACACTAGGTCAACATTTAAGATTAACCAAAGTGCATTGGGAAGATGATCCTGAAGTAGAAGCATATTCTTGCAGTGGCACGCCTGTTGACTGTGTAAAATTAGCGGTAGACAAAGTGCTACATCGTAAACCAACTATTTGTTTGAGTGGTATCAACCACGGCGCAAATCATTCCATAAATGTGATTTATTCTGGAACAATGTCTGCAGCTTTAGAAGCCTCCATTGAAAGTATTCCTAGTATCGGATTTAGTTTATTAGACCTTGGCATTGATGCCGATTTTTCAGCTGCGAGCCATTATGCACGCATTATTGTAGAACATGTGTTGGCAGATAAAAAATTAGATAAACACTTATGCCTGAATGTGAATATTCCTAAAGTAGCGACTAAGATGATCAAAGGCATTAAGATTTGCAAACAAGCTTATGCTAAATATGATGAGAAATTTGTAGAGCGCACAGATCCTCATGGTAAAAAATATTACTGGCTTACAGGTGAATTTGTGAACTTTGATAAGTCAAAAGAAACCGATGTATGGGCACTTAAAAATAATTACGTGAGTGTGGTGCCTGTTCAATTTGATTTGACCAACCATGTATTGAAAGCGCAATTAAGTAAAAAATGGAAATGGTAAAACAATGCAATTAGAGAAAGACAATTATATCATTGGCGTCCTCATTGGTCTAGCACTGCCATTCTTAGGTTTTGCAGGATTCTACCAGTGGAAGTTTAGCATGGTACCATTGGACACCTTTATAGACTTATTAGCAAGTCAAAAATCCATCCTCTCTGCCATGATCAGTGTATCGCTTTTATTAAACGCAGCTGCATTGACTCTATTTTTCCAAAAGCAAATTGATAAGACCGCGAAAGGCATATTTTTTACCACCTGTGTTTATGCAATAGTAGCTATTGCAGTTAAATGGTTTATATAGATGAAATACTATATCATAGCTGGCGAGGCTAGCGGCGACTTACACGGATCCAATTTAATCAAAGCCATTTTTAAAAATGACCCTGCTGCAAGCATACAATGTTGGGGAGGAGATTTGATGCAATCGGCCGGAGGACATCTTGTGAAACATTATCGCAGTCTAGCTTTCATGGGATTTGTAGAAGTGCTGATGAATTTAAGTACCATCTTATCCAATATCGCATTCTGTAAAAAAGACATCACCGAATTTGAACCAGACATTTTAATTTGCATTGATTATCCTGGCTTTAATTTACGTATTGCAAAATGGGCAAAAAAAAATGGCATGAAAGTGGTGTATTTTATTGCACCACAAGTATGGGCATGGAAAGAAAACAGGGTGCCTGCTATGCGCGCATCGATTGACCGTTTATTATGCATCCTCCCTTTTGAAAAAAAATATTTTAAAGATAGATGGGATTGGGAGGTAGATTATATTGGACATCCATTGATGGAAGTATTGGATGCACTTGAACCATTAGCACATCCCATTCCTGCATTACAAGGGCAAGCATTGATTGCGTTATTACCTGGTAGTCGTAAGCAAGAGATTCAAAAAAAGTTACCCATTATGCTTTCTGTTGCGAAGCAATTTCCTCAGGAACATTTTGTAGTCGCACAAGCACCCGGCATTGATGCTACATGGTTTAATGCACTCATTCCTAATTTACCCAATGTGCATATAGTAGCTGCAAACACGTATGCTATTTTGCAACATAGTAAAGCCGCATTGGTTACAAGTGGCACGGCCACTTTAGAAACTGCGTTGTTAAATGTGCCAGAAATTGTTTGTTATAAAGGCAACCCAATTACGCTAGCATTGGCTAAACGTTTTGTCAAAATTAAATTTATCGCATTGGTCAATTTAATCATGGATAAGGAAGTGGTGAAGGAATTGATTCAAGAAGAACTTACTACTAGTAATTTATCCATCGAATTGAAAAAATTATTAGAAGACCCTGCAAGACAAGCTGCGATTAAAGCAGATTATGCGGCGCTGAAGCAAGCATTGACTACTGGACACAAAGCAACAGAAGTTGCAGCTGGCATTATTCAAGACACACTGAGTAAAAATTAAATTTTAGCGCCCTTTTGCTAAATAATTTTATTTAAAAAGCGGCAGGATAAATACCCTAAATAAAGTAAACAGGATAGCGAAAATAAAAATCAATAATGAAATTCGATTCATGCCGTGCATGTATTTCATCCATTGTGTCCTAGGCTGATTTGGATCTCTTTTCTTGATGAATAAGTACTCTCCAAATTGTCTTAAAATTCCCATAGTCAAATTTATTTGTTGTATTAATTGATAGATTAAATTAAGCTATTAAGCCAAGCTTTTAAATGAGTTGTAATTTGTGCAGTTTCAATAATGAATCCATCATGGCCATACATAGAGTCTATTGCCACTAAATTTGCATTTGGCATATGGTCCTCCATGAATGCTTGTTCGGCCAAAGGACATAAAATATCACTATTGACTCCAATGATTAAAGTTGGTGTTTGTATGGATGCCAAAGTAACCGCTAAATCGCCCCCGCGACCTCGCGCAAGGTGGTGACTATCCATGGACTTTGTGAGTAACCAATAACTATATGCGTTAAAACGATTCACTAATTTATCCCCTTGATAATTGATATAGGACGATGCTTTGAAGTCATCCATTTTTTCAGGATCTGCATCGGTTTGTTTTTCTTTGAAGATGCCATAGTTACGATAGGTCAACATCCCAATGGCTCTTGCCGCTTTCAATCCTTTTGCGCCTGCATTCGGCTTAGTTTCCTTCCATGTTGAATCTGCTTCAATCGCCAATCTTTGGGCCGTATGTATTGCAACCGCCCAAGCACTTTCAGCAGCGGTTGTGGCAATCAAAAACATTTTTTGAATCACAGAAGGTTCCATGATAGCCCACTCTAGCGCTTGATATCCACCCATGCTTCCTCCTAATAAAAGATCAATTTTTTCAATTCCTAAATGTTGTCTCAATAAAATATGTGCACGCACCATGTCTCGAATAGTGATATTAGGAAATTGATCAAGCGTAGTATCTAATTCATCTACACTCAATGGGCATGTAGATCCATAACATGAACCAATCATATTCGCGCAAACAATAAAGTAATCGTTTGGATTAATAATAGATCCTTCGCCTACCAGTCCCTTCCACCAATCAGCTACATCGGAATTGGCTGTAAGTGCGTGACAAACCCAGGCCACTTTTTTACCAGGCGTATATTCCCCATAATAATGATAGGCTATTTTAAGCTTTGGCAAACTAATCCCAGATTCAAGGGTAAAAGGTTGATGGTATTTATAGATGACTGGGTCCATTTTATCGCTTTCTTGTGCTAACTAAGTGGCTATTTGAATTACCTTTGTAAAGGTACAATATTTATAATTCCTATTCACGACACAAATTAACCAAATGGCAACGATCACTCTTAAGCGCACCGATTCTGATTATCAATTTCAAACCGTTGATGAAACAGGCCAGGTGATGACAATGGATATTCCAGAGGACCAAGGTGGTCATGGTAATGGTGTAAGACCAATGCAAGCTTTGTTGAGTGCTTTAGGTGGGTGTAGCGGTGTAGATTTGGTGATGATTTTAAATAAACAAAAAGAAATCATTGAGCATTACGAAATGGAAATTAGTGGAGAACGTGCAGAACATAAGGAACCTGCTTTATGGGAAACAATTCATATTATTTTCAAACTAAAAGGTTCTATGACAAAAGAAAAAGCAGAGAAAGCATGTGCTTTGTCTATTGATAAATATTGTTCAGTGGCTGCTACTTTAAGAGCTGCTGGTGCAGTGATCACTTGGGAGGTTGTTATTTTATAATTTTTTATTGCGCATTCATGAAACACGATCAGTCTAAATTAATACGTACACAAATTGAAAGAACTGCAGAGGGTGAACATTCCAGCCCTTTGTATTTAACTAGTAGTTTTTGTTTTGATGAAGCAGAGTCCATGCGCGCAGCGTTTGCAGACGAATCCGATGCGAATATTTATAGTCGTTTCTCTAATCCGAATGTGCAAGAATTTGTGGATCGTTTAGCTGTATTGGAGCATGCCGAAGCAGGCTTTGCTACAGCAAGTGGTATGAGTGCGGTGTTTGGTTCTTTCATGGCCTTATTAAAAAAAGGGGATCATCTTTTATCTTGTAATGCTGTTTTTGGTAGCACCCATAATGTGGTGACAAAATACCTACCAAAATACGGAATGGAATATAGTTATGTATCCGCAAATGCTTCTGCTGCAGAATGGGAAGCTGCGATACAACCCAATACAAAAATGATTTATTTAGAAACACCTACTAATCCTGGATTAGAAGTGTTAGATATTGCTATGATTAGTGCGATCGCAAAAAAGCATCATGTTATTTTAAATGTTGATAATTGTTTTGCCACTCCTATTGGTCAAACACCCATTGATCTTGGCGCAGACCTTGTCGTACATTCTGCTACGAAATGGATTGATGGACAAGGACGTGTATTAGGTGGTGCAGTAGTCGGTAGAAAAGATTTGATTCACGAAATTTATTTATTCTGCAGAAACACAGGGCCATCTCTATCCCCTTTCAATGCATGGATATTGAGTAAGAGTTTGGAAACCTTGGAAGTTCGAATGGAAAGGCATAGTAAGTCAGCTTTTTCGATTGCACAAAAATTAGAAGGGCATGCAAAAATTAATTTTGTAAAGTATCCATTCCTTAAATCCCATCCACAGCATGCCATTGCCATTAAGCAAATGAAAGACGGTGGCGGTATAGTTTGCTTTGAATTAAAAGGTGGATTGGAAGCAGGGCAACAATTTTTAAACCATTTAAAAATGCTTTCCTTGACTGCAAATCTTGGGGATAGCAGAAGCATCGCTTCGCACCCAGCAAGTACCACCCATTCTAAACTTTCCGAAGCAGAAAGACAAGCCCTTGCAATTACCCCAGGACTCATTAGAATTTCAGTTGGCTTAGAACATGAGGAAGATATTTTAAACGATATCCTACAAGCACTGGACGCCTAAAACATCCCTACAAAATACTTTAGTGCCCTGCTCACAACCATGAGTGGGGTATTTTTTTGCTATTCATTGTGTCCTTTTTACAATTTAGTTTGTATATTGAATACGCTTAAAATTCTAATGATTTAAAAAACAACCTATGAAATTAAAAACAGGTGTATTGCTCTCTTTAATGATGTTTCTCCAATATTATATTTGGGGTGCTTGGTACGTAACAATGGGTACCTATATGGGTGAAAAATTAGGTGCATCAGGTGTGGCCATTGGTGCTGCATATGGTGCTGGTGCAATTGCTACCATCATCTCTCCTTTCTTTGTAGGCATGATTGCGGATCGCTTTTTTGCTGCTCAAAAAATCATGGGTGTTCTACATATTGTAGGTGCTGCTTTATTATTTTACGCAACCAAAGTGGATAATACAAGTTTTTATTGGGTGATCCTTGTGTACTCTTTATTATACATGCCTACGATTGCTTTAAGTAATAGTGTCGCATTTGCACAAATGACAGATCCAGGAAAACAATTCCCTTGGATACGCGTTTTTGGAACCTTAGGTTGGATTGCCGCTGGTTTAGTGATTAGTCAATTGGGTATTGAAAAAACGGAGGGTACTTTTATTGTTGCTGCTGGTATTTCTGCAGCTTTAGGATTATTGAGTTTTGCTTTACCAAATACACCTCCAAAAGCAGCAGGCACGCCTTCTTCTATGGGTGCAATTTTAGGAAAAGATGCTTTTGTGTTATTGAAAAATAAATCTTTCTTAATCTTCTTTATATCGGCTATCGCAATTTGTATTCCTTTATCATTTTACTATGGATTTGCAAATTCTTTCTTAAATGAAATTGGTTTAGATAATGCAGCTGGGAAAATGACGATGGGTCAAATGTCAGAAGCCATTTTTATTTTAGCGATCCCATTCTTATTCAATAAAATTGGCGTTAAAAATATGTTGATTTTTGGAATCTCTGCATGGGTATTACGTTATGTTTGTTTTGCTTACGGTAATATGGATGCAAGTTGGATGTTGTATGCAGGCATTATTTTACATGGTATTTGCTATGACTTTTTCTTTGTAACAGGCTACATGTATACAGAAAAGAAAGCAGGTGAAAATATTAAAAATGCAGCTCAGGGTTTATTTACTTTTGCCACCTATGGTGTGGGTATGTTTATTGGAACCAATTACAGCGGATTTGTTGTAGAGCAAAATAAATTAGCAGATGCTACTGGCCACAACTGGACAAGTATCTGGTTAACGCCAGCAGCAATTGCAGGCGCAGTATTGATTGCCTTTATCTTATTCTTTAAAGAGAAAAAAGAAATAGCAGCTGCTTAACTCAATATTTTTAAAAGCCTATCCCCTGGGGTAGGCTTTTTCATTTATATTATTTAATTATATTTTTTCATTCTTCATTCTATCAATTATGAGAATCGCAATGTTAGGTGCTGGGTTTATAGGTCGTTTTTATGCAGATGCATTACAAGGCTACAGAAGTAAAGACAAAGTCGTAAGTATTTATGCACGCCGTGAAGAGTCGGCTAAAAAATTTGCAGCAGATTACAACTGTGCTCACTGGACCACCGAAATGGAGGAAGCCATTGCACATCCAGATGTAGATATTGTTTGCATCTCTTTACCCAATAATTTGCACGAAGCAGCTGTGATGATGTGTTGCAAACATAAAAAAGCAGTTATGACCACTAAGCCACTAGGCCGAAATGGTGCAGAAGCAAAACGTATGTTGATTGCAGTAGAAGAAGCAGGCATATTTAATGGCTACTTAGAAGATCTTGTTTATACGCCTAAATTTATTAAAGCCAACCAAAGCGTGAAGGAAGGCGCATTGGGTCGTGTATTATGGGCTAAGTCTCGCGAAACACATCCTGGCCCGCATAGTGAATGGTTCTGGGATATTGAGCAGGCAGGCGGTGGATGTATTTTAGATTTAGGTTGTCATTGCGTAGAGATATCAAGATCTTATATTGGCAAGGATATCAAACCAATTGAAGTGATGTGTTGGGCAGATACACAAGTCAAACCAATTGAGGCCGAAGATCATGCGATAGGATTGGTAAAATATGAAAACGGTGCGATTGGACAATTTGAAGTGAGTTGGACTTTTAGAGGAGGCTTAGATTTAAGAGACGAAGTGATGGGTACAGAAGGCACCATTTGGATCAATAGTTTTTTAAGAACTGGCTTTGAGATGTTTACCACTGGTAAAGGTGGTGACTATATTGCCGAAAAAGCAGAAAGTGATAGAGGTTGGTTATTCCCTGTGGGCGATGAATTGAATGAACTTGGATACAACCATATGTTCATGGACATGTTCAACTCCATCGAAAAAGGGGTAGCACCAAAAGAAACATTTTACGATGGCTATGTGGTGAATTGCATTTTAGACGCTGCCTATAAATCGGCTAAAACAAAATTATGGGAACCTGTTCAATTAGATTTTTGGAGAGGTAAAACTGGCTTAACTAAAGAAAGTCATTTAGTCGAATATGATGCGGACCATTATTTAGTGAAGGAAGAGATGACCCACTATGGTGCAAAGAAATTAATTCTAAAGCACAAGACGACAGGAAAAATATCTGAACAAACAATTAATTAATCCATTGGTGACTGCTAGTTTATGTCTACAAAAAATGCACTCCCCCATCATTTAAAACAGCTACTTGAAAAAGGTGAAGATCAGTTTCAGTCTGGTATCTCTGTAGACTGTGTGATTTTTGGATTTCATGAACAACAACTTAAAATCTTATTGCTGAAAGTTGATACTGTTCATAAATGGGCATTGCCAGGTGGTTTTATTAAAAAAACAGAGCACATCGAAGAAGCGGCTTATAGAGTATTACAAGAAAGAACAGGTGTTAAAGATATTTTCCTTCAGCAATTTCATGTTTTTGGTGCTCCTGATAGAGCTGATGCAAGTATACATCAGAAAAGATATCAAAGCTTTGGGATTAAAATACCTAAAAACAATTGGCTGATACAAAGATTCATCACTGTTGGATTTTATGCATTAGTCGATTTTAATGAAGTTAAAATTCAACCATCAGAACAAGAAGCACAATGGCAATGGATGGATATCGAATACTTAAATGGATTAATGATGGACCATGCAGCAATTGTTCAAAAAGCTTTGGAAACACTTAGAACTCAACTAGCCTACCTCCCTATTGGTAAAAACTTATTGCCAAAAAAATTCACGATGCCTGAATTACAGAAATTGTATGAAACCATATTAAATGAAAAGCTAGATCGCAGAAATTTTCAACGCAAATTGCTCAGCTTTGGTATTTTAAACCGATTGACTGAGACCAAAAAAGGGGGTGCACATAAAGCAGCCTACTTATACTCTTTCAATGAAAAGAAATACCAAAAAGCACTTAAAGATGGCTTATATGGAAGTTGGTAAATGATAGCCTTATTATATACAATGAAATGCCCTAAAAAATGGTAAGTTTAGGTATGCAAAGCTTGGGGAATCCATTTCATATTCATTTACTAGGAGATCATGCCATCTTAATTAAATTAAGTAAGGGCTTGAATGAGGGGATTGATCAGGATCTGCTTGCCCTTGCAGCATTTATAAAAGAACAAAAAATACAAGGGATCAAGGATATTATTTTAGCTTATGATAATTTAACCTTGGTGTATGATATCCTTGATTTTGATTCCAACCCCTATTTATACGTCAATCAGTTAGTCGCGAATTTTATTGCTGAAGCTACAAATCACAATGCGCTCAATAGCGCAAGCAGGTTAATTGAAGTACCTGTTTGTTATGATCCAAGTTTAGGGATTGATTTAGAAGCTGCTGCAAAAATTGCTAACTGTAATATTGAGGCGCTGATTCAAGAACATACAGCCCATATCTATACCGTGTATTGTCTCGGTTTTTTACCAGGCTTTGCCTATATGGGTGATGTTCCTAAGAAAATACAACTACCAAGACATCCACAGCCAAGAGCAACAGTAGTTGCAGGCAGTGTGGGCATTGCAGGAAAACAAACAGGCATCTATCCAATGGACTCACCTGGTGGTTGGCAAATTATTGGGCGTACACCTATAAAAATATTTGATACAATAAAACTCTCCCTTTTCAAAGCTGGAGATCAAGTAAAATTTAATCCCATTGACTTGGCATTGTTTCATGAATTAAACACCCAAGAAGATGTCCATTAAAATCATTAAAAAAGGTTTGTCCGATCGCATTGTTGATCAAGGGAGATTTGGTTTCCAAGATCTTGGCATTCAACCATCGGGACCCATGGACTTTTTATCGGCTCAATTGGCAAATATCATTTTAGGTAATGCGTTGAATCATCCTGTTTTTGAATTGCATTTCCCGGCTTCCACTTTTGAATTTCAAGAGCCTATGCTTATTTGTATTAGTGGTGCAAATTTTGTGCCGGTGATCAATGAAAAAAGCATTGCCCTCAATACTCCTATTCAAGTGTACCCTCAAGACCAACTTAGTTTTCTGCAACCACTAGAAGGTCGATCTGCGTATATCGCTTTTAAAGGCGAGCTGGATGAAAATAAAAAATGGTTAAATAGTTATACAAGTTTTCAAACCACTTTAAAAAAGGAGGATCATTTTTCTATAAAGCCTATTCCTATCTCTGATGAATTAGTCAATTCAGTTGAACATGATTTAGTACAACAAATTCAAAAGACCCTATTTAACGAACATGAGATTAGATTTATTCCCGGACCTGCCTGGAATGATTTAACACCTGCCTCCATTCAAGTATTGATGCATCAGTCATTTACGATTGATGCAAAATCAAATCGAATGGGTTTTTTATTGGAAGGGACGTCTATCCATTTAACTGAGCCAAAACAATATGTTTCAAGTGCAGTCACAATAGGCACATTACAATTGTTACCCAATGGTCAAATCATTGTCTTAATGGCTGATCATCAAACCATTGGAGGTTATGCCAATTTGGGTCAAATAATTTTGGTAGATTTACCTAGGCTTGCACAATTAAATAACCATAGTCATTTTAAGTTAAGCATTACCAATGTTCAAACAGCCCATCAACTTTATCGATCAATACAGTCCTGGTTTATCCATTGACATTAATTGTGATATGGGAGAAGGTATGCAAAACGATGCCTTCTTAATGCCCTATATTAGTAGTGCAAATATTGCATGTGGGTATCACGCTGGGGATGATGCTACCATTAAAAGAACCATCGAATTAGCTTTAGAAAACAATGTGGCTATTGGTGCGCATCCAAGCTACAATGATCGAGAAAATTTTGGGAGACTTACTCAACCTATTGCTTTAGTTGAACTCGCTGAACTAATAAGTGATCAAATATATTTATTTGAAAAAATCACAAACCAGATGGGTTGCAAGATTCATCATATAAAATTGCATGGTGCTTTGTACAATGATTGTGCAAAGGATGCTTTATCAAGTAAGATTGTAGCACAAACAATTCAAGCCATTGATCCTTCCATCATGTTGTATGGATTGAGCGGGAGTGATACGATAAAAGAAGCAAAAGCAATTGGCTTACAAACTGTACAAGAAGTTTTTGCAGATAGAACCTATCAGTCAAACGGACAATTAACACCAAGATATTTGGATCATGCACTCATCACAGATCCAATTGAATCTGCAAAGCAGGTCTTATCAATGGTGTTGGACCAAGAGATAAAGACAGTTGACGGAACCATGATTGCAGTCAACGCAGAAACAATTTGTATTCATGGAGATCATGAAGCAGCAGTAGAAATCGCAAAACACTTATTCAGTACATTACAACAATACCAGATTGAAATCAACCAACCCTAATTCAAAAGCGACACTACCCTCTTTAACTGGAATAAGTTTAGGTGCTGCTTTTTTGATGGCCAATTCATCTATTGGACCCGGTTTTCTAACTCAAACTTCATTTTACACAGAACAACTATTGACTAGTTTTGGGTTTGTTATTTTAATTTCTATCCTTCTTGACTTTGGTGCACAAATTAATATTTGGAGAGCCATTACATTAAGCGGAATGCGTGCTCAAGAAATTGCGAATCAATTATTACCGGGCCTTGGATACATTTTATCTTTATCAGTGGTACTAGGTGGATTTGCATTCAATATTGGTAATATTGCAGGATGTGGACTTGCACTCAATATATTAACGGGTATCAGCTTTGCAAAAGGGGCTATGTTAAGTGGTATCATTGCCATACTTATTTTCTGGATAGATGAGATAGGAAAAATGTTAGACCGCCTCACCAAAATCTTAGGCATCGTAAAAATAAGTTTAACCTTATTAATTGTATATGCAGCAAACCCACCCATATTGGATGCAGTGCACCATAGTTTTGTACCAGAACAAATTTCTTTATTGGCTATTGTAACGATTGTGGGAGGTACAGTGGGCGGCTATATTACCTTCTCCGGCGCACATAGATTGGTGGATGCTGGCATGGTAGGCCCAGAACATATTGGGTTTGTGACTAAAAGCGCAAGCAGGGGGATTCTCATCTCCTCGTTTATGCGCTTTATTTTATTCTTAGCAGTTGTTGGTGTGGTGTCACAAGGCGTGCATCTAGATAAAAATAATCCTGCTGCCACTGTATTTGAAACTGCTGGAGGAAGATGGGGTTTATTTGTGTTTGGCATTGTATTATGGAGCGCAGCCATTTCATCTGTGATAGGTGCATCCTATACCTCTTATTCATTTATTAAAAAATTAGACATCCCATTTTTAAATCATGAGCGATTTTCCATTAGCGGATTTATCTTGATTTCTACTTCTTTATTTATTTGGATTGGCAAACCAAAAGAATTGTTACTTTTTGCCGGATTAATCAACGGATTCATACTCCCATTTGCACTCGCCATTATGTTAATTGCAAGCCGAAGAATTCCTGTTTTAAAACAATATAAATACCCCTTGTGGATAGAACTAGCTGGTTGGCTTGTTGTAGTGTTGATGGGTTCCATGAGCATCTATGCTCTCATTGAAACTATCATTCAATAAAAATGTCCTAGAATTTTAATTGACTTTCACATCCGTATCCAATAAATCCAACTTTTGTTCTTTAGGTTTTACGCCAAAATTATAACGGATATTAATTCCAAATCTTCTTGTATCGTTTTCTCTAAATCCTACGGCATAAATACTACCCTGCCTAAGTGTAAATGTATTTTTATTGGTAAAGAAGATGTCGTTCATGGATAAGGTCACCGTTAATTTTTTATTCAAAAATTGTCTATTCAATGAACTATTCAATTGACCAAAATTATCTAATTCATAAAATTGCTGTTGCCCATTGGTTCTCCAAAATCCATTGATAGTGAATGTGGATAGTTTATCTAATTTCAATGATTGGAAGGTAAAGAAAGTCCAAGTGGCTTTATCAAATACGATTGGCTTTTGTTCATAAATACCATTGTATACATTATGGTTCAATTGGGCACCCACCACAGCAAAAAATGCTTTACCAGGAGGTATCACTGCAATCCCTCTAAAATAGGTCTCTCTACTTTTACCTAGATTGTCATAAGTACGATAAGAAATTTGTTTATTTTCAGTCGATTGATACAACACATTCGTAAAAATATCTTTAGTCTCGTTTACCCCAAAAGCAAAAATTGGCTTGTCGTCCACACTGATATTCGCCTCGTAATTAGAAGTGAATTGAGGCCTTAAACTCGGATTACCTGTTTCGTATAAAAAAGGATCAATGTATCTAGGAAATGGATTCAAAAACTCATAACTAGGCCTGCTGATAGTTTTACGGTACACTAAATAGCCTCGCAATTCATAGCCAGAAATTTTAAATAGTTTACGGCTTAAAAATACATAGGGGAACGCATCTGTTCTATTCAACGAAAAAGACGTATCAGAAGGAATTTTTTGTTCTCCTTGCATGATAGTCTGCTCTACCCTAGTTCCAACTTTAAGCACCACTGCGCCCCAAGTTTTTGATCCCTGAAGATACCCTGCATTAATTTGTTCTTTAAATGTATATTGACTAGTTCTAAAGTCATCTTTAATATTCTTCCCATTCAACTCTCTTTGATAATTGGCTTGATTTTTAAAATACAATAAACTTGATTTTACGCCTGTTTCAACAGTAACCCCTTTCCACTTCTTTTTATAATCTGTTTGATAAGTATAAAAATCTCTATCATTAGAAAAATCACCAAATCCCTTTGAAACAAACCCACCAGCAAGTAGTGAATTATTATATTGTTGATCTGTGGAGGCTCTTATTATATTATAAGAAAAATCAATCGTCCACTCTCCACCTAAAGAATCTAATTTAAGTTTAGACCTTACAGATTGGTTCAAATTAAAGTTGGACCCATCATTATTCACCAATGAACCAATTGCACTCAGATTTTGCTTTGCATTTCTTACAAGAAAGGATTCATTATTAGTGGTATTCACAAAAGATTGTCCACTTACCCTTGCATCATAGTTTAATTCAAAACGATCTGTCCAATTTCTACCTAAGCCAAATCCAATATAAGCAGATCTATTTGGACTCAAAGTTTTTGCAGTTTGTTTCAATACCGTATCGATGGATAAAAAGCGATCTGTATTTACAATACTATATCCGTCATTTTGATTGTATTGCGTATTCAAATAGGAATTGTACTTATCTGTGGTATTGTTTAATGTAAGCCCAATAAATTGGTTTCCATAAACACCTTGATTCATTCCAGTATTCACTGAACCATTTAAACCAATCTTAACCCCTTTTTTTAGAACGATATTCACCACACCTCCACCACCAGAAGCATCGTATTTTGCAGAAGGCGTCCTTACTAATTCTATTTTTTGAATAGAACTTGGAGGTAAACTTTTTAATAAGGTGGCCATATCAGAAGCGCTCATTCTTAACTCTCGTCCATTGATTTGAATGCCTGCAGGTGACAATCCATTTAAATAAATATTACCATCTTGGTCAATGAAGATGCCAGGAATTTTTTCCATCGTCTCATAGGCATTGGTCGACGCAGCCGCTAAAGGTTCTGGATCCACCACCGATTTATCATCCTCTTGTCTAATCAAAGGCTTAGTGGAAGTTACCACGACTTCTTTTAATTGATCATTCGTTTCCTTCAATTGAATCTTTAAACTATTTAAATTTTCAAATTTGATTGTCCTGTTGTCTATTTGATATCCTACTGCACTCGTTTTTATTTTATAGAGTTTCCCAGGCTCTAACATACTGGCAGCAACGCCATTGCTGTCCGCGACTAGATTTTTAGGCATCGTACTATCAATCATTTGAATCGTGATATTGGCAAAAGCAATGGGTTGGCTTTTTTTGTCTACAACAGACAACTTCAATGGTGCTATTTGACCAAAGCCGGCCTTTTGTACCAATACAATGAATAAAAAGAATAGGACTCTTGTATACTTTTTTTTAAGCCACATCATCTAACTATAAAAATTTTGTGGAGAATAGCGGGTTCGAACCGCTGACCTCTTGCATGCCATGCAAGCGCTCTACCAACTGAGCTAATTCCCCATATTAAAAAATGTACCTACAATAAAAAGAGCAACGAAAAATCGTTGCTCTTTTTTATACAAGATTTTTTTTAAATTAAGTTTTCTCCTACGCCGTCAATCCAATCTTTTACAGCTGCAGTCGTAACAGATTTTGGACGCTCTAATGGGAAGCCTAATGCACGATCCCATGTTAAGCTTGCCAATACACCTAAAGCACGGCTTACTGCAAATAAAACGGTGTAGAATTCGTACTCCACAATGCCATAATGCACTAATAAGGCACCACTATGCGCATCCACATTAGGCCAAGGATTTTTTACTTTTCCTAATGATTCTAAAATTGGTGGTACGGTTTCATAAATATTCCAAACCGTATTCACTAATTTATCATCTGGTAAGTGTTTTTTACCAAATTCCATTTGTGCGGTAAAACGAGGATCTGTTTTTCTTAAAACGGCATGACCATAACCTGGTACAACTTTACCTTCGCTCAATGTCTTTTGAACATAATCAAGAATCTGCTCTTTAGAAGGGCTATCCGATCCAATCTGTTCTTGCATTTCTAAAATCCATTTAATCACTTCTTGATTTGCTAATCCATGTAAAGGACCAGCTAAACCATTCATTCCTGCGGCGTAACTCAAATAAGGATCACTTAAAGCAGATCCTACTAAATGCGTTGTATGCGCAGAAACGTTTCCACCTTCATGGTCTGCATGAATGGTCATATACAAACGCATTAGTTCTTTTGTGCTTTCATCTTCGTAACCCATCATGTATGCGAGGTTACCAGCCCAATCTAATAATCCGTTTGGATGAATGTGTTGGTTGTTCTTATATTTTCTTCTGTAGATATACGCAGCAATTCTTGGCAATCTTGCGATCAAGTCCATTGAATCATCATAGGTATACTGCCAGTAATCTTTTTTATTCATCCCCTTTGCATATGCTTGCGCGAACTTGCTTTCTGTTTGCAAAGCCATCACTGCAGCAACATACATGGTCATTGGGTGTGCATTTATTGGAAATGCATCTATCACATCAAATACATGAGAAGGAACATGGCTTCTTCTTTGCCAGTTACTAGTCACTTTTTTAACATCTCTGTCAGTTGGTAATTCACCAATCATCATTAGGTAAAACAACCCCTCTGGTAATGGCTCGTCGCCACCTAATACTTTTGGTAATTTTTCTTGTAATTCTGGAATCGAATAGCCTCTGAAACGAATACCTTCTTGCGCATCTAATAAACTCGTCTCTGTAACAAGACCAGTCATGCCTCTCATACCTTGATACACTTGCGCTAAAGTGATTTCTCCAATCTTCTTTTCGCCGTGTATTTTAAGCATTTCTTTGATCTCAGTAGCTGCGACAGTTGCTTTCTCACCAAAACGGTCTTTGATCTCTTCCATATACCCAATTATTATTGTTAAAGAAACGGTTTAAAATTGGACACAAAGTTAACTAAGAAATGCTTATTTAGGGGCTTTTTTGTATAAATAATAGACCACAAAGACAAAAATAATGTTGGGTATCCAAGCCGCTATAAACGGAGGTAGATTGCCCTTTGTGGAGAAGATGGTAGAGAACCTATCTGTGATAATAAACAATGCTGCAATGGTAAAGCCCATCGCCAAATGCGCTCCACTACCACCCCTGACTTTTCGGCCAGCAATGATGGCACCAATCATGGTTAAAAGCAACACAGTAATGGGGGTTGCATCGCGTCTATAAAGTTCTATTTTTAACTCATTTAAGCCTTCTGAACCCCTTAAGGCTTCCGTCTTTATCTGCTTAATTAACTGCGGGGTTGTTAATTTGTCTTTGGCATATTTATCCTTTTCCAAATCCACCGGTTTGAAAGGATATTTTTTATGGGTATTTGGCAAATAAGTCACCAGTTCTTTTTTGTCCGTTACTTTACGTTCTAGCACTTCGGACAATTCCCAATCCTTTTTTGCGGTATCCCAAACAATTGCTTCCGCACGAATATTATACACTACTTGATCCCCCTTGACAGTATATGCAAAAAAGTTACTCCCTCTTTTATAGGCAGTATCGTACCCATAAATGCCTGCGTAAGTAAAGGAGTCAATCCTAAAATAATAATCATTAGACCCTCTTAATAAAGCATTGTAGGAAGAGTTCGCGTCAATATAAGTGGCTTCAAAATCGCCACGAATATTATTTGCTTTTGGTACAATCCATTGGTTCGCTATCCATAATACCAACCCTAAAAATAAGCCTCCTATCCAATAAGGTCTTAACCAACGATTGTATGAAGTACCACTTGCTAAAATAGGAACAATCTCTGTTTGTCCTGCCATTTTTGAAGTAAAAAAAATCACCGCAATAAAAACAAACAATGGAAATAACAGTGCAATAATATGGGGTATAAATCCAACATAATAATTATTGATGATCTCGGAACTCGTCAAACCAGATCGCACAAAATCATCTGTTTTTTCACTCACATCAACAACTACTGCAATGACTGCAAAGAAAAAAATGGCAAAGAAAAACACTGCCAAGAATTTTTTTAGTATGTACCAATCCAGTTTTTTCAATGCTTATAATCTTTTACTTATTTGAGGAATCATGGCTGTTTTCCATGCTTTATAATCTCCGGCAATAATATGTATTCTTGCTTGTTCGACCAACCAAAGGTAAAAGGATAGGTTTTGTATGCTAGCCAATTGCATTCCTAGTATTTCATCTGCAGTAAACAAGTGCCTTAAGTATCCTTTGGTATAGTATTGACTCATTTCATTAGGGATACCGGGATCTATTGGACTAAAATCTTTGTACCACTTTTTATTCTTAATATTGATGACGCCTTCAGAAGTAAACACCATGCCATTTCGCCCATTTCTGGTAGGCATCACACAATCAAACATATCTATCCCTAAATCAATGGCCTCTAAAATATTCCAAGGGGTGCCTACACCCATTAAATAACGCGGCTTATCCTTTGGTAAGTTTTCACAACATAGGGCGGTGAATTCATACATTTCTTCCTCGGTCTCCCCCACACTTAATCCACCTATGGCATTGCCTACTGCATTTTTAGAAGCAATATATTCACAAGAAGCTTTTCTTAAATCTTTATATAAACCACCTTGTACAATTGGAAATAAATTCTGTGTATGACCATATAAGTCGGGTGTTTCTGCCAATCTATTAAAACACCTGTCCAACCAAGTATGCGTTAAATCCATGCTTTTACTTACGTATTCATAGGTACTTGGAATAGGAGGACATTCGTCAAAAGCCATAATAATATCGGCACCAATACTTCTTTGTATATCCATCACATTTTCTGGAGTAAATAAATGCTTACTACCATCGATATGAGATTGGAAGACCACCCCTTCTGGTTTGATTTTTCTGTTATTGGCCAATGAGAAGACTTGGTAACCGCCACTATCCGTTAAAATTGGCCGATCCCAGCCCATGAATTTATGCAGTCCGCCAGCAGCTTCAAGCACTTCTGTGCCAGGTCTAAGGTATAAATGATAGGTGTTGCCTAAGATAATTTTTGCATTGATATCCTGCTTCAATTGTTGTTGTGTCACTGCTTTTACAGTACCAATGGTCCCCACAGGCATGAAAATGGGTGTCTGGATGACCCCATGATCGGTCGTGATGGTGCCTGCTCTTGAAGCACCGTCTTGACTCTCTGCTGCTAATTCAAATTGTAATGCCGCCATAGGGCAAAGGTAAGGTCAAAAATCTTTACTTTTGCCCTATGACAATCAATCTACCCTTTTCATCAACACTTATATCAGAACTACTTATAGGCTTTTTTGCAGCTGTTATTGCCATTCAGGTTTTTTATTATTTATTCTTTTTTTTAAGACTTGCTATTTATAAAAAGCCAAAAAAAACAGGGCATGTAGAGCACCCAGTTTCTGTAGTGATTTGTGCCCGTGACGAAGCAAATAACTTGGCGAATACTTTGCCAGGTGTTTTGGTGCAAGAATATAGTACCACGCACGAAGTGGTATTAGTGAATGACAATTCAGAAGATGAAACGAAATATTTATTGGATGAATTTAAAAAATCATTTAAAAATTTGAACCCAGTAATGTTGACGCAGGAAGCGAAAATGATTGCAGGCAAAAAATTTCCACTTTCTATGGGTATTAAGTCTGCGAAAAATGAGACATTATTATTAACAGATGCAGATTGTTTACCTGCAAGTGAGCATTGGATGCGATTGATGCAGGATGGCTATGATGAAGGGAAAGAAATAGTACTGGGTTATGGTGCATATAAAAAGAAGCCAGGCTTATTGAATAAACTCATTCGATTTGAGACCTTTCAAACTGCATTGCAATACTTCTCCTATGCCTTAGCAGGATTACCTTATATGGGTGTTGGACGTAACCTTTCTTATAAGCGTGAATTATTTATCAAGAATAAAGGCTTCTCTTCGATCAATCAAATACCAAGTGGTGACGATGATTTATTCATCAACCAAGTGGCCAATAGTCGCAATACAGCGATTGTGGTAGACCATGATGCGCACACACTCAGTGAACCAAAGACCAGATTTAAAGATTGGATGAACCAAAAATACCGTCATTATACCACCAGTAAGTTTTATAAAAAGAAGCATGTTTTTTTATTAGGCTTATATGCCATCAGTCAATTCTTAGTTTACCCTGCAATGATTGTAGCAATTATTTTTACAAAAGAGTATACTATTATTATTGGTATATGGGCGTTTAGAGCAATTCTACAAGGACTTATTTTGCGTGGTACAATGAAAAAATTAAATGAGCTAGACCTTTGGCCTTGGTACATTTTATTTGATATATGGTCCATCTTCTATTATTTGATTACCTTGCCTAGTGTATGGAAAGCTCCACAGAAAAATTGGAATTAATTACCCGTTACTTTGACGATTTTACACCTGCACAATTAGCACAACTAGCAGGATTAGAAGCGGCATACCAGGAATGGAATGCAAAGATCAATGTAGTATCCAGAAAAGACATTGACCAGATTTACCTACACCATGTATTGCACTCGCTAAGTATTGCTGCCATTGCAGAATGGACACCAGGCACACAAGTGATTGATATTGGCTGTGGTGGCGGTTTCCCCACTGTACCTTTGGCGATCTTCTTCCCAGAAGTACAATTTTATGCAGTCGATAGCATTGCTAAGAAATTAAAAGTAGTGGACGCCGTTTGTGAGATGGTGGGCATTAAAAATATTGAGACAAAGCATACCCGTGTAGAAGACATCAAAAATAAAAAATTCGACTACGCAGTGAGCAGAGCCGTGGCACCACTTAAGGATTTATGGAGATGGGCGAATCCAGTACTCGTTAAAAAAACAAATCAACCCAATGGTTTAATTTGTTTAAAAGGCGGTGATTTGCATCAAGAGATTTTTGAAAGTGGCACTAGACCAAAGATGATGCCGATCTATGATATCTTTAAAGAAGATTACTTTAAAGAGAAATATATTATTCAAGTGAAGAAATAAAATAAGGCGTTCAATTGAACGCCTTATTTTATAATTTGAAATAACAATTAATTCGGAATCTCTATTTTATTATTACTTCTATTAATGTCTGGCATTCTTTGACTAGGATCAATCTCGATTGATTTAATCGCACTCAATGGTTGCGTTGTTTCAAAGGTATAAGTTGGTTGCGCCCATTTCCACTCAGGATGATTGATTTGCTTTATATTAGCTTCTTGTTGTTTTCCTCCCAACATTAAATCCAATGGCATATAATGTAATTCACTAGTGCCATCTTTATAAGTAATAACAACTTCTACTGGCATTGGGAACTTCCCTACTCTTTGAATACTTATTAAAGCAGCATTGCCGCTTACTTGAATGTCATTCAAACCATAATCAATGGTCTTGGTACTATTTACCCAATATTCTTTTAACCATTGCAATTGTAAGCCACTTGTTTTTTCTGCGACTCTTATAAAATCATTTGCATTTGGGTGCTTGAATTTCCAAGTGTTATAATAGTTCAACATCAATTGATCACGTTTAGCTTCTCCCATCACATAACCAAGTAATCCTATGAAAGTACCACCTTTACTATAGGCTGCATTAGAATAAGCATAGTTGGTATTAAAATGATCGGCATGTGTTGACATAGGCTCTTCGAAACCACTTTTAGCCAACGCTAAATAACCATTATAGTTGCCAAACTGCACAGCAGGCAACATCGTTGCTTGTCTTTCTAAATTAGCGACAATTTGTTTTTTTGCTGCTTCACTAATATGAGGCGATTGTGTTGCAAAGTTTTTCTCATAATGATGCGTCACATCATCTTCGCCATAACTTGTGAATCCTTCATCCATCCATGCGAACAAGCTTTCATTAGAACCTAAAATATGTTGGTACCAGCTGTGTATCCACTCATGAAAAACGGTGCCTAATCCAGGGCCTTTTAATAAAGTAGCCATCGCATACTCCATACCACCATCACCACCTTGAATGAAAGAGTATTGAGGATAAGGATAAGCACCCATTTTCTTTTCCATATAAGGCAATGCTTTTTCAGCAGCCCATAAAACATTGGCCCAAGCACTATCCGCTTTTGCATCTTTTGCTTTATAGTAAACATGAATGGTTAAACCTTTACGCACTTCTTTAGACAAATGCTTAAAATTATTATCTGCAAACCATACAAAGTCATGAATGTTATTGCCTTTGAAATTCCAAACCTTATGACCATCTTTATCCAATGGTGCTGTTGGATTTTGAAGCACCCCAGTCCCGCCCACCATATAGGCTTTATCCATTCTTAATGTTACATCAAAATTACCCCATACACCATAAAATTCTCTCGCTATGTAAGGGTTGGTATTCCAGCCTTGGTAGTCGTATTCTACCATTTTAGGATACCATTGACTCATAGAATAACGCACACCTTCCGCATTGTCTCTGCCTGATCTTCTTACTTGAAGTGGCACTTGCGCTTCAAATTGTAGATTCATTTTTACAGCAGACTTTGGCAGGATAGGTTGCGCTAAAACCACTTCTAAAATGGTTTCATGCTCAATTAATTGTTGTGTCTTACCATTGATAGTAATGGTATTCACTTTTTGAATGCCATATTCTTCAGGCTTTAAATTTTGGATACGATCGCGCACACGCATATCCCAATCTTTGATATCTTCTCCTCTTCTGTTCCCTAAAATTGTTTTACCCAATTCACGGCTTCTAACATCCATATTTGAATTAGGCTGGAAAGCATTCCAATACATATGGAAGTATACTTTGCGTAAAGTGTCTGTTGAATTGTTGGTGTACAGGATTTCTTCTGTACCCTTGATGGTATTTTTTTGTACGTCTAAACTAGCATCAATTTTATAATTGATCTGTTGTTGCCAACGATCGGCTTGCGCCACTGCGAAATTTACAAAAGCAATTACTGCAATAAACAAAAGGGATAGCTTCTTTATCATAGGACTGAATTAAGAAGCTAATTTAATCAAAAAATAGTTATGTAAATAATTATAATTAGAAATTGCAAGACATTTTAGCCTCTTGTAATGACTATTTTTTGTTTATTAAATCGCTAACCAACTTCTCAAGTGCCTCTAAGCGTTTCTTTTGATCTTCAATAATAACTTGTTGCTCCTGTATCCCCTTAGTCAAAATTGGAATAATAGCAGTATAATTAACACTCAATAACTTATCTTTATCTGCAGATTCGTGTACTAAGTTTGGTAATATTTTTTGTAACTCTTGTGCAATGAAGCCATTTTCCTTAATTGAATAATCTAAGGATGCTAAATTCATTTTTTTATCGTAAGTAACTGGATATAGCTTTTGGATGATAGAAAGAGAGTTTTGAATAGGGGTGATATTTTTCTTTAATCGGATATCAGAGGTAAGGTTAGTACCTGCTGAAGAAACGGTTCCATATACTGCAAGTTTTCCCAGATTATCTAAGATCATACCAGAAATATTTGCGCCCTCTGTTCCAACTCTAAAATTAATATTCCCGTTTCCAAAATTATCAAAATACATGCCATTTTGAAATGTTCTAAATACCATACTACCCGAACCATCTAATTGAAATAGTCCCTTATTTGGTGTATCATAATCAACACTAGATTTAAATTCAATCCCAGAACCCCAAGAATTTGAACTTTCGGAATTTATGGTCAGACCAAAATTAGCATTTCCTGAGTTAATTTTTAAAGTACCCGGCAATTCAGTCGAGCCATCATCTTTAAACTGCCAACGATATTGACTCAAATTATTATTGATTAAAAAATTAAAATTATCATAAGAAAAAGATGCTGCGGACCAATAATCTTCATTACTATCGTCATCATCTTGATTAGCAAAATACATATCCTCTCTTAACTGTATTTTATTACGATCCGCATAATTTAATTCTACGCCATAGGAGTTCCATGGTTCATTAAGTTCATCTTCTGTAGCAGCACGAGTAGCTAATTTTAAATATGGCCCTGTCGAATTAATACTTGCATTGTTGGTTGGAGTAGAAGTACCTGTGCTTGTAAAATTAATAGCATGATTGTCTGTGAAGTTTAAATCTCCTGGCATATCTGTGATACCAGTTTTTTTAAATTTCCAACGCTTATTCCCTATATCTATGAACGCAGCATCTTCAATGATCCAGATATAATTAGTATTCCCATAATTCATTTGCACCCACTTAGCACCATCTGGCGCATATAAATCGATAGAGCCATCTGCATCAGGGTCATCATCATTTATATTCTGTATGTCTCCTAACTTACTGCCATTGGCAAAATTGATTGTAGTGGGCGTAATAGAACCTGCTCCAATCACATTTGCCATTGTTATATTATTCAAAAATGTTTTTTTTCCATCAATAGCTTGATCGTTCATTAAATCTACAGCTCCATTAGTAATAAGTCCTTCATATTTTGTATTCGTGGCATTATCACCAGTATTGTTTCCTTGAAGTGTTGTTGTGCCTGTTATGGTTAATGAAGGCAGATCACTTTTGAAATTATACCCATTAATTATTACATCATTAATACTCGTAGCTTTAGCGACCCCAATATTAGGAGTTATTAAAATAGGTGAGGTAATGGTTGGACTATTGGATAATACAACATTATCCAAACCCGTTGTTGCAATTGCTTGAACATTAGCTGTAGATGAAGTAGTATTTCCAAGAATGGTATTTGTAGGTAAACTTTGAAATTTAGCATAGGTCACTGCACCATCAGCTAATTTTATATTGGTGATACCTGCATCTGCCACACCTACACTACCTGCATTGGCGGCTACATAATCTTTGACTGCTTTTTGAGTGGGGAATAAAACATCACTTGAAGATGTTCCCCCTAAATCTGTAGCCGTTGATTTATTGGAAATACTTTCTTTAAGCTCTAAACCTAAACTAAGGTCTGTTGTGTTTACTTTTAAATTGATTCTATTGGATAAGTTTAAAGTATCTCTTTTTATACGACTACTTAGCATGGCAGATGTATCTGAGATTTTCAACTTGGTAAGTAAAGATGAATCCGAATAGGTTTGTTTAGTAAATTTAATGGTGTCGGCTGCATTTAACTTAGTACCTAATGTTGTAGTGATTGCACTTACATCTGCAGTATCTGCTTTTGAATTGATTCTTTTTAAAAAACGAGTAGTATCTGTTGCAGTTACTGCTATTAAATCTAAAGCAGTTTGTGTTTTTGTACTTATTGGCTTATCTGCATCTGCTGTATTATTTATTTTATCTAGGGCCAAAGCAGATTTTAATTCCGTAATGGTAGAAAATCCCGTTCCTCCTTTAGAAACAGGCAATATGCCTACTATATTTTCCGCATCTACACTTTTAGCAAATTGAGCATAAGCCACATATTGAAATTGTGTGGTACCCATGGTAATAAAATTATTACCCGCTGCAGGATCCATTTCAATCTTTAAAAACTTAGGGGACAATTTCCAATTAATATTATTGAAGTTTCCTAATGTACTTATTGCACCTGTATCTCCTATCACTGCTGTAAATAAACCCTGGGCATTAGTGGTTACTTTTCTTATTTCGGTATACTCAGCTGCACCCGTAGCATTAGTTTTTAGGATACTTAATTTTATGGTGATATCCTGTGAAGCAAGTATCACATTATTACTCGTTCTGGCAACTCCCTGAAAATTTAATCCAGTTTGTGCATTCGTATTAATCATTACTATGGATAGCAACATGATATATAAAAATCGTAGGTTGATATTATTTTTTCTCATAAATTATAGTTTGATGATTTTGTAAATGCCTGTTTTAGCATTGCCTTTACTTGGCTTAAAGTATACTTTCATATAAAATATACCTGAAGGATAATTTTCCATTAAAATGTCTTTCTCGTAACTGCTAAAAATTGTACCCGCATCTTGTGTAAATACAATAGCCGATTTAGCATCTATCAATTGGATTGATAGATTACCCATTTCATTAAATCTTGCTTTTATATGTAGTAAATTAAAAGTGGGATTAGGGCCGATTATTATTTGAGAACCAAACACGATTGGGCCATATTCATTCATGGCTGTGACAATACTGGTCATAGGTTGTAATGCCCCTGTATTTAAAAAGTAATTAACAGCGGCAAAATGGGCAATGGAAACCGACTCCCCAATACTCCATTCCATAGTAGCTACCGAACCTCCCCCATTATTTAGGGTATATGGGCTGATAGATTGGGCATACATATTTGAAAAATCCGTAGAAACGAACAAAACAATAAAAAGGATAATACGACCAATGGGGACTGAGCACATTATGCTATTGAATATTAGGGTATTTTTAAATGCTGGGTTAACATTCAAAAATATCATGCACTAACCCTCTATTCATAATAGGGTATTCAATAACTGTATGAACTTCAGAAATTCATCTGTTTTCAATATAAATACAGGCCTAAAAAGCTAAAATTTAGAAAAATACTCGGTTGGCGTACATTGATGGTACTTTTTAAAAGCAAGGTTAAAAGTGCTTTTTGAAGCAAATCCTGCTTCGCTTGCGATGCCTTCAATGGTATAATTAGAAAGATATTCTTTATTAATTATTTTAGTAATGTATTCGATCCTATACTTATTTAAAAAGTCGTTAAACCGCTGTCCAAAATGGTTATTGATAATAAAAGACAACTCTCTTGAAGGAATAGCTAAAGCCACTGAAACTTGATTGATATTCAAATCCTTATTCAAATAAGGCTTCTCGATTTTAAAATAATCTACAATCCTTTCCATTTCCAGCTTATAGTCCTCATTGATATAAGGAAACATATAGCTTTTATCATTTATTACATCTGATGGCACTTCCTTGTACTTTACAAATGGAAGTCCGGATAATATTTCAGGATGTGTCAATAAATAGGCGGCCATGACAAAAAATCCTACAGACACAAGCAAACTTGGAATTTGCATGAGTAGATCATCATTATAATAGGATGGTAAAAAAAATACCGTTAACATAAAACCTATAATCCCAAAAAATATAACCGTCGATGTAATGGTAAATAATTTTAACCATTTTAACACATTGCTAATTTGAATTTGTATGGAACTTTCCTTATGCACTTTTTTATAAGATAAAATTAAATTCCATTGTAATACCAAATAGATAATAGCCAAAATTAATCTAAATAAGATTGAAAAATTTTCAGGTAAAAAACCAGCCTGATATTTAAAAGTAGTTGGCCAATAATTTAAAGAATCTTGAATGACTGTTACCTTTTCATTCACAGGAAGTAAATAAAAAGGTATATAGTTAATAAGCACAATAAAAAACGGAATCAAATGAATGACATCGCGTTTTTGAATTTTTTTCTCGTTAAATAAAACTGCCCTAACATATAAATAAGAGAACGGGGCAATTAAAAAATTAAGCGGGAGTCCAGTTTTAAAAACATGAGGGAACAGTAAAATATATTCAGAATATAAAATCAAAAATAGAATAACCGACCAGCAATGTACAAGTAATAAAATAGACAAAACATAATCTGCATATGACTTAGCCGCATTTTTAGTAAAAAGTAACATGTAGATGATTACTAAAACTAAAAAAACACTGCCAATAAAAATTAAGTTTGTCATTAGGTTTTTAAGGTTTCCCCGCCACCACAATCACAATTTCCCCTTTCACTTGCTTTGCAGTAAAATGCAGGATTAAATTGTCGAGGGTATCTGTGATATTTTCTTCAAACATTTTTGTGAGCTCTCTACTTACCGCAGCCTTACGCTCTGGACCAAATGTGGCTTTAAAAAGTTCAAGGGTTTTTACAAGGCGCATAGGACTTTCATAAAAAATCATGGTGCGTTCTTCATTGGCTAGCGCGTCCATTAATGTTTTTCTACCTTTCTTTAATGGAATAAAGCCTTCGAAGATAAAACGATTGGTAGGCAAGCCGCTGTTCACTAAAGCAGGCACAAATGCGGTGGCACCTGGTAAACTAGTCACTGGCACACCTGCAGCTTTACATGCACGCACCAATAAAAATGCAGGGTCCGAGATACCTGGCGTGCCTGCGTCAGTGATGAGTGCAATATTTTTTCCTGCCATCAATTGTTGCACTAAGTGTTCCACCACTTTATGTTCATTGTGCTGATGAAAAGGCGTAAGTGGCTTTTGAATTTGATAGTGCTGTAACAACTTGGAAGAAGTCCTAGTATCCTCACATAAAATAAAATCCACAGATTGTAAAGTCTCTACCGCTCTAAAAGTAAAATCTTTTAAATTTCCAATGGGTGTAGGGACTAAATATAACATGGTTGTAAATGAATGAAGTCGATTATAATACCACTACTTCAAAGTATTCCATCACCGCATTCGCTAATAATTGCTTACTTGCTTCGGTTGCCATTGCGACTGCAGTAGCTTCATCGGCAGCTTCAATTTGTAAGTTGATATTTTTTCCAACGCGAACGTCTTGTATTCCTGATAAACCTAAATTATGTAATCCGCCTAAAACTGCTTTTCCTTGAGGATCTAATAAATCCTTTAATGGCATTACTTTAATTTGTACTTGATAGATCATACTTTGTTATTGAGTGATTGTTTTTGGATACATCAAAGATACTATGCAATAGCCAATAAAGCCAAATGGAATGGCGTACCATTTAAAAAATATAGCTGAAACCACTATTTCTATAGCAACAATCCCTAATGGAAGGAATAATTTTTTCTTACTGGATAAGCTTTTGAGCGCCAACATAGGCCTTGTCATGACCATCAAATAACTTACTACCAAAATATAGCCATACCAGAATAAAGGACTTAATAACAACTTTGAAATAATGCCATTAGAAGGCTGCCAATAAATCAATGGAAAAACTGCAGTTAAAATCCCAATCATAGGAATGGGTACCCCTTTAAAATAGGTGGATTGGGTTTGATCCAAATTGAACCTAGCCAATCTAAAGGCGCCCGCCATTGGGATAATGAATGCTGGAGCAAATAACCAACTACTTGTAGCCAGTGCATTCACATCATTGGCCAATGCCAATCTTAAAAATTGATACACAATACAGGCAGGTGCTACACCAAAACTTACTACATCTGCCAATGAATCTAATTGCTTCCCCATCTCAGAAGGCGCATTCATTAATCTAGCAACGTAACCGTCCAAAAAATCTACTACGGCGGCAAGTCCAATAAATAAGCTTGCTAAATATAATTTTTCAGGAATCTCAATTAACATATCTCCGGTTTCAGAGATAGACGCCACCGTCCCAAACTGAAAGCAACTAACAATGGCCATGCATCCTAAAAATAAATTGAACAGCGTAATGATATTGGGGATTTGTTGGCGCATTTTGTAATTGAATTATTTTTTTCTTTTCATTAAATTTTCAATCTCTTCGGCCTTGATTGGGATGTTCTTGAATAAATCTTGATTGCCTTTCGCAGTCACCCAAACATTATTTTCGATACGCACACCCATGCCCTCTTCTTTAATATAGATGCCAGGCTCCACGGTAAATACCATGCCCGCTTGTATTGGCGCAGTTCTTGTGCCCAAATCATGCACATCTATTCCTAAATGATGAGAGATGCCATGGTATAAATATTTTCGGTATGCTCTATTCTCTGCATCTTCATTTTTTACATCTGCCTTTGTCAATAAGCCAATCTTTACAAATTGCTTTGTGGCTTCTTCGCCCACTTTATCGGTATAATTTAAGATACTAATGCCTGGCTTTAAAATTGATTTTGCATAATCATGTAAATGTAAACAAGCATTGTAGACTTCCTTTTGACGCTTGGTAAATTTTCCATTCACAGGAACCGTTCTTGTTAAATCTGCATTGTATCCACCATAGGCCGCACCAAAATCCATCAAAATTAGTTCTCCATCTTTGCATACATTATTATTGCTTGTATAATGCAAGGTTCTTGCATTGTCACCACTCGCTAAAATACTATGGTAAGCAACACCCGTTGCTTTTTGTCTTAAAAATTCATGGTAAATTTCTGCTTCAACCTCACACTCATTCACACCTGGTTGTATAAATTGTAATAACCTTCTAAACGCAGACTCAGTTATATCAATGGCCTTTTGAATCACCACTACTTCTTGCTTTGTTTTGATCGCCCTCAAGGCTTTCATAACTTTAGCCGCGCGTAAGTATTGATGCAGTGGATAGCGAGATTGCATCTCGTCTATAAATCGATACTCATTTGTTCTTACTAAATTATTTTTACGATCGTTTTCGTTGGAGTCTAAATAAATCGCATCGGCTAAATGAATCCAAGTTTGTAACATCGCGTCAATACTATCTACCCATACAATGGTTTTCATGCCTGAAATAGCAGTGGCTTCATGCGCTCTTAATCTTTTGCCATCCCAAATTTCTTTTAATTCCTGTGGACGAACCAAGACCAATACCTCTCTATACTTAGGATCTGGATTGTCAGGAAACAAGACCACCATGGTACCTTCTTGCTCTATGCCGGATAACCAAAATAAATCTGAATTTTGTATAAAGCCGTGCAATGCATCTCCATTACTTGGAAACTCGTCGTTGCTTACAAAAACAGCAATGCTATTTTTTTGCATTTGACTTACAAAACGCTTTCTGTTTTGTATGAAAATGGTTGGATCTAATGGGTCGTATTTCATAAAAAAATTTGAATTAATAATCCTGCCGTCGTCTACTGGCTTCTAGGAAGCAAGATACTTAAAATTGATGGGCTTAGGCAATCTTACCCCAGCCAATTTTGGTTTTTTGGGTCTGTAAAAAGCTTCGAATGGCCAAGTGTTCTGGCATAGTCAAATTGGGGTCTTTTTCACAAATCGCTGCAGCTGCTTCTTTGGCTATTTCCATAGTAGGTCGATCATTGATCAAACTTGCCAATTTAAAATTCAATGCGCCACTTTGCCTTGTGCCGTCTATATCTCCAGGCCCCCTAATCTCTAAATCTTTTTCTGCTATCACAAAACCATCTGTGGTAGTACACATAATTTTTAATCTCTCTCTCGCCTCCCTACTTGCCTTCACGCTACTCAATAAAATACAATAACTCTGCTCGGAACCTCTACCTACCCTGCCCCTTAATTGATGCAATTGTGATAAACCAAATTTTTCTGCGCTCTCTATCACCATCACCGAAGCGTTGGGTACATTCACGCCCACTTCAATCACTGTGGTGCCAACCAAAATTTGTGTATCACCTGATTTAAATCTGTTCATGTTCTCTGATTTTAAATCATTGTGCATCTTTCCATGGACCATGCTAATTTTATAAGTAGGTTCTGGGAAATAACTTTTTACTTGTTCATAGCCCTGCATTAAATCCTCATAACTCATCTTTTCACTTTCCTCAATCAATGGATACACATAATAAGCTTGTCTTCCTTTTTGTATTTCTGATTTTACAAAATCCATCACACTCGCGCGCGAAGTTTCATATCGATGGACTGTTTTAATAGGCATTCTTCCTGGAGGTAATTCATCCATAATACTATAATCCAAATCGCCATAAGCCGTCATGGCTAAGGTTCTTGGGATGGGCGTTGCGGTCATCACCAACACATGTGGAGGGATGGATGCTTTTTTCCAAAGCTTTGATCTTTGCTCTACACCAAATCGATGCTGTTCATCAATCACAGCCAATCCTAATTTTTTAAATTGAACCGGATCCTCAATGAGTGCATGCGTGCCTACCACAAAATGAATGGTATCCTCTGCTAATCCTTTTAAAATTCTTCTTCGCTCTGCTGCTTTGGTACTGCCAGTTAAAATAGCGACTTCCACCGGCATTGCCTTTAAGAGATCAGTTAAACTACTATAATGTTGTTGCGCTAAAATTTCGGTAGGCGCCATTAAACAACTCTGAAAACCGTTGTCTGCAGCAATTAACATCGCCATCAATGCAATCATCGTTTTTCCACTGCCCACATCTCCTTGTAACAACCGATTCATCTGAAACCCCTTTGCCACATCCACTCTAATTTCTTTAATCACTCTTTTTTGCGCACCCGTTAATTCAAAGGGTAAATAATTGTTATAAAAAGTATTAAAGTAGTCCCCCACTTTTTCAAATACCTGCCCTTTGCTATTTTTATGACGATCTATCTTAATTAAATTCAATCGGATTTGTGCGATGAATAATTCTTCAAAAATCAATCTAGACAATGCCTGTTTATATTTTGCCTGATTGGATGGAAAATGGATTTGTCTAAACGCCTCCCATCTTCCCATTCTATCTACTAATAAATACGCAGGCAAATTTTCTGGCAGATCCCTTTCACTAATTTGTTGAAACAATACCTGAGTTAGTTTACCAATTTGTTTTCCATTCAATCCCCTTGCTTTTAATTTCTCGGTGGAACCATAGACAGGCTCAAGCAATGATTTTTGTGCCATCGTATGCGCTTCAAAAGCTTCGATTTCTGGATGCACAATCTGAGGTTTGCCATTAAAAAAGCCCAACCTACCAAAAACCAAGTAGGTCTGCCCCTCCACTAAATTCTTTTGAACATACTGAATCCCCTGAAACCAGGCCAATTCCAAAAGACCCGATTCGTCTCTTAACTGGGCCACCATCCTTTTTGAGCGCTTCTCTCCAATGGAATGTAAGCCCAATAAGACCCCTTTGACCTGGATAAAATCCATCTCTGGAGTCAGTTGATTGATTGGTGTCACAATGGTCTTATCTACATGCCTATGTGGGAAATGCTGCAATAAATCGCCAAAAGTATAGATACTAAGCTCTTTTTTAAGCAATTCAGCCCTCTGAGGGCCTACACCCTTTAGGTATTCGATGGGACTGGATAAAAGCGAAGCTAGGCTCAAGCGATTTTTTTTAGATTCAGGACAAATATCCCAAAAAGATGGCAAAAAATGGGATTGTGATTCATTATCTTCGCACAGCTATGGAAAAGGAAATCGTATTGAGTGGAATCAGGCCTACTGGCTTCTTACATTTGGGAAATTATTTTGGTGCCATGCGCAATTATGTCCGCATGCAAGATGAATTTAATTGCTATTTTTTTGTAGCCAATTGGCATAGCTTAACGACCCATCCTGACACAAAAACTTTACAAGAAAGTGTGTTAAGAGTGGTGGCAGAAAATATTGCTTGTGGATTAGACCCAGAGAAAGTGTCTTTATATGTTCAAAGTGATGTGCCAGAAATTGCAGAACTGTATTTGTATTTAAATATGTTGGCTTATAAAGGTGAACTTGAAAAGACCACTACATTTAAAGATAAAGTAAGAATGCAACCTGAAAATGTGAATGCAGGTTTGTTGACTTATCCTGTGTTACAAGCGGCTGATATTTTAATTCATCGCGCAGTAAAAGTACCAGTTGGAAAAGACCAAGAGCAAAACCTAGAAATGGCAAGAAATTTTGCCGAAAGGTTCAACCACCGCTATGGAGAGACCTTCCCGCTGCCTTATGCATTCAACTACAACAGCGAACTAGTTAAAATCATGGGCCTAGATGGTAATGGCAAGATGAGTAAGAGCGAGAATCAAATGACGACCTTATTTTTAGCGGATGAAGATGATATGATTCGTAAAAAAGTGATGAAAGCAAAAACGGATCAAGGGCCACTCACACCTAATTCTGTAAAACCAGATTATATTCAAAACTTATTTACTTTAATGAGTTTAGTGAGCACCGCTGATACTGTACAAAAATTTGAGGATGACTTTAACAATAGTTCAGATGGCAATTGCATTATTCGATATGGCGATATGAAAAAACAATTGGCCGAGGACATGGTTCAGTTTATCAACCCAATTCGTAATAAAGCAACTGACTTGCAAAACAATAAAGCGCTACTTTTAAAAATCATCCATCAAGGTGCAGACAAAGCAAGAGCAAGTGCCTCTGCAACTTTAACTACAGTAAGAAAAGCAGTAGGGATGGAATACCTATAAAATCAATACAAATTAATTTAACTTCACGCATAAGATTATGGCAAAAGCAACAACTAAAAAACCGAAACACGTAGCAATCGCTGGTAATATTGGCGTTGGTAAAACAACGCTTACCGAGTTGTTGAGCAAGCACTATCGCTGGATTCCACAATTTGAAGATGTGGACCATAACCCTTACCTAATGGACTTCTATGATGATATGCCAAGATGGAGCTTCAACTTGCAGATCTACTTTTTACATGGTAGATTGAACCAAATTTTAGAAATACAACAAGGCACAGAAACGATTATTCAAGATAGAACCATCTACGAAGATGCCAATATTTTTGCGCCTAACTTACACGAGATGGGTTTGATGAGTAAGCGTGATTTTGATAACTACTTTGGCTTTTTTAAAACCATTCAATCCATGGTTCAGCCGCCAGATTTATTGATTTATTTAAAAGCATCTGTTCCTACATTAGTATCTCAAATTCAAAAAAGAGGAAGAGAGTACGAAGAGAATATCCGTTTAGATTATTTAAAAAGACTGAATGAATATTATAATAAATGGATTGAAAATTATACAGAAGGTCCATTATTGATAATTGATTGTGATAAAAATAAATTCGGCGAGTCTGAAGAAGATTTAGGCCATATTATTAGTAAAGTTGATAGTACTTTATACGGATTATTTTAATTTTTTATACATGCAACAAATCACAACGGAATTACTGGAACAAATTAAATCCATTGTTGGTGCTGAATATGTTTTCACTGACGAAGAAAGCTTTGAAAAATATGGTAGGGACGAAACGGAAAAATTACATTACAGTCCAGCAGTAGTAGTCAAGCCTAGAAAAACAGAAGAGATTGCTGCATTGATGCAGTTAGCAAACAAGCACTTAATCCCAGTGACACCAAGAGGTGCAGGCACGGGTTTAACAGGTGGCGCCCTACCTCATTTAGGAGGATTGGTGATTGCTATGGAAAGATTCAACCAGATTTTAGACATTGATGAAAGAAATTTACAAGTCACCACCGAGCCAGGTGTGATCACTGAAGTTTTACAAAATACAGTAAAAGAAAAAGGCTTGTTTTACCCACCCGATCCTGCTAGTAAAGGATCTTGTTTTATTGGCGGCAATATTTCCGAAAATTCAGGCGGACCTAAGGCGGTAAAATATGGCGTAGTGAAAGACTATGTATTAAATTTAGAAGTTGTATTACCTACAGGGGAAATTATATGGACAGGTTCCAATGTGTTAAAAAATGCAACGGGATATAATTTAACGCAGTTAATTGTGGGTAGCGAAGGCACACTGGGTATTGTTACCAAAATTGTTTTAAGATTAATTCCACATCCAAAGTTTGATTTATTAATGCTGGCTCCATTTGATAGTTTAGAAAAAGCAAGTGAAGCAGTGAGTGCTATTTTTAGAGCTGGTATCACACCAAGTGCAATGGAACTAATGGAAATTGAATCCATAAGATTAGCGAGTAAATTATGCGAAAGCACTGCGATCACCATTACAGACAACTTAGCGGCGCATTTAATTATAGAAGTAGATGGCAATGATAAAGATGTATTGATGAAGGATATGGAAGCCATCGCTGATGTTTTATCAAATTTCGAAGTGGGTGAATTGTACTTTGCCGATGATGCCCAACAAAAAACGGAACTTTGGAAAATACGCAGAAAAGCAAACGAAGCCTCGGTGGCAGCAGGTTACACCATTGAAGAAGATACCGTGGTGCCTAGAGCTGAACTACCTAAATTAATCAAAGGCGTGAAGGCATTGGCCGCAGAAAATGGATTCAAAGTTGTTTCTTATGGACATGCGGGAGATGGAAATTTGCATATCAGAATCAACCACCCACTCTACAAAAAGAGTTATGAAAATGAAGTGATACAAGGCATCCTTATTAAAATATTCGAATTGGTAAAATCGCTTGGCGGAACCATTAGCGGAGAGCATGGTATTGGACTTATTCAAAAGTCTTTTATGCCAGTGGTGTTTGATCCTGTCACGATGGAATTAATGAAGGGTATTAAAAAAGTATTTGATCCGAATCATATTTTAAACGCTGGTAAAATTTTTGATTTAAAAAAATGATAAAGAAGTTTATATACCTAACCCTATTTGCTTTAAGCAATAGCTATATGTTAAAAGCGCAGGAAGTCGTAAAGACCATGCCCTCCATGAATGTTAACCCACTTTTTATAGGTGGTAATTTAGTGGTTGGAGGAGGTTCTGGTTCTTTTCAACTTGGACTGAATCCTGAAGTTTACAAGCGTGTCAATGATTATGTGGATTTGGGTGCTTCAACAAATTTGTTCTTTCAATCCTTTAATCCAACTCTGAGCAATGGGTTACAAGGCAACTCATCCAGAAGCTTCCAGCTTGGTGTGGGAGGATTTACAAGAATCTGGCCACTTGAAAAGTTTTTTATTCAAGTTCAACCCGAATATAATTATACATGGAGTAGATACAAAGACAGGAGTACTACAGACATCCGTTCGGGCGCGTCAAGTAGTTTTCGTTTTGGGGCAGAAAGCCTGTTAGCAGGTATTGGGTATGGAACTAGATCAGAAAATGGGATGACTTATTTTAGTGTCATGATTGATTTATTAAAAAATCGAAATTCTCCCTACAGAGATGGCTTTAACAGAGCGGAACCAATTATAAGAGCAGGTTTTGCATTTCCTATTCTCCGCTCCAAGCCTGAATAGTCTGCATCACGGCTTCCGCATCTTTCGCAACTGTGATTCTATTTCTCCAATCATCATACATGAAGCCTTCATTATGCATGTGTTCCATCATGGCAATCAATGGCGCATAATATCCTTCCCAATTCAATACAATTACTTTTTTTTGATGGATGTTTAAATTGTTCCAAGTAAGCATCTCAAATAATTCATCCATAGTACCCATTCCGCCAGGTAAGATAATTGCTACATCCGCTTTTTCGAATAATATTTTTTTTCTATCATGCATTGTTTCTGTAACAATCAACTCCGTTAATCCTTGGTGTTGCGCCTCCCACTCTAATAAAAGTCGAGGCATGATACCTACCACCTTGCCATTTTTTGCTAAAACAGCATCCGCAATGGCACCCATAATGCCTTTACCACCTCCTCCATAGACCAATTGAATCCCATTTTCACCCAATGCATTGCCTAATTCAATTGCTTGATTTGTAAATCCTAATTGATTCCCAGATTTAGAGCCGCAAAAGACGGTAACAGACTGTATTTTCATAGATTAGAATTAGTTAAGATCTGACACAAAATAATCAAAAAAGTCAAAGATTCTCTTTACTTTGCCATATCAAAATGACAAATCATCCACTATGAGTGCAACCACCCTTTTTATATTCGTAATTCTATACTTTTTAGTGTTGTTAGGTGTCGCTAAAATCACTGGCAAGAACAGCAATAACATGTCATTTTTCATTGGCAATAAAAATAGCAATTGGATGCTGGTTGCTTTTGGTATGATTGGTACTTCATTAAGTGGTGTCACTTTTGTGAGTGTGCCTGGTGCAGTTGGAAAAGATGCATTTCATTATTTACAAATTACATTAGGTTATTTAATTGGTTATATAGCCATCGCTTATGTGTTACTACCTATTTATTATAAGTTAAACTTAACATCCATTTATCATTACCTAGAAGGTAGATTAGGATTTAGCGCATACAAGACAGGGGCCTCTTTTTTTATTCTATCAAGAACATTAGGCGCAACTGCTAGATTGTATTTAGTTGTCAAAATTTTACAATACTTTATTCTGGACAATATGCATGTGCCCTTTTGGGCTACCACAATAGTGATCTTAGTGATGATCTTATTGTATACCTATGAGGGTGGTGTAAAAACAATTGTTTGGACAGACACCTTACAAACCTCGGGTATGTTATTGGGCTTGATTATATGTAGTATCTACATCTTATCAGAGCTTGACTTGTCCGTATTACAAGGATTGACTGCCATGCAAAATCAAGCTTTGGCTGGAGATGCATCCATACACCTAGCCGATGTTTTTAGTACAGACGTAAATAGTAAATCCTTTTTCTTAAAGCAAATTATTGGAGGTGCATTCGTAACCTTAACAATGACTGGGCTTGATCAAGAAATGATGCAAAAAAATATCTCAGTTAAAACGCTTAAGGATGCACAAAAGAATATGGTTACGATTGGGTTCACCATGTTAATTGCAATTAGCTTATTCTTATACTTAGGTGGCCTATTGCATTTATATGCTGCTCAAAATAATATCACTGCCACAGGAGACGATTTGTTTCCAACATTGGCTTTAAACCATATGCCTCCTTACTTATCCATTATTTTTATTCTTGCATTAATCTCTGCCCTATTCCCAAGTGCAGATGGGGCAATCACTGCTTTAACCTCTAGTTTCTGTATAGATATATTAGGATTACAAAGAAATAAAAACTGGTCCGAGGCGCAACAAAAGAAAATTAGACAAAGAACCCATCTAATTTTTGCCTTGATTTTTTTAATCATGGTGATGGCATTTAAATGGATAGACAATAAGAGCACCATTGATTTATTATTAAAAATCGCCTCTTATACCTATGGTCCATTATTGGGTTTATTTGCATTTGGAATTTTAACCAAAAGAAGCATCAACAATACACTTGTTCCAGTTATTTGTGTTTTAGCTCCGATCCTTTGTTTGGTACTAGACTATTTCCAAGCGCAATTATTTGGCGATTTCCGTATTGGTCAGGAACTATTGATCATCAATGGAGGAATAACTTTTATAGGATTATGGCTCATTTCAAGCGCTAATAGCGAAAAAAAATAGACATTTGCAGCATGGATTTTATTCAACAAGCTGCCAACGACTATGTAAAGCATTATAGTGATGCCACACCGGCCTACTTAAGGCCAATGTATGAGCAAATTATATTGAATCATCCTCAAGCACATTTGCAAAGCAATTGGAACCAGGGGGGCTTTTTAAGCTTTTTTAGTAAGCTATTGGCACCACAATCTATTTTAGAAATAGGCACTTTTACTGGCTTTAGTGCTTTATGCTTAGCGGAAGGATTAAATCACTCTGGCACGATAGATACTATTGAACTTAGAGCAGAAGATGCCAATGCAGCCAGAGTACATTTTGATGCAAGCCCAAAAGGACCTCAAATTATATCTCATATTGGAGATGCCAAAAATATCCTACCTACCCTTCATAAGCAATGGGACTTAGTTTTTATTGACGCAGATAAAACTGGTTATATTGAATACTTTAATTTAGTACTGCCAATGCTTTCGGATAAAGGGGTGATTATTGCAGACAATGTATTATTTCACGGACAAGTTTTTGAAGAAAACATCACTGGAAAGAATGCATTGGCAATACATGCATTCAACGAATTTATTTTACAACACAAAGGCATTGAAAAAATTATGTTGACCGTTAGAGACGGATTAACCTTAATTAGAAAAAAATAATATGAAGCAAACCCTACTCCTCATGTTGACTTTATGGACGGCCATCCAAACTGGTTGGGCGCAAAACAATTCAACGACCATTGCATATATCACACAATATAAAACAATTGCAATGAAGGAAATGAAACGAACCGGCGTACCCGCTTCCATCACCCTTGCTCAAGCAATTGTAGAATCGAATAGTGGTGAAAGTAATTTAGCTAAAAACCATAATAACCACTTTGGCATTAAATGTAAATCAGATTGGACCGGCGCTAAAACCTACCAAGATGATGATGCAAAACAAGAATGTTTTAGAGCTTACGACGCAGCTGAATTGTCTTTTAAAGACCACTCTAATTTTTTAAAGAACCGCCCAAACTATGTAGATTTATTTTTACTAGATCCAGTAGATGATACCGCCTGGGCTTATGGACTTAAAAAAGCTGGGTATGCTACCGCTTCTGACTACCCTAAAAAATTATTAAAAATCATAGACGACTATGAATTAGCACAATACAATTTTCCAGAGCTCGCAAACGAAATTGAGGAGGAAGAAGAAGCAAGCGCCAAGGTGCTTGCTGATACCCCTGTAAGTAAAGTGATTGTTGATACACCCGTAAGTAAAGTGATTGTTGATACACCCGTAAACAAGGTGCTTGCTGATACGCCCGTAAACAAAGTGGTTGTTGACGCGCCTGTAAATAAAGTAATTGTTGAAACTCCCGTAAAAACTTTAAATAAGCCTTTAGGTATTGCTCAAAAAAATTCAAATGATAGTTTAGCTCCATTGCCTGTAGTTGCATTAGATACCATCAAAAAAGAGGTCATTATTGCTGTTCAAACGACTAAAACAGCAGCTGTAAAGATAGACACGGCCAAAGCAACAACAATGACTGAGCCTATCTTACCTAAACAGCCAACCTACAATTACCCAGAAGTTAAATTTAGGATTAATCAAGTGCCAGTGATTCTCGGAAAAGAAAATATGTCTTTTATTGACATTGCACTTAAGTACAATCTGCCATTGTATAAGCTATTTGAATACAATGAAATTGAAGCTTCAAATCTTTTAAAAAGAGATCAATTGATTTTTCTTGCGTCAAAAAAGAAAACAGGTGCCACCTCCTTTCATACGGTCAAATACAATACTAGTTTACATGAGATTAGTCAATTAGAAGGTGTGCAACTTAGCGCTTTAAAATTATACAACCCTCAATTAACAGATCCTATTAAAGAAGGCACACAAGTATTATTGTTCAAAGAAAAAGAAAATAGTACCGTAATAAAAAAAGACAATAGCTTGTTGTTTAATAAAAGAAAAAAATAAATATTCATCTACTCCAAAATTATAGATATGTCTACCATACAAGTTTTAGATAAAACATTTGAACCTTATTTAAAAGAAGCTGCAATTCAAGAAAAGATTACCGAGCTGGCAGTACAATTAAATCAAGACTATGCAGGGAAGCGTCCTCTATTCTTATCCGTTCTTAATGGCGCTTTCTTATTTACTGCAGACCTATTTAAGCAAATCACCATAGAGGCCGAAGTAAGTTTTATTAAATTAGCCTCCTATAAAGGAACTAGCTCAACGGGCAATGTGATTACCGCAATAGGATTAGATATCAATGTAAAAGACAGGCATATCATTATCTTAGAAGACATTATTGATACTGGTAAGACCTTGCATCACTACCTACCTCAATTGGAAAGTATGCAACCTGCCTCGGTTAAAATTGCAGTATTACTCAATAAAAAAGAAGCATTAATATATCCCGTTCAAATTGATTACGCTTGTTTTGACATACCTAATAAATTCGTGGTGGGCTATGGACTGGACTATGACGGACTAGGAAGAAACAGTAGAGATATTTATCAATTAAAAGCATAAATTAAAAAAGGGACAATTAAAATTGTCCCTTTTTTTTACGATCTTATTATAGAGTATAAAATAGTATTACTTAAACGCTTCTTTTACTTTGTCGTAAAAACTTTTGTCTCCTTTGATAGGTTTAGGTTTAAAATTCTCACTTTCTTGCATTTTATTTAAAGCAATTTTTTCTTCTTCACTTACTTCTTGTGGTGTCCATATATTCACATGGATCAATTGGTCTCCCTTTGCATAACCTTGCACTTCTGGGAATCCTTTTCCTTTTAATCTAAATATTTTACCACTTTGAGTACCTGCTGGTATTTTAATTTTTGCACGAGCATCAATGGTTGGCACTTCCACACTTGTACCAAAAATGGCGTCAGGGATGGTAATGTATAAATCAAAGGATACATTCAATCCATCTCTGTGAAGGAACTCGTGTTGCTCTTCCTCTATCATGATGATTAAATCTCCAGAAGATCCTCCACGCTCGCCCGCATTGCCTTTGCCAGACATGCTCAATTGCATACCGTCTTGCACACCTGCAGGAATATCTATTGAAATGGTTTCCTCTCCGTATACTCTACCCTCGCCCTTACATGGGTTACATTTTGCAGTCACTGTACTTCCTTCTCCATTACAAGTAGGACAAGTATTTACAGTTTGCATTTGCCCTAAGAAAGTATTGGTTACTTTTCTTACTTGACCTGAACCCTTACAGGTACCACAAGTTTGAATACTAGAATTATCTTTAGCACCATTGCCTCCACAAGTAGTACAAAGCACATGCTTCTTCACTTTAACTTGTTTGTTGACACCATTCGCTATCTCTTCGTAATTCATTTTTAATTTGATCCTTAAATTACTTCCTCTTTGGCCTCTAGCTTTGGCACCACCTCTAGAACGGCTTTGTCCACCGCCAAAAAATCCTCCAAACATATCATCACCAAACACATCACCAAACTGACTAAAGATATCGTTCATATCCATACCACCGCCGCCATATCCACCACCACCAGCAGTTCCAGGTCCAAAAGCTTGATGTCCAAAACGATCATATTTTGCTTTCTTATCTGTATCACTTAAAATTTCATAGGCTTCTGCTGCTTCTTTAAATTTCTCCTCCGCTGCCTTGTCTCCAGGATTTCTATCCGGGTGAAATTGCATCGCAACTTTACGGTAAGCCTTTTTTATTTCATCTGCAGATGAAGATTTGCTCACGCCTAATATTTCGTAAAAATCTCTTTTTGACATATTGCTTTCTTTATTTACCTACAACCACTTTTGCAAAACGAATAATTTTATCGTTCAAATAATATCCCTTTGTTACTTCATCAATGACTTTACCTTTTTTTGAAGCATCCGGAACAGGCACTTCTGTAATGGCTTCGTGTAATTCAACATCAAATGCTTGATCAATGCTTTCCATTGCTTTTAAGCCTTTTGCTTGAAGGGTTGCTCTAATTTTATTAAACACCAATTGGATGCCTTCTTTTTGAACTGCGATATCGTCCGAACCATTCAATTGCTTCTCTGCACGATCACAGTCATCCATCACATCCAAAAGAGACACAATCACATCCTTTCCAGCCGTTTGGATCAAATCCACACGCTCTTTAGCGGTTCTTCTTTTGAAGTTTTCAAATTCTGCCATTAAGCGCAAAAATTTATCCTTTTGGTCTGCCAAATCCGCCTTCAACTGATCTAACTCACTCAAGGGCACCTCCTCGGTTTCAGGAGCTGTTTGAGCGCCATTTTCTGTATCTGCAATTGGTTCTTGACTTAATTGTTCTTTATCTTCCATAATTGACTATTTGTACTCTACCTCACGCAAATATATTGCCAAAGCAATAAAAGAGCAAAATTGACATAAAAGGGCCTTAAAATGAACAAGTTGTCACTCAATCTGTGCCTATCTTTGACAAATGACAAAGGTTTACCTAAATAAGCGCATTACCCCAAGGATCGCCATGGGGCATCCATGGATTTATAACAACGAAATAGATCGAATTGCTGGCACAGTTGCCCCAGGGGATATTGTAGAAGTCTACTACTTTGACGGTCAATTAGCAGGGCGAGGCTATATCAACCCAGGGTCCCAAATCATGATCCGATTATTGACACGAAAAAGAGACAATATTGATGCAGCATTTTTCCATCAAAAAATTAGTGAAGCTTGGGCCTATAGACAACAATTGGGTTATACAGAAAATTGTAGGTTGGTATTTGGTGAAGCAGATGGCTTACCAGCTTTGATCATTGATAAGTTCAATGATTATTTTGTTTTACAAACTTTATCATTGGGTATTGAAAAATGGAAACCTGCAATTGTAGATGCGATCAATACCATCTTTAAACCAAAAGGAATTTATGAAAGAAATGATGTGCCTGTTAGAGAACTAGAAGGACTTGAGCAAAAGAAAGATTTTTTATCCGACCCATTCCCAACAGAAATTATTATTCAAGAAAATGGTTTACAATTTTATGTTGATATTGAACATGGACAAAAGACAGGTTATTTTTTAGACCAGCAAGACAATCGTCGTGCTATTCAACATATTGTAAAAGGGGCCGATGTTTTAGGTGCCTTCACTTATACAGGTACTTTTGAAATACATGCTGCACATTATGGTGCAAAATCAGTATTAGGCATTGATATTTCTGAAAATGCAGTGGCACAAGCCAATAGAAATGCTGCATTGAATCAACTAGATCATATTGTGAAATTTGAAGCAATGAATGCTTTTGATGTCTTAAAAAACTGGGGCAAAGAAGGTAGAAAATATGATGTGGTGATGTTGGATCCACCTGCTTTTACAAAAAACAGAAGTAGTATCGAAAAAGCAGTGACTGGATATAAAGAGATTAATTTAAGGGGGATGAAAATGATCAACAATGGAGGCTTTTTAGTCACTTCTAGTTGCACCAACCTAGTTAGTCCAGAGTTGTTCTTAGATACCATCTTTATGGCCGCAAAAGACGCCAAGAAAAGGATAAGACAGGTTACCTATCAATCACAATCAAGCGATCACCCTATTATTTGGGGCATGGAGAATACGCATTATTTGAAATTCTTGATTGTAGAAGTTTGTGATAAGTAGAAATATATTTAAAATAATTAGCAAGAACTAAAAAGGGTCCCGATTTATCGGGACCCTTTTTTAAAATCATAAGAGGTCAAAATTGTTAGGGCTTATATTTTATAAAGCCCTAACAATTAGCGACATTTCAGTTCAATGAATTCAATGTTGTTTGAATCGCCTCAAAATTAGGTAAATCTCCAGGTGTAGGACAAACTTCTGCATATTGTACCACGCCATTCGCATCAAGCACAAAGGCTGCACGCTTACTAACACCTTGCATTTCAAAAGCAGGGAAGGTTTCATACAATACATCAAACGCTGTTGCTGCAGCTTTATTAAAATCACTCAATAAAGGGAAATTTAATTTTTGCTCTTCCTTAAACTTACCTAATGCAAATAAAGAATCTACAGAAATTCCATATACTTGGGCATTGGTCGAATTGTATGCTGCGATATTGTCTCTTACATTACAAAGTTCAGTGGTACAAACACCTGTAAAAGCAAGTGGAAAAAATAAAAGCACCACATTCTTTCCTTTAGCGTCTGCTAATTGAATTGGATTTTTATCTGTATCAAATAAAGTAAAATTTGGAGCGTTTTGTCCGATTGAAATTGGCATAGTTGTATATTTTAATAGTTTAACAAATCAAATGTAAAAGTGTTTGATGAGACCTCCATTTATTTACATAAAATTAATGTGCAATAAGGGTTAATTTTTCTCTTTTCGATAATGCTTCCAAAGAGTCCATTAATTCTTTCATGTCCACTGGGTGCTTATCTAAATAAGCCATTGTAGTATAAAATTGTACTCGATCTATTTTATTTAAATTGAATACACGTTGGTAATATTGTGCTTTTACAAGCGATGGCTTTATGGTGGTGTCGGTCTGAATTTGTCTTGAAAGGTATTCATCTACCTGCATCAATTGCCATACAGTTTGCTGCATCGTTTTGATAGGCAAAATGGCCTCCTTTTCTGCTTTCTTAGAGTCACATGCCCCAAGCAATAAAAATGCTACACTAATGAGCTTTTTCATTCAAAATAGGTTTTATACTTATTGATGTTTGTAATGTCAATGGCAGATAAGGTTGTCATGAGTTGCTTTTTAGTTGGCCTATCCGCATTCGAAAACAACCCAATTAATTCTGTCACCCTGCCTTGCATAAAAATTGGGATGACCATGGAGTTCACATTGTCCTCGTTTAATTCTTGTAGACTCATGAGTGCATTCAGAATGGCCACTTTAGCCTGCTCTGGCTGTTCGGCCATTTGATCCATCCCTTTTCTATAATAGTTAAAACTAATTTCATGTAATTTATCAAAACCGCTTTTAGTAAGATTGTCAATGAATACGAATCGGTTACGTTGTCCATCATAAGATTTCCATCCACTGATGCCTGATCCATCGGGCGCATTGTACACCACATTTAATGCTTTACTAAAATAAGGCGCGCCTCCATTTTTAGAAAATGAATCGTAATCTAAGCCTAGAATGATATACACATAATAGGCCAGTGTGGCTGTTAAATTTGCTTCTAATGCATCTGTTCTGGCTACATTATTTTCATTGAATTCAATAGGCTGCCCTAGTTGATATTTAAATGTAAAATTAGCATCCTGCATATTCAGTAATGGTGTCGTATAATTGGCACGATACACTGGCCGATTAGCAACAATACTTAATTTCGCATTATACACACCTGGAGCAACAACGGATTCAATGGTAATAAAAAAACTACAATCTACTTTTTCTTCTTGTGTAAATATATCTGAAGTCCATTTACGTTGGTTGATAAAATCTTTTAACTGTGATTGAAGTTGCGTAAAAATTTTAGGATCAACTTGATTGTCCACTTTATTGGTTTGCAAGCTTACAACGGAAGCAATCTCCTGCCCTTTCAAATGTTGAAAAGTACAAAAGCAAAATAATATGACTCCTATTTGTTTTAAAAACATGCTTGCTTGTTTTATCCTCTAAAATACAAAAACGTCCCGAAGATTCGGGACGTTTTATATAAATACCTTTATAAGTTTAACGGAATAAATCCGCTTCCTCATTTTTACGATGATAGATCTTGTCTTCAATGAATTCAGCAGTTGCTAAAATAGCTGGATTTGGCATACGCTCATAAGCTTTAGAGATTTCAATTTGCTCTTTATTCTCATGAATCTCTTCCAAGCTGTCTGTATGGCTTGCAAACTCCTCTAATTTAGAATGTAATTCTTCTCTAATAGAGATATTGATTTGATTTGCTCTTTTGGCAATAATAGAAATTGATTCATACAAATTTCCTGTCTTTGCTTTCAAGGCTTTCAAACTTTTTGTTTCTACAACAGCAGGTGTGTTAGCACCCATATGTCTTCTTAATTTACTCATTTTATATTATTTAAATATTGATCAGTTTGTTTCTTTATTTTTTTTGCTTCAGTCATCAATGGACTATCGCTATATCTATCTACAAAATCATTGTATTCAAGTATCACTTTTTCAAAACGTTCTTTTTGTTTATCAACGAAGCTATTTTCTGCAAACTTGAAATAGGCTTTCAAAGTTAATAACTTATATCTATCAGCTTGTTTAGAGTCAGGGAAGTAATCTGATAACAAACCATAAGAGATAGCAGCTGCACGATACAAGGCAAGATCAAAATACAATGTGGATGTTTTATAGTCCTTCAATTCCAGCTTTTCTCTGCAAGCGTCAATCACTTCTGAAGCCTCCTTCACTTTTGGACTCGTTGGATGCGCATCAATAAAAGACTGCATTAATTGCATGGCCCTATTGGTGGTAGTTTGATCTAATTCAGCTTTTGGAGAACGTTGAAAATAAGTATACGCCCTCATGAATTCTACTTCTTCCACTTTTGGAGAATTAGGGAAATACTCTACAAAAGTTTTATATATATTTTCTGCATTCTCATAGTCCTTATCATAATAATAAGAATTCGCATACATTAAATATAATTCCTCATAACGAGGCGTTCCTTTTACGAACTGAATAACTGATTCAAAGAGCTGTTGTGCGTTGATGTATTTCTTTTCTGCATAATATTTTTCAGCCATTTTAATCTTATAGTCTGTGTCCTTGTTCTTCAATACTTTTTGGAACTTTGAAGTACAGGCACTCAAACTCAAAATCAGGCAAAATAATAAGATGATTCTATTCATACAGGGTGGCAAAATTAACTAATAATCCCCAATTTAGGACGAAAAAGATTGCTAATAAAGGCTTTGACGTTAAGAAATCGCTAAAACCTGCTTGATAGTCAATTATTTACCCAAAAGCCCCTGGGGGCTTTAAATCATTAGAGGTTTTGGGACAGCCATTACTTTTTAAAAATGGCTGCCTAAAAACAAAAGCCCCGCAATTGCGGGGCTTTTATCAAGATATCATTGAGGATTCTATCCTTCGTTTTTCTCGTCTAATTTCGCTTTGATTTCTGCTAAAGCACCTAAATCACCTAAGGTAGATTTCTCTACTTTAGCTTGTACTGCTTTAACTGCTTTTTTAGTGTTATCACTTTCAGCTTTTGCTTCTTTCTTAGCTACTTCTTTTTCTTCTTGGATGTTTTGCTCCCAAATTCTTGCATGAGACACTACAATACGTTTTTCATTACGATCGAATTCGATCACCATGAATTGTGCAGTTTCTTCGGCTTGAACTTGTTTGCCATCTTCTTTAGCTAAGTGACGGTTAGGCGCGAAACCTTCTAAACCATGAGGCATTTGTACGATAGCACCTTTATCATCCTTGCGAACGATGGTACCTTCGTGAATTGATCCAATTGCAAAAGTTGCTTCTAATGCATTCCAAGGATCTTCTTCTAATTGCTTATGACCTAATTGTAATTTTCTGTTTTCTTTGTCGATGTTCAAGATAATGATGTCGATAGACTCTCCAACTTTCACATACTCAGAAGGGTGATTGAAACGCTTCAACCAGCTTAAATCGCTGATGTGAATCATTCCACCAATACCAGATTCTAATTCAATAAACACACCGTAAGGAGTGATATTTTTAACTAGACCTTTGTGCTTGCTTTGTTCAGGGAATTTATTATCGATTGCGCTCCAAGGATCTTGAGACATTTGTTTAATGCTTAAGCTCATCTTGCGTGCATCTTTATCTAATGTAACCACCTTCGCTTCATGCTCATCTCCTAATTTGAAGAATTCTTTAGCGTTGATTGGTGTATTCGCCCAAGTAATTTCAGAAACGTGAACTAGACCTTCAACACCTGGTTGAATTTCTAAGAACGCACCGTAATCTTCGATGTTCACAACTTTACCTTTCACTACACTACCTTCTGATAAGTCAGCTGGTAATACATCCCAAGGGTGTGGAGTCAATTGTTTTAAACCTAAGCTGATACGTTTTTTGTCATCATCAAAGTCTAATACAACAACTTGAATCTTCTGATCCATCTTAACCACTTCACTTGGATGAGAAATTCTACCCCAAGAGATATCCGTGATATACAATAAACCATCTAATCCACCTAAGTCCATGAAGGCTCCGAAATCAGTGATGTTTTTAACAACAC
>Ga0222712_10000226_pt1 | contig 79269 bp, 111 predicted proteins | sample C33_657DmetaG_FD_165043 | JGI IMG/M metagenome (GOLD analysis project Ga0222712, IMG submission 165043) | Estuarine water microbial communities from San Francisco Bay, California, United States - C33_657D | ecosystem: Environmental > Aquatic > Marine > Unclassified | place: USA: California... | reverse complement strand
TATGTGTGCGCTAGTGGATAAGGTCTTTACCAGCCAAACCCCATACACTGAACTAGATAAAGCACAAGGCTTACTTGCCGACTTTAATGGTAAGAAAACTCTTAAGAGTACTGTTGCAGGTTTCGATGCTATGTTTGAAAAAGAAAAACCAAGTGCCGGCAATAACAACGATGCTGATACATTTGAGTTAACTGAGGATATGATCGAAGAAGGCGAACAAATGCTAGAGGATATGTTAAAATGAAATACATTCGTATTGTAGATGCTGTCCAATGGGACGGTGATCCTACTTTCGAAGGTATTCAGCCGGACTTTGATTTTTATATGGGAATATCTACCGGATATGTTTTCATGAATTCACATACCGGCAAGTATGTCAAAATATTACCTAGTAATTGGATTGTAACGGAAGAAGACGGCAATAAGATCGTCATGAGTAACGAAAAGTTCACTAGTATGTTTAAACCATGGTATGGTGAACTTCCTGTTGCAGAAGAGATGTCTAGGCTGTATAATAGGGTAACAGATTTAGAAAACGAAGCCGCAATAGCCAAGTTTGGTGGAAAGAGCTACTAATATGGATAGAGATTATACAACTGGTACCGCAGACAATGTTACATTCTTTACAGGGGTAGAGATAGAACATACACCTGCTTACGGAATGAAAACTCTGTTTGTTACAGGTTTACAGCCTACTGATGCAATCGATAGCATCTTGAACGATCATAATTCGTATAACGATACAAGCAAACATATTCGTCATATTTTCTTTGGTGCTAATCATAGTTTTACACCTTATGGGTATCCAGAACATAAGGCTTGGGAAGAAATGATTTTTTATTATTTAGACAAGGGTTATTGGTGTAGTTTAGATATCCCTATGAACCAAGTCGAAGAATTCCATGAAAGTGGATATTGCGAATATGATAACTTCATTCCTCAGATTCGTGTACCTATTCCTTATATTAAATTATGGAATTATAATACAATGCTTAAAATCGATGACAAAGATTTTAAAGCAACAAATCCCGGTGTATGGTCTCACAGTCTACATACATTAATGGATCGTTCTAAGTTTACATCTTGGGACAAATATAAAAACGACGAGATTATCAAATGACAGAACCAACAGAAAAAATGATATGGGTCACCTTTAAAAAAGAAGGGATTCATAAATACCCAGCGGCACTAACTGATCCAGCACTAGCAACAGGAGACGAATATGATGTATCGTTTTTGGGTTACCCTCATCGCCACATCTTTCATTTCAGGGTGTGGATCAATGTGTTCCACGATGACAGGGACATCGAGTTCATCCAATTCAAACGATGGCTTGAGTCGCTGTATAATGGTCAAGGTTCCACTTTAAGTCTCGACTACAAATCATGCGAGATGATGGCGGAAGATTTATATAAACAAATTTCAACAAAGTATCCTGGACGTAGTGTCTGGATAGAAGTAAGCGAGGACGGCGAAAATGGCACATTCATCAAATGGCTATAACAACAAGCCCATGAACAAATCTATGATTTCCATGGATAATATTAAATATGACCTGCTAAAAATTGCAGAACCATATGATGGAGTAATGTTTGAAGGTAGTGGTTACCTTGTAAATGACCTCTTTGCAAGTTATCTAAATGACTTGCAAGATGATCATCTCATTTATAGCTGGAGTATTCCAGAAGAACAGTACAAAGAAAATTCAGTAACATATGATGTTATTGTACAGTTAACAGAGGATCGTAGTCCTAAGAAACTAAAGATCCATGTAGGTGTATATAAGAGCAAGTGGCCAGAAATTAAGGAGAAGCTCAATGCCTAAGGTCTTTTTAGTTGACCTTGAGGCCGTTGACACCCGTTATACAGGTCAATGGCAGACTCATCTGCCAAAACTTTTAAAGGAGAACGGAATTGATGTCAAGGTTATCTCTGGCCCTAAAAATATTCCTTCTGCCACTACGCCTGGCGCTTTTCTCAATTTTGGTGGCACCAATATATACAAAGCTGTACAAGTTGAGCAGATGGGCCGTCTATTTTGTGACGGATCCGTTTCTGCCGGTGATCACTTTTTGTTTACTGACGCTTGGCATCCTGGTATCATAAACTTAAAGTACATGAGTAGTCTTCTTAAAACACCCGTTAAGATTCACGCTCTTTGGCATGCTGGTAGTTATGATCCTCAAGACTTTTTAGGAAGGCTTATTGGAGATGCTCCGTGGGTTCGTCACGCTGAACAAAGCTTCTTTCACGCCATTGACCATAACTACTTTGCTACCGACTTTCATATTAAGATGTTTTGCGAAACTTTACTAAAGTTCACTCCAGCAGAAACATTGTACGATACAAAAATTGTACGAACTGGTTGGCCAATGGAATATCTTAAAGACACAATTAAAGCAGATTGTGTTAGTGGCATGCCTTGGGACTTACCTAAGCCCAAACGTAATCTAATTTTGTTCCCACATCGTATTGCTCCTGAGAAACAAGTAGAGATATTCAGAGACCTGGCTAAAGAAATGCCAGAATTTGAATGGGTTGTTTGTCAAGACCAAAGACTAACTAAAAAAGATTATCATAACTTGTTAAATCAAAGTAAGATGGTGTTTAGTGCTAACTTACAAGAAACATTAGGTATATCTTGTTACGAAGCATTGTGTGTAGGTGCGATGCCACTAGTTCCAGATAGATTAAGCTATTCAGAAATGTATGCAGATGTGTTTAAGTATCCTAGTGATTGGACACGTGATTGGGATAGCTATCTATATCATAAAGATAAACTGGTAAATCATATTCGTATGATGATGCTTAAATTTGACGAAGGTGAACTGACTAAAGACATCCTAGCAGGTGAAACAGTTTTGGGCCACGTCTTCTTTAGTGCAAATAAACTTATTGAAAACATCTTACAATGATAGTAGGCATTATTGGTATGGGCTACGTTGGTAGTGCTGTTGCATCTTCACTGCCAGACAACCTTACTGTTAAGTACGATCCTATTGTTAGGCCTTACAATTCGACAGACTTTAATGAACTGTTGAATTGTGACGCTGTGGTAATTTGTGTCCCTACTCCTACAAGATATGATGGTAGTTGCAACACTTCTATAATCTTAAGTACCTTAGAGAAATTAGAATCTTTTAAAGGTGTAATTATTTCTAAGTCTACTGCACCACCAACTTTCTACGAAAAGATGTTTAGCATGTATCCTAATCTAGTGTATGTGCCAGAATTCTTACGGGCTAACTCAGCCACCGACGATTACACTAGCACTCAAATAGCAATATACGGCGGAGCTCAACATTGGGCTGGTCAGGCTAGCAAAGCCTTAACTCAAGGAACGTACCGCCCGTCTAAGTCAATTTTTACTGACATTAAAACTGCGGCATTGTACAAATATCTAACTAATTCATTCCTAGCAACTAAGGTTGTTTGGATGAACGAGTTTAAAGACCTTGCCGATTCATTGGGTGTAAAATGGAATGATATTAGGATGCTATGCGACTCTGATGCTAGAATTGGTATAGGACACACACAGGTACCTGGCCCAGATGGACATCTTGGTTACGGAGGGGGTTGCTTTCCTAAGGATATTAATGCTATACTATCCTTAGCTAAAGGGCAAGGCATTGAACTTTCTGTACTAGATCAAGTAGTAGCAAAAAATGACAAAATCAGACAAAAGATCTAAATACATTTGTACAGAATAGTTCTGTATGGCAATCCTCTGCCTTAACATCGGAGAACAATTTGACAAGAGAATTTACCCCAGACCCTGTAATTAGTGCAGGTGTCCAATCAGAATTTAAAGCGGACGAATATGTTCCTTTAAAAAGAGAGGTATTCGTTAAAGCCGCAGATGCAATGTCTGATAAAGGCTACGAAGAAGCTTACTTAGCAGATGCAATCCGCGGTAAAATGAAACGTGATAAAAAACGTTTCTGGGCCGGCGACAATATCAGCGACTATGTTAGCGAAGAAGACAAAGCTAAACTAATTAATGAAGCAACTGAAGCATTTGAAACGGTGCTTGATCGTTTACTTATTGATCGTGAAAACGATCCTAACAGTAAAGGCACAGCCCGTCGCCTTGCTAAAATGTACTTTAATGAAATTATGGCAGGTAGATATGACCCGGCGCCCTCGGCAACAGCGTTCCCCAACGACACAGAAGATCGCTACGAAGGTATGTTGGTGGTACGTAGCGAACTGCGTAGTATGTGTAGTCATCATCACCAACCTGTTGTTGGTGTCGCTTACATTGGCATCATCGCCGCACAGAAGCTTATTGGTTTGTCTAAGTATACTCGTATTGCTCAGTGGTGTGCTCGCCGCGGTACCTTACAAGAAGAACTAGCCAATGACATTGCTAGGGAAATTGAAAAGGCCACAGGAGCAAAAGATCTAGGCGTATACATTCAGGCCACACATGGATGTTGTGAGAATCGTGGTATTATGGCGCATAGTTCTTTAACGCAAACTACAGTATTGAAGGGTGCGTTTAAAGATGATCCTGGAACAAAGAAAGAGTTCTTTGATAACATTAAAATGCAACAAGAGTTTGCTCCGAGGTAATTATGGCAACACGTAAAAAGAAAGATTCAACTATATTAGAAATGCCAGGAACTGCCGGAAGTGCTAAGTTAGTATTTCCATCAGAACCAACGGTAGTAAAAGGTAGTCACTTAACAGTAACTACTTACTCAGATGGTCGTACAGAATTGGTCTGGGACGACGATGCACTAGAGCGAGATGTAAGAGAAGCAATCGCAAGTGTAGAAACTAAACCTAAACGTAAACGCAAGGAGAAATAAATGTCATATGACAACTATGTAAATGATAACGGTACTTTATCGTACCGTTCTGCTAGTCAAATCAATGAAGCCATGGGCCGTGTCTATGCTTATATGGGCCTGGCTGTAATTGTGAGTATGCTGGTTAGTATGTTTATTGGAACTAATCCAGAACTTGTAAAGTTTTTCTTTACAGGGATTATGCACTGGGTTGTAATCTTTGCACCCCTTGTTGCTGTATTTGGTGTTACTTTTGCACTTAACGCAAACCCACCAAAAGAAATTGCACTAGCTCTGCTAGCAGGATTTGCGGCACTTATGGGCCTGAGCTTTGCTATAATCTTTGCTGTCTATACCGCAATGAGTATTTTTAATGCCTTTATGGGTGCGGCAGTATTGTTTGGTACTATGAGCTTTTATGGTTACTTTACTAAACGTAGTCTAGATAGTCTAGGCAAGTTTATGTTTGTTGGACTTATTGCTATTGTAATTGCCAGCATTATCAATATCTTTATTGGTAGTACTGTAATGCAGATGGTAATCTCAGCATTGGCCATTATCATCTTCCTAGGTTTGACTGCGTACGATACACAGCAAATTCGCGAAATGGTTAGTCAAGATTCTAGTCCTGCCACTGAAGTAGTAGGTGCGTTAACATTGTATCTAGACTTTATCAACATCTTCTTAAACTTACTACAACTATTTGGCGATAAGAAGGGTGACTAATGAACTGGCTTAAAAAAATTGTTCTTAAGTGGGCCGATAATGAGCATTATGCTGATGTACCTCAACTATCTAGTGCAAAGGCTACTAGAGGTGGTATTGCTGTTAACAGGCTTGACACAAACAGAAATGGTTTGACCTTTACTGTTCATAAGGCCGCAGGTGGGCACATAGTTAGATTCCATATGTACGACGAAAGAAACGATCGTCATGAAGAATCGTTACATATTATCACCGATCAAGATGATTTCAGTGATACGTTAGGTAAGATTGTTTTCATGGAGTGTCTAAGAAAATGATAGAGTTGCGTTGGTATGTATCCGAAGACGACAGAGTATTACAGTATAGAACTCAACACGAACAATCAGACTATGGTAGTATAGATCCTAAAACAAAAGATTTTGTAAGAACAAAAGTATGGGGACCGTGGCGAGCGGTTCCTGATTTTTATAGGTATAATGCAGATGACAACCGTAACTAAAACCGTAGAAAAGCTAAAACAAAAAGTCGCAGAAGTTAACGAACTTATGAAAGAACTAGAAACGCACGGTGTTGAAGTTCGTATTTCATACGTTGACGGAAGTAAAGAAAAAGACATTTCACAAGGTATATCCCTTTGGCGTGTAACTCAACATATTAATCATCTATGACCATTGGTTTTACTTGTTCGACATTTGACTTGTTTCATGCAGGTCATATTATGATGCTTAAAGAAGCAAAGCAACAATGTGACCATTTGATTGTAGGATTGCAAACCGACCCTACTATCGATCGCCCGGAAAAAAATAAACCAGTACAAAGCGTATTTGAAAGGTTTGTACAATTAGAAGCCTGTAAGTATGTAGACGAAATAGTAGTGTATGCCACAGAAAAAGAACTAGTTGATATATTGCTTTCTTATCCTATAGATATTAGAATACTAGGAAGTGAGTATCAAAATAAAATCTTTACAGGCAGGTCAGAATGTATAGAAAAAAATATAGCGTTGTATTTCAATGCAAGGAAGCATAGTTTTAGTACAACCGAATTACGCCAACGAGTAGTTGACGCAGAAAAAATTAAAGATGAAAAATAAAACATTAGCATTGTTGGCAACCTGCACATTAGTGTTTGCCGGATTTGGTATTAGCTCAGTACTCGATGTTGCATCGTTTACTGTAAAGCTGATAATGCTAGTTGTTGGATTAGGTGTGTTTTATACTGTTGTGCTAGATGCACTAGATAACAAGGATAAAAACAAAGATGTCTGAGTTTACAATTCCCCAATCATCAGTGATGGATGATACTATTACTATTACAGGTTCTACTATGACGTCTGGTTATACTTATGCCAATTCAACAATAACCAGTTGCCCTTCAACTTCGTGGACGTACAATACTGCTACAACCGCTACAACCGCTATTTCTGGATCAGTAACAATAAATCCAATTGGCTCAATGGCCGGAGCAGTAGGTACATCAGTTGGAATAAATGGAACATGGGGTAACGTATCAATACCAAAACCAACAATGACTTTGGAAATTGATGACACTGGCCAAGCCATAATCAAAACACCAACGAACAAAATTAATGTTGACGAATTAGCAGAATTTGTTATAATGTTAAAATCGTTGCTAGTAGCAGTAGCATCAGATGAAGAATTTGCTAAACGCAATCCGGCAATAGCAGAAATGGCTCACGATTTGTTAATCAAAAAATTGAAAGGTTAATATGGACAAGAAGGTAATCAATTGGGAAGATTTTAATGGGCATGTTGCCGAATTAGCTAGACAAATTGCCAATAGTAATTGGCGCCCCGACTATATTGTAGGTTTGACTCGCGGTGGCTTGATTCCTGCTACAATGCTTAGTCATTACTTTGATATTCCTATGTATGCCTTAAGTGTCAGCTTGCGCGATGACTCCGGTATGGGACCTGAAAGTAATCTTTGGATGGCCGAAGATGCGTTTGGCTATGTAGACAAAAACGAACGAGCACAAGAACATATTCCATACGATGTTAGTAAAGCAAAAAACATTCTTATTGTCGACGATATCAACGACAGTGGTGCAACGATAAATTGGATTATGGATGACTGGGCCTCTGGTTGTATGACATCGTCAGACCGCTGGGACTATGTATGGAATCAAAACGTTAAATTTGCAGTAATTGTTGATAACCTGTCAAGCAAATGTAATGTATGTATGGATTTTGTAGGCACTACTGTTAATAAAGCAGAAAAAGATGTATGGATTGAATTCCCGTACGAAACCTGGTGGAGATCATAATGGAAAGACCTCTCAAGTTACATTGCACTGATAAAAATAAAGATGTAGAAGCATGGGTACTTAATTTTAAACCTAAACAATACTTAGAAGTAAGTGTAGCAAATGTTAAGATATCTTTAGGATATAAGAATAGTGCTTACGTGGGTTCGCTTGCAGGATTAGAATTTTTTATCAAAGAAGAAAATTTACCAAAAAGTATGACCAAATGAATGTAGATCCAGTCTTTAATCAGTTGCCCAATGAGATAGAAGATTCTAATGCTCCGTGGACAGAGCTAATAGAAGAAGACTATCACGTTGCAGTATACCAAGACAAGTATCCTGTAAGTGAAGGCCATTTACTGTTTGTACCTAAATACAATACCATGGGAGTATTGAGAGACGCATTCGAAGATGCAGTCCGATTCGGCCGTGATAGAGTTAATGCAGGTATATGGGAAGGTTTTAATGTTGGACTAAATTATGGTAAAGTTGCAGGCCAAACTGTTGATTGGCCGCATATTCATTTGATTCCCAGAAAGGCCGGAGACGTAGAAGACCCAATCGGTGGTGTTCGTAATGTTATCCCCGGTCGAGGCAATTATAAAAAATGGAAATAGTAGATCACGTTGACTTAGCGGCCGATATCCGCAATACTCCGCATATTGTACAAAAGATTCGCTCTAACAAATCTTATGCACAAAATGTATATGCGGCATTGTGTAATATCATATGGTATAAAACTACAGAATTCTTACCTGTACTATCAGGTAACAATGAATGGACATGTAGTTGGCGTTGGGCCGGCGGCTTTGTTGCAGAACTAGAAGGACAAGGTGGGGACTATATAGATTGGTATTGTAGTGGAATTAGAGACAATACTCAGTTGGACGATGATCAGTTTCAATCATTAACTTCTGCAGAGCAAGAAGAATATATTAAGTTAAAAGACTATGTTGGCGAAGGATATGTGTCAGGCGAAGTAGAAAGCGACTTTGCTAAAATTGGTTGGCGTTGGAAAAAGTACGATGACAAGGATCTAATATGACACCAAAAAATGAAGAAGCACTAGGTATCTTGCAAGAAGAATGTGCAGAAGTTATAGTAGAGATTAGCAAATGTAAACGGTTTGGTTTAACGTCCTTACATTTTAAAACTGGCATTAGACATTCTGCTATGTTAGAGACAGAGGTAGGAGACGTATTAGCTATGATCGATATTTTAATTGAACAAGGCTTATTAGATCCTGCTACATTAGAACTTGCTAAAGAAGCAAAAAAAGAAAAACTAAAGAAATGGTCAAATTTATATTATGAGTAAAATTAAAATTGCAGAGCTGTTCTACAGCATTCAGGGAGAAGGTCGTTACATGGGTGTCCCATCTGTGTTCTTACGTACCTTTGGTTGTAACTTTAAATGTGCAGGCTTTGGCATGCCACGTGGAGAACTAAGTGAAGAAGCAAACAATATTGACCCATCTAAGTACACCGAGTACAAATCTCTTCCTTTGGTGTCTACAGGTTGTGATAGTTACGCTAGTTGGGATCCTCGCTTTAAGCATCTTAGTCCCGTTCTGGATTCTAGTGCGATTGCCGACGCTATTGTGGATACGCTACCGCACAAGGAGTGGCGCGACGAACATCTCGTAATTACGGGAGGTGAACCTTTACTAGGCTGGCAAAAACAATATCCAGATTTACTACGTCATCCTAAAATGGAAAACTTAAAAGAAATTACGTTTGAGACTAACGGGACTCAACCTCTAACCGAAGACTTTAAAGACTACTTGTTAGAATGGACGATGCCAAGACTAGACTTTGATAGAGAAATTACATTTAGTGTTAGTGCTAAATTACCTTGCTCAGGTGAGAAGTGGGAAGATGCCATTTGTCCCGATGTTGTATGTGACTATCAGAACTGGGGTACTACTTACCTTAAGTTTGTAGTTGCTAACGAGCAAGATGTCGCAGATGCCGAATGTGCTGTTGGTGCTTATCGTGATGCAGGATTTACTGGTCATGTCTATTTAATGCCAGTAGGCGGCGTAGAAAGTGTTTATGTATTAAATAACCGTACAGTTGCACTCGAAGCAATGAAACGCGGCTGGCGTTACAGTGACCGTCTACAAGTTCCACTCTTTAAAAACGAGTGGGGAACTTAATGTCCCAAGAAATGAAGCGTTTTGTTAATGACATGACGCCGGAACAAGCCAAAGCCTTTGTACGTAAAGTTGTAGGGCCCACAATGCAATACATTGGTGGCGAGGAACGAGATCATTTACTATTAATGTTTGCTCTTATGGAGCCAGCAGAATCATCCAATAATCAGCGCACACTAACTGAAGTCTTTTTCTTGGGCGAAAAGGAATACCATGTTACTTATGGATTTGGATATCCAGAAGGCGGAGACGATCCGTTGGTTGAATTGGTTCTTGACGAAGAAATCTAAATCGTGTACAATACATACTATGCTAGAAAAACTCAAACAAAAACTGTCAAAAATTCTTAAAAAGAAAGAAGAATCTCAAATTGAAAAAGATGCCGCCACTAAAAAAGGCGAGCCCTGGGTCAAGGTTATTAAAGTTGAAGTTGACCCTACAAACCCCACTGAAGGACATTTTGAACTTGACTGGAACGATCATTTTGTTACAATGTTAGTTAATGCCGGTTATAGCGGTGCTACAGCAGATGTAATTGTAGACCAATGGTTTAATGACTTGTGCAATGGCATTGCAAGACAAGTAATTGAAGAAGATAAATTTGTAGCTGATGCAGATTACCTGCCCAAGAAACGAGCTAAAAAGAAATGACACACATTTTAGTTGACGCCAGTAATATGTTCTTCCGTGCCCGTCACGTTGTTCGCGGAGACGATCCCGAAACAAAGATTGGTATGGCATACCATATTATGTTTGCTAGCATTAATAAAGTATGGCGTGACTTTAAAGGTAGTCATGTAGTATTCTGTTTTGAAGGTCGTAGCTGGCGTAAGGAAATATCAGACACTTATAAAGCCAACCGCGCTGTTGCTCGTGCCGCACTAACTGAAAAAGAAGCAGAAGAAGATAAAATGTTCTGGGAAGCATTTGACCAGTTCAAAGTTTACTTAACAGAGAAGACTAACTGCTCTACTGTTCGACATGAACGTTGCGAAGCAGATGACTTCATTGCACGTTGGATTCAAACGCATCCAGAGGATCAACATGTTATTGTTAGTAGTGATTCTGACTTTTATCAGTTGCTTGCTCCTAACGTTAAAATTTATAATGGTATTGCAAAACATACTATAACGCTAGAAGGATTCTTTGATGACAAAGGTAAACCTATCATTGATAAGAAAACTAAACAAGTCAAAACCCCACCTGACCCACAATGGTTACTATTTGAGAAGTGTATGCGTGGAGACAGCTCAGACAACATCTTTAGTGCTTATCCGGGAGTACGTGAGAAAGGCACAAAGAATAAAGTTGGTCTCCGTGAAGCCTTTGCCGACCGAAATGACAAAGGATATAATTGGAACAATCTCATGCTTCAGCGTTGGGCCGACCACGAAGGTGTCGAGCATCGGGTAAGAGATAGGTATGAAGCCAATAAAAAACTTATTGACTTGACACAACAACCAGAAGATATTATAGTAGCATTAGATGAAACTATCAAGTCATCTATTGCCACAGAACCTAAGAAGCAAGTAGGAGTAGAGTTCCTACGTTTTTGCGGTAAATGGGATTTGCAAGAAATTGCTAAACGTCCCGACGATCATGTTTTATATTTGAATGCAAGGTACAATGGAAATGTTCGCTAAAACAATCATGCCAGGTAAGTTCTGGATCCTGGAAGAAAAAGGTCAAAAGGTTGGAACCATCCACAATGGTGACAATGTTTTTACTTTGACCTTTAAAGGTGGCTTGCGTAGATACACTGACATTAAAGAACTAGAGCAAGAACTAGAAGTCAGTCTAGGTACTAGTGCTATCGAGGCCGCGGCCGCAATGTCAAAAGACAATGTAGATGGTTTTCCTACCGAATGGAATGTTGTATATAACAAACTAAACAAAGATGTTCATGCAACATTGCCAATCTTTACTAAAAGTGAAAAGTCAACAAGTTATCACTCAGCAGGTTACTATGGTGTTAAGTTTCCAAACGGATGGACCCATAGCTTTTGTCCAAGACTAAATACACTTACTTCTTACGAGTATATTGGTCCATACAAAACTGAGATGGAAATGACGGTTGCTATCCAACGTAAGAAGAATGAAAGATCTTCTTGAATCTAGTAAAAATTATTTTAGCTGGTATGCTAGCCGTACTAGCAATATCTGCATTAAGCTCTAATGGAACTACAGACCTTAGAGCAGTAACTTCGTTCATTAATGCGGCGGACACCCCGTTGGTTACTATTAATAGAACAGTAATTTGTGGTAAAACACCTGACATAAAAGAACAGCTAGAATCGTTTACTTCTTTAATGATCGGTGTTAATAGAGACGATGATACTAATCAAGTTAGGTCATTAGTAGAGGTATATACACAAGATAAAAAATGGCTTATTGTAGAGCATTTTACAGAAGGCATGACTTGTGTTATGGGCATCGGCGAAGAATGGATCATTAACTTCAATCATAAAGCCATCAAAAAACACTCCGGTTTAATCATTTAGTTTAAAGCTAGTTTTATTAGTCATTAAAGCTAAATAAAACTATAAGAGGACGGAGAGATGGCGAGACCAAAACCACAAATAATCCTGGATTATACAAATCCCAGAACATACAAGAGTGAGCAAATTTTAGAAGCTGACGCTATCTACGCCGTTTTCTACGAGGGTAACCCCATTAATCTTCGTACCTTAAATAGTCTTGTTAACTACCCCGGACCAAAGTATAAAAAAGTATCGTTTAGTAATAGCGGTCATGCTTTTAACCTAGCAGAGCGTCTTAACACTTTATTCAAAACAGACAAGTTTGAAGTTATACAACTAACCGCTGGTAAAGTCATTAAAGAGAAAAATAATGACGACACAACCCCAGAAGCAGACTGAAGTAATACTCAATGCACTAAAAGAGTATCATAAGCTAGACAAACTAAACCCCTACGACATCTTCATAAATTACGGTCCTGCTAAAGAAGGATCAAAATTAACTAAGAAAGGCTTCGAATTAATGAAGCCTGTTTTTACCTGTTACAAAGTAAAGTTTGAAGATGGATTTCATTTGCTTGCCAAGCATCACATCATTCTAGAACGGGCAATGAAGTTTCCGTACTTCCTTACAAAATCTTACATTCACTTATTCAGCGAACAGGACGCTTTCTTGCTACAGTTAAACGGCTCAAACCTAGACCGCTGGGGAGACAGCAACGGTGTAGTACTTTAGTGCTAGTTTTTAGTGGTTGACAATAAATCCAATTTCCTGTATAATTAGGGCATTGAAACAACAAAGGTTCAACATGAAACTTTCAACCGCTGTTAGTATCCTCCAAAAAGAAGCTAAATTTCAGGGCGTTTGGGTAGGCCAAGTTTTAGCTGATGTTAAGCGACACGGGCGAATGATTTACAGTCAAAAAGTTGTCGAAGCCGCAGAACTTTATGTGGCGAAAACACAACAAGAAGAACTCAGTCCTTTTGCTACGGTGAACAGCTAAAATGATTAAACTTTTAGTACTACTTTTTGTGCTGTGGGCAGGATTCCACTACGGCATCTTTCAACTGCTACTCTTGTGGCTGATGGTTGTGATTGCTGGCGCATAAAACGGTTGACCAATAATTCCAATTCTGCTATAATTATGGCATAGGTTAACAAAACAGGAGTTGAAATGCGTACACAACGATTAATTGACGGTCTTAATAACAGCCAAAAAATTCGTGTCATTGTAGATGGCGTTGGTTTTTTTACTACAGTAGGTGGTACTTCTGACATTATGACCCGTAAGCATCGCATGGCAGTTCAAACCGCACTAATGAATCTTGCATACGGTGGCGGCACTGGTTTTGGTTTTAACTATCAATACTACGAAGGCACTACAGACAACAATGCCAGTCTGGTTCCAGTTCAAGTTGATTTGATTTAAGGATAAACATGATTATTACAAAGGCGCCTCAAAACGAGGCCATCATGAGTAATGTCGGTGAGATTGGTGAGTTCCGCATTCGCAACTCTGCTAAGGCATTTAACATTCTAAGCTCTGGTCTATATGCTAACAAGATCAAAGCCATCATTCGTGAACTGTCATGCAATGCTATCGACAGTCACGTTGCCGCAGGACGAATTGATACTCCATTTGATGTTCACCTTCCTAATGACCTAGAACCGTGGTTCGCTATTCGTGACTACGGCACAGGGCTATCACATGATCAAGTTTCTAACATCTATACAACATACTTTGAATCTACTAAGACTGATTCAAACGACTTTATTGGTGCTCTTGGGCTTGGTAGTAAGTCTCCTTTTTCTTACACTGATAACTTTACTGTAACCGCTATTAAGGACGGTCGTAAAGGTATCTATACAGCCTTTATCAACGAGCAAGGTGTTCCTAGTATTGCCTTGATGATGGAAGAAGAAACTACAGACCCCAGCGGCGTTGAGGTTAAATTTTCTGTCAATGATCGTTGGGATTTTTCTAAGTTCCGCGACGAAGCCCGTGCAGTTTACAAATGGTTCAAACAACGACCTGTGGTATCTGGGTATGCTACATTTACCTTCAGTGATGTTGAATACATTGACAAGGATATTATTCCGGGTGTTCATTCCGCTGAAGGTAGTGCATCTTATGCGGTAATGGGAAATATTGCATATCGCATTGAGCTTCCAGAAGCTAACCGCAAGGATCTGTCTGAACTGTATCACTTGCTAGGCTGTGGTCTAGTAATGGAATTCGCCATCGGTGAATTGGACTTCCAAGCATCACGCGAAGGCTTGTCTTACATTCCACAAACCATCGAAGCTATTAAGAACAAGCTAGAATCTCTTAACAATGTTCTAACTATACGATTTGCTGACGAAGCAAACAAGATTGATAATCTATGGGAACGTGCTGTCTATATCTCAGAAAAGAGAAGTCAAGCTCTGTGGCGTGCCGCTATTGTGCAATATCTTGCACAAAACCCGTTGCCTACTTATTCTGATAAGCATGACGGTGGTCCTCGTACATTCAAACTTGGTGTAGATAGTATCGCACGTAAGTACAACATTTCTATTCGTGGGCTTCAAAAGCATCGCGGTCAGAAAACTATTACCAATCTTAAAAACACTACTGAGTACGGTAAGAACCGTGCTAAGAAAAGTGGTCATTATATTACATGGGATGCCTTTTCTATTCGTGTAGAAAAAGACTGTCACTTTATTATCAATGATCTTAGGACTGGTGCTGTAGAACGTGCCAAACATCACTATCGAGAAACACCGTGTGATGTATACTGCCGTAATGTTTATGTGCTAGAGCCTGCTGACAAGACTAAGCCAATGCTATTGAACTTGTTCTTTGACAAGATTCAAAATCCTCCAGAGGCTCGTATCTTTCCTGCTAGCTCGTTGTTGGCAAAAGAACGTAAGTCAAGTAGCCTAGGCAAAGACGTTACTATTATGCGTCTTGAAGAACGTGGTGGCCGAAACTATCATCGCAGTCGTGAAATGGTGTGGCGTGATGCAGGCAAGGCTGACGAATTTGATTCCAATCGCACTTACTACTATGTTCCTTTGTCTGGTTTTAATATGATCAGTGACAAAGGTTACAGTAGTGGCAAGGAACTGCTAGATGAAATTACGTCAGTGGATAACTTGTTTGAAGGTTCCGTTTACGGAGTTCGTAAAACAGACCTCGAATGGGTTAAGCAACAAGTGAACTGGGTTAACTTGGAAGTGCATATTGCTAGGGTGCTTAAAGCATCTTTGCAAAAGACATTAATGAGTATTGTTAAGTCATCATTGGATGATAATGACATTATGACGCTAACTGACAATGCAAAAGTATGCGCCATGATTGATCCTAAGAGTCCGTATGCTAAGTTTATGGAAGTGTTTAAGAACGTTCCAAAGACTTCTGCTAACAAGTACACTATTTCAAAATTGTGCAAGCGATTCCTAGGTGAAGACACTAGCATGAGTCCAGATGATTTGATCGTTAAATATCAAGCTGAACTTACCAATGTCAATGCTCGGTATCCTTTGCTATCAAAATTGAACAGCTACCGTGTTAAAGGTGAAGACATTGCCGAGTATATCAATCTAATTGATGCTAAGAAAGGTTTCTAAGAATGAAAATGAGTCGTGAAGCTGAATTGAAAAGGTATCGTACCTATATTCAATCCGGCGGTATGACTCATCCAACATTTGACATAGAACGGTTTTATACCGAGTTGTCAACTAAAGAAATGATCGCCTTGCGAGATAAGACGGTCAAAGACTTAGAAAGGAATCCTGATTTTGCAACAAAGTTTTATACTGAATTTGTAAAATACTTGAATAGGAAGTTAGCAGAGCGTAAAACCTTCCGCGACTGGATTTGGCGGAATACTGTACTAAAATTCGATCTATTTGTATGGAGATTAAAGAATGAGACAATATATTAACATTGTAGAAGGTAAGACTCTTACCGACGATTGGTTCAATGACGGCTTTGAAACATATAAGAAGCCGGCCAAAGAACATTACGAGATTGCTAAGGAGCCGGGTACTATTGAAACCCTTGAAGGGCCAGTAAAATATGATGCAGGATTCTACATCATGACTGGTCCAAAAGGAGAGAAGTATCCAATCACTCCAAAAAAGTTTGCGGAACTTAAAGACGATTTGGGCAACGGTGTTTGCACACCCAAAAAGATTTTGAAGGTCGCAAAGCTAGCTGATCATTCCGGAACGGTTGACACAAGCTGGGGAGAGAAGTTACAATATAACACTGGAGAAGATTATATCGTAAAGCATGGTCCAAATGACTACGGTGTAATTAAGAAAGATATTTTTCATCAAACCTATCACACAGGAAAGTAAGCAAAATGAGCTATCCATTTTTGATTCAAGGAAGTAACGTTGTTGTCGTAATTGACAACAAGCCTCATACCATTAGCAAAACTCACATCACATACCAAAAAGTAGTTGATGCGATTAAAGCAGGTGATTGGGAAACTGTAAAAGATACTATTGAGCCTAAGAAAGTTGTTCTCAACTACGGCCAAGGTAACATTTCCATTCAAGGCGAAACCTTGTATTGGAAAGAGAAAGAATTGCACACTTCGCTGACCAAGCGAATGATTGCAATGTTGCAAGACGGATTTCCAATTGAGCCGCTAGTTGCGTTCATGGAAAACCTAATGGAGAACCCAAGCAAGCGAGCAGTTGAAGAACTCTACGGCTTCTTGGAAAAGAATAGCTTGCCTATTACTCCAGATGGCCACTTCCTTGCTTATAAGCGGGTTCGTGCAGATTACCTAGACTGCCACTCTGGTACTATGGACAATAGTGTCGGTAAGGTTGTTGAAATGGTTCGTAACGAAGTTGACGACAACAAGGACCGTACTTGCTCCACTGGTCTTCACTTTTGTAGCAAAGACTATCTAGCACACTTCAGTGGTGACCGTACGGTGATTGTTAAGATCAACCCACGTGATGTTGTAAGCATTCCAAGTGATTATGACAATAGCAAAGGTCGTGCTTGCCGCTACGAAGTTGTCGGTGAAATCGACAAGGAAAAAGCAGACGCCGCATTCATTGCTCCTGTGCAAGTAAATGCCGTTCACGACGATGCTACTGCCGAGCTTATCAAGATCGCCGTAGAAGCCGCTGTAAAAGCCGCACTAGACGCTCATAACAAAGAGTAATACTGTTGTATTAATACAACACTAAAAACCCTGCTAACCACAGGGTTTTTCTACTGGTTGACCAATAATTCCAATTCTGCTATAATACTTGTATTGTAACGCAAAGGAGAGAGCTATGATGTTCACCCTAGAAATCTACAAGATGGATCGCCGTACTAAAGAAGGCCAGCGCCTTGTTGGCAAGTACGATTACGATCGCAAAGATCGCGAAGCAATGGAACGTGAGATCAAAGCTCTGTATCCTACCTATCGCAAGCAGGACGGTTACATCTTTAACGTGGTTGAAACTTATGTTACCCGTAAGAATGTAATGACTGGCGTAGAGTTCCAAGAGCGTTACGACACTCCTTGGTTCGCTAGTCCTTCCAGTGAAACTTATTGGAGCGCCTAATGGAATACAATTTCATTGGTTGGTGTCGGGAAGACAATCACGACAAGGTCTGGGTTTGTATTCAACTCAATGGCGACAAGTGGGGTGGTACCTTTGTCACAGCCTGGGGGCGCCGGGGCAAGAAATTGCAACACAAAGTCATCGATCATTCGTCAACGTGGAACATGGAGAAGCTTGTAAACTCTAAACACAAAAAAGGTTACAATAAAATCTTCAAAGAAGACCTAGATAAGGTCTATCCGGAGTTTGAAACTGACTTGCAACAACTAGCATTCTGGGCTACTTTGTCGGTATGAAAACTAGGGTTAAGCAGAACATCACTGCTATTGTTTACGACAAGAAAGGTCGTATCATTGGTATGGGTAAGAATAGTTATATTAAGACCCATCCGTTGCAAGCTCGAATCGCAAGCCAAGTTGGGTTGCACGAAAAGATTTATCTTCATGCAGAAATAGATGCACTAGTAAAGTGCAGAGATTGGACTAAGGCGCATAAGATAGTAGTTACTAGGTTCGGAAATAGCGGAGAGCCATTGTTAGCCAAACCTTGCCCAGTTTGCCAACGTGCTATCGAAATGGCCGGTATTAACTACATCGAGCATACTTGATTTTTAATAAGAAAGGCAGTATAATGTATAGCATGAATCATATGAGCATAGAAGGTATTAAGACCATCCTAGACAATGGTATTGAAGTCTTGCGAGATCCAAATACCACTTCAGAAATGCAGGCCAAAACACTTGAAGTTATGGCAGGTATTCTTAAACAAGAAGCAAAGAAAATTAGAGAAAACGACTTCAGTTCTTTTGATCTGAGTAAATAGACTATCATGAAAACCAAAGCCCTTTCTTTTGTTATTAAGGCTCCTAAGGTACGTGCTCATCAAGCATTATTTGATAACACGTTGCCTTTTCGCGGCCGTATAGAAGAACAAAAGAAAGCATATAAACGCAAACCTAAACACCCTAAGAAAGCAGAGGAATGATTTATTCCTTTCAAGGTCCAAAAAAATTACCAAAGCAAATTGTAAAAGCAATACAGCCTAATTATAAAACAGGTCCGTGGATTGCTGGCGGTTGTGCTAGATGTCTATGGCAAGACGAACCTATTAATGACATTGATATCTGGGTAGGAAATCCTGCACAAATCTTAGACCTCACTAATAGATTCCACGAACACTTAGGTGTTGGTATTACCTTTAGCACAGATAACGCTCTTACATTTGATTACTTTCCTTTAAAAGGTGATGATGGTTGGTGCAACGACAACAATAAATGGAAGCTTCAAATTATTGTTAGGAAAAAGTTTCCTAATCTAGAATCTGTGTTCAACGACTTTGACTTTACTGTATGTCAGATAGCTACTAACGGCGAAGGTAAATTTTATACAACAGAACAAGTAATCGAAGATTTGCACACTCGTCACCTCCGCCTATCACGATTCAATAATGAAGGATTTTTAGAACGTTGGGCCAAATATACAATGTACGGCTTTAATATGTCTAAAGAAGACTTACGTAAAAATTTAAACGACAACACACTAGTATGGAGCCTCGGTGATGGACGAAGCTTATATTGAACAAGCCTTGCTGATGAGTTCGTTAAGCAAGTTTCCTGTTCCATTAAACGATCGCTGGGCAGTATGGAACACCGCGGTCATTACAAAGAAAATGGTCTTAGGGTTTTTAACTAAATTGCATTCAGGCCCGTTACCGCAGGGTATGCAAGATATATTGCTTAAAGATTATCTTAAACATTGTAACGAGCTACCTACAAAGTTTGTTAACGGACCCAGAGACAAAGGTGCCTATTGGAACTTTCACAAGCGAGAATTAGTTCATAGAGACAATCCTGAGTCTTGTTACGAGTGGTTCAACAGATTGTATTTTTCTATTCACCAATCAATGGTAACTACAAACCAAGACGAAATCAAAATCATTGTGTTAGACAATGATTATAAAAAACAAGTGATTGAAAGGATCTTCCTTGACTAATGACATTTATTATTTTGCCTATGGCATGAACACTAACATTAGAGGCATGGCCACTAGATGTCCGGGTGCTGAAAATTTAGGGCATGTTGTATTAGGTGATCATAAATTTAGATTTGCTGTTCACGCTGATGTGTATAAACAAAAAGGCTCAGCAGTTCACGGAGTCCTATGGCGCATTAATCCTACACATCTTAAGTCACTGGATATGGTAGAAGGATATCCTTTTTACTATGGTCGAAAAGAAGTAAAAATTCGATACAAAGATCAATTGGTTGACGCAATAGTTTACTTCATGCAACCGGGTAACACTTGCGCCGATCCTTCTAGTTCATATCTGAATGATGTGATGGAAGGGTACGAGCTAAACTCTGTGCCCACAGCTCAAATTATTGACAGTTTAAGTGTTGCTAAAAAACAACAGATTTTTGTTGCGTAAAAACAACACTTTTTTGGCTAAAATTATGGCAAAAAATGGTTGACCAAAAAATCAAATTTTGCTATAATAATGAAATAATGATACAAATGATCCAGGTAAAAGCACCACAACAACTTTGTCCAAAATGGTTCAAAAAGTGGTTGACAAATAAATGGATTGATTGTAACATTATGGTTACTAGCAAGGTGCTAGTGTTCTTTAACTTGTATCAGGAGATACTTTATGTCTAACAAGACTTTCACTTTTGTCGGTTCCTCTGTCCTTAAGGGCAAAACTAAAGTTCGTTATACTAACGACAATACTCGCATTAAGATTCTCATGAAGAACGGCCATACCGACGTTAACTTCGTCGAGCTTCCCCGTGCGATGACTAAGGCTGAGATTGCCGCAGAAGGCTTTCTTGCAAAGGTACTGCCCGAAGGTACCGATGTTTCTAAAGTTGCAGAAGCCTAAACAAAAGGGCGCAAGCCCTTTAACATGGTGAGCCTATCATGAAATATTCTAAAGTCCTTGCTACCCTTCTTATCGCAACCTCTGCGATGTCTGCTAAAGCCGATGTTCTCGGTGCAGTTGCTGGCGGCCTAATAGGCTCTCAGTTTGGTCAAGGCAATGGGCGTGTCGCAATGGCCGCCGTTGGAGCCGTAATAGGCGATAGGCTTACCGCCCCTACACCTACGTATGTGCCACAGCCCCAGTATCAAGGATACTATCAAGGGCAAGGCACATACTATCAAAACAACCACCGTGTCTATATCGACGGTCGCGATGGGTTACAATGTCCTTACAATGGGTATGTCATTTGCCAGCAATGGTCAAACACTCGCCCTGTTGTAGTTATGCCACAATAAAAGTGGTTGACCATAAAATCATAATTTGTTATAATAGAGTTACTGTAGCAATTTTAGGAGCGCAAATTGGCAAAAGCATCAAAATCTCATAGTTCAGAAGCCCGTACTGTTAAAATCAGCGAGGCTAAATTCATTATCCGCAAGGCGCTTGCAAAAGGTCGTCCTGTTATGATCTGGGGTCCTCCCGGCATTGGCAAGTCAGATCTTATTGCAGAAATTGCACAAGAAGATAATCGTCCTGTAACTGACGTTCGTCTTAATCTTTGGGAACCCACCGACGTTAAAGGTATCCCATATTACAATGCACAAGAAAATACAATGAAGTGGGCACCTCCTGCAGAATTGCCTACTGATGAGGCCGCAGAAGATATCCTATTCTTAGACGAATTGGTAAGTGCGGCACCTGCTACACAGGCCGCGGCATATCAACTTGTACTGAACCGCCGTGTTGGTACTTATAAACTGCCTAAGGGTGTAGGTATCGTTGCCGCAGGTAATCGTATGTCTGACAAAGGCGTTACTTACCGCATGCCTAGTCCGTTGGCAAACCGTTTCGTTCATATTGAACTCCGTGTAGACTTTGAAGACTGGCAACGTTGGGCTCTTAAGAATCGCGTACACTCAGACGTAGTTGGTTACCTTTCTTTCAGCAAGGGCGACCTGTACGACTTTGACCCTACGCAACACGACCGTTCTTTTGCTACTCCACGTAGCTGGTCTTTCGTTAGTGATTTGATTGAAGACGGTATGCCTGAGGCTACCCAAACTGATATTGTTTCAGGTTGCGTTGGCGAAGGTCTTGCTATCAAGTTTATGGCACACCGTAAGATTGCTAGCAAACTACCTAACCCGTCAGACATCCTTAAGGGCAAAGTTACTAAGTTGGACATTAAAGAAGTGTCCGCTATGTACTCACTTACTACTTCTATGTGTTATGAGCTGAAAGACGCTTATGACAATGCCAAGAAGGCAGGTAAGCTAGAAGATTGGCATCCAATGTGCGAGTTCTTTATCCAATACATGATGGATAATTTTGAACCCGAAATGGTTATTATGGGTGCCCATACTGCACTTAAGAACTATGCTCTACCTTTTGAGCATAAGAAGCTTAAGAACTTCCCAGAGTTCTTTAAGAAGTACGCTCACTTGGTAATTGAAATTGATACTAAGTAAGATTGCGCTCCTGGGGGGAGTGTGAACATCAGTTTGCCTCCTCCCATTTTTTTAGATTGACATATTATTCAATTGATAGTATAATATAGTTATTACATAGGAGCAAATAATGACTACTGCAACAGCAACTAAAAACCCAAAAAACACCATTGCACCCCTTAACCCTCAGGCGTTTGCTAAAGTTAAGGAGCGTGTCATCAAGGTGCGTGTCCGTTTGTTGCTTCAGCATCCTTTCTTTGGCAACCTTGCCACTCGTCTTCGTATCGTTGATGCTACCGACCGTATTCCTACAGCGGCGGTTGACGGCCGCAATATGTTCCTTAACGTCAACTTTGTCAACCAGCTCAATGATGACGAACTAATGTTCCTTATTGCACACGAAGTGATGCATTGTGTTTTTGAACACATGGTACGTCGAGGCGAACGCCGACCTGATGTATGGAACATGGCAGGTGACTATGTTATTAATCTAATTCTCGAACGTGATCGTATCGGACAAGTTATTCGCCAAGTAGACATTCTCCTTGACAACAAATACAAGGACATGACTACTGATGAGGTCTACGACAGTCTAATGAAGAATGCTGTTACTATCAAACTTCCCCTGGACGTACATTTGGACTTGACTGGTGAAGGTGAGGACGGCGAAGGTAAGGGCGAAAGCGAAGATGGCGCTATTGGTAAGAAACTCAGCGAAGAAGAACGTAAGGCTCTGCAAGACGAAATTAAAAATGCTGTACTGCAAGCCGCACAAGCCGCAGGTGCTGGAAAGACTCCTGCCGCAGTAGCTCGTCTAATCAAACAGTTCACTCAACCTAAGATGAACTGGAAGGATCTGCTACGTATCCAACTAGAGAGTTCTCTTAAAAATGATTACTCTTTTAGTCGTCCTAGTCGTAAGAGTTGGCATACTGGTGCTGTATTGCCCGGTATGTTGCCAGCAGAAAATGTAGATATTTGTGTTGCTATCGATACGTCAGGATCAATCAGCGAAGAAATGATTCGTGATTTCCTTAGTGAAGTAAAAGGTATCATGGACAATTATGACAGCTGGACTATTAAAGTTTGGTGCTTTGATACCAGCATTCATGCAGAGGAAGAATTTACTAGCGATGGTTCAGGAGATATCTTAGACTACGAACCAGGTGGCGGTGGTGGTACCGATTTTGAGGTTAACTGGGAGTACATGAAAGAACAAGATATTACTCCTAAACAATTGGTAGTGTTTACTGACGGATATCCATGCGGTGGTTGGGGTGATGAGAATTACTGTGATACACTTTGGATTATTAATTCTAGCGAGGACATTGAAGCACCGTTCGGAGTAACGGCGTTTTATGATCACAAAACATAATGGCATATAGGTATGAAATACCTGTTACAAACTCAGAAGAGCTAGATAAAGTTAGTTGGGTAGTCAAAGACTACCTGGCCCTGAATGCCACAGGGCCTTTTCGCATTTTGGAATCTTCAACGAGTGTGCAGATCGAGCTAGATTCTGCCGAGGATTCATTTTTATTTGAATTAAGTGCATGGGCAGATAGGATACAAAAGGCCACTGGACTAAATAAAAATACACATTAACTCATGTTTTAATAGGAGACAACACATGGAACTCAATGTTCAAGATCTACAATTAGCCGCTAGCGTAATTGACCTTGCCACACAACGTGGCGCATTTAAGGCCAATGAAGCAAAGGCTGTAGGTACAATTTATGATAAAATCACAGGTTTTATCCAGGCAGTAGCAGAGCAACAAGCAAAGCAAGAAGCCGAAGCTAAAGCCGCAGAAGGCGTAGCACCAGAGACAACAGCAGAAGAAAAACCAGCTGACGCAGTTGTCCAATAAGGAGATACTTATGGCATTCCTCAGACACGTCGGTGTTCACAAAGATACCGGCCACAGAGTTTTAGTTATTTTTAGACAGGTTCCAAACGAACCCACTAGTTGTCTTGTAGTAGAAAGTGACAGCCTTCCTGATCGCTATCATACCGATTTGATGAATGCTGTTGAAACGGTAACTGCACAAGAAACTATTGATTTCTTTGATTATGCTAGCAGACAGTTTTTGTCAACTGGCGAGCCTATGTTACAAGGTTTACATGACAAGGGATTACTACGTAAGTTCCCTACAAAGAAAATCATAATGCGTCCAGGTCCTGGAATGGAAATTTCATTAGAAGATCTAAACAATCAACTAGCCGCAATGAATGGCGATGAGCCTGTTAGTAGCGGTGACACAATGGACAACAAAGCATTAGCGGCAGACTTACGTCGTCAAGCCGATATATACGATTTGCAAGCTAGAGATCTTCGCAAACAAGCAGAAGAATTAGATCCTACCAAACGTCCAGTTGGTCGTCCACGTAAGGACACTTTAGTAGATGCTGATGCTTGACAAAATTTTATAAGAAGTTAAAATATAATGACAGTGACGATGTTGCTGTCATTTTTTGTCACATCAGATAATATGAAGTTATGGTTACCAATTGTACTAAGTACTTGTACGAAAAGATCTTCGATATAACATAAAGATAAAATCATGCCAATAAGAAAAAAAGATCGTAGCTTCGACGACATCCTTAATGATGTTATTATGAACGAAGTCCCTGTGCAGTACATCTCCGAAATTACAGTAGTGCTACACGACGGTAGAACGTTGACTTTTGAAGCAACAGAAATAACAGACATGGACAATGTTAAAAATCTTTTAGCACGTAAAGGGCTAGAAGAATATTCTAAAATGATTGCAGACGTACAGATTACTATGGACAGTAAAAAGCTAAAAGAAAACGTTGCAGGATTTGTATCGGCCCTATTAGAAAAACACTTAAACGACACACCCACAAAAGGCAAACGTAATGACAAAAAGAAGTGAAATTAATTTTGAACAAGATAAGAACTATGTTCCTGTATTAGATCACGGGTTCGTTGGACTCATTGATCATATGGGTAGTGATGCGGCGGTTGTGCAGGCCGCTCGTGTTAGTTACGGTGCAGGTACTAAACAAGTACAAGATGACCGCAATCTAATACGTTACCTAGTACGCCACGAACATACTACTCCTATTGAAATGTGTGAAGTAAAGTTTCACATTAAGTTACCTATCTTTGTTATGCGTCAGTTAGTCCGTCATCGTACTGCTAGTATGAACGAATACTCTGCTCGTTACTCTGTTATGACAGATGAATTTTATATTCCCGAACTAGAACAAATTCAACAGCAAAGTTCTACTAATAAACAAGGGAGAGAGGATAATGACTGGGGATTCGAAGAACGTAGAGGAGTGCAACACGCATTCCAACGAAGCTTTTTCAATGCTTATAAAGAATACACCGAGCTTTTGGGAAAGGATGGGACTGGCCTTACTCGCGAACTGTCCAGAAGCGTACTCCCAGTGGGCGGCTATACAGAACTCTACTGGAAAGCAAACCTCAAAAACTTCCTCCACATGATTCGACTACGTGCCGATAGCCATGCCCAATGGGAAATCCAAGAGTACGCTAATGCTATGTATGAATTGGCAAAGCCTTTATTCCCGGAAGTATGTCAGGCATTCGAAGACTATCAACAAAACTGTATGCGTTTAAGTCGTATGGAAATTGATCTTGTTAAGCGACTAATTAGTGCAAACAAATGGAATGATTTAGTAAATGACCAACGTAGTGAAGAAAACGTAGCAAAGGTATTTGGCCTAAGCAAACGTGAACTAACAGAGTTTAAGTCTAAATTGGATCTATGAACTTACTAGTAGGACCTGCTACATGGGAAGAAACATTCCGTGTATGGCAAGACAAACTTTGGCCAGGACGCAAGTCAAAGATTGAACCTACTAGTGCAATGCGTTATCTTGGCGGGTACGATATGCAAAACCAGCAGTTCGTACCTGCTTTCTTTTCTATACGTAATAACAATGATATAGTTGCAATTAATAGCGTTGTTATGTGTGCAGATGGTTCTGCTAGAAGTCGAGGCCTATGGGTAGATCCATTATACCGTAATAAAGGTTATGCAAGAATCGTGCTAGAAAATTCTATCTTTCAAGCAAAGGATTGGAATGCTAGCCATATATGGACAGTACCAAGGCAATCTGCCTTGCCAGCTTATCAAAGTGTAGGATTTATACAAACATCAGATTGGTTTGACAAGGACATGGAGTTTGGTCCTAATTGTTATGCCAGTATGAAGCTGAAATAAATACCTACATAATGACAGAACTCACTTACAAAAACCACTATCAATTTTTATATAACGGTCAACCTTTTACATATAGGAAATCTTCTAACGACATATTTTCCTTTAAAGTGGGTAGGTGTGCAGGTCCGATAGGATCATGGGATTTCGAGTGTGAACGTGCGGCTAGACTAATTTTCAGTAAGACTAGACCAGGACAAAGAATACGTATACTATACAGCGGCGGCATTGACAGCGAAATCGTTGTCATGGCTTTTCAACGTGCAGGTATTCCTTTTGATTGTATTATTGTTGACATGGGAGTCAACCAACATGATACACAATACGCACACCGATACTGTCAAGCTAATAAAATACCATATCAAATTCTTTATATAGATCCGGCCGACTTCGTAGCCAAAGGTCTACATTTTTATTACCATCGAGAGTATCAAGTCAAACAACTAGCAATGATGATCATCATGAAAGCACTTGACACATTGCCTAAAGATGACATTTACATTTTAGGCGGTGAGATTTTCATGAGTCGAGAAGTAGACATAAAAGAGTTTTATGCAACTAATAGTTCTACCTACAATTATAAATGGTATCACTATGTTAGAGAAGATAACGATATGAGTTATTTTAAATATTCGCTAAAAACAAACAAAACAGTTATTAGCGAGTTCTTTAGTTATACTCCAGAGCTGATGTTAAGTTACTTAATTGACCCGTTAGTACAAGATTTAGTAAACGATCGCATAGACTACAAATACGGATTATTAAGTACTAAGCCAAATGTTTATGCAAAGTATTTTAATTTTGAAGCACGACCAAAATACCACGGTTATGAAAACGTAATGCACTTAAACAACAAAGTTTATCTAGACTTAGGTGACTGTAATGACGTACAACATGATGTTATACTAAAAACAGAATATTCAGAATTGATTAAAAGACTTAGACATGATTAAATTACTAGGCAAAGAATATAAAGAAGACCTAAAGCGTATCACTATCAGTCATGATAAACACGCAGGTGTAACTACGAGTCAGGCCGGCGCTGATCATTTTTGGAGCGAAAGCAACTTTAGTCATTTGTATTTGGAAGAAAGCAATCCAACATATCTTTGCTGGGGATATTTTGATAACGGAAACTTAATTAGTTATCTGAACATACAGTTAAGTACTATGCGTCCTGTATGGTACTTACAAAAAGTTGTAAGCGATGCAGGTGTTTCGTCGAGTGTGCCAATGAAGGGTATTGCTGACTTAATGAGTCATGCTATTAACTTTGCTGAGAGTAAATACCTATTTGAGTATTATAGCAGTATCCCTACTCAGTACATAAAAGCACATGAAAGAATTTGGGGTAAGCTAGTCCCTGAGCGCAAGCGGTATGACATTAACTTTGACCATGTAGTGCCTGCGTTAAAAAGACCAGCATACGATGAATTTTGGGTTGTAATGATGAAAAGCACATTATGGCCTACTGATATGGTGATTCGTCATCATATTTTGCGTCAAGAACACAGACCAGATGTTAGTGTTTTAAAACAATTATATAAACCTGGATATAAGAATGATTAAAAATATTCCGCAACACGTACAACGTATTACCATACCTGTTCATGTGTTGTTTGTTGTTGCACTAATAACAATGATCAGCTTAGGAGACTATGTATGGTTATGGGCTACACTAATCTGTTGGACTTTGTTCAGTGGCTTAGGTGTAGCAATAGGCTATCATAGAGTTCTAAGTCACAAAGCATTAGAAGTTCCGTTATGGAAACAAAAGATACTTACTGTACTAGGTATGTTTGGTTGCCAAGGTAGTGCTATCTTTTGGTGTGCAATGCACAGAGGTTATCATCATCCACATGCTGATACAGAAAAAGACTTTCATAGTCCCTATCACGGTAAGTGGAATGCCTATATGGGATGGATGACTAAACTTAAACCATCTGATGTTAATATGAAATATTCTGTTGACCTACTGCGAGATCAATTTCAAGTGTTCTGTCACAAACATTATGATAAAATTATTTGGGGTACATTAGTAGTCGTTGCATTGCTTAGTTGGAAGTTGGCCTTGTACGGTTTTATTATGTCCATGACCTGGGCACAGCATCAAGAAAACCTAGTAGACTTGTATGGGCACTGGGCTACACCTGCAGGTTATAGAAACTTTGAAACTAAAGATTGGAGTCAAAATGTTCCTTTACTAGGTTACTTTGCGTGGGGGCAAGGATGGCATAACAATCATCATCAAGCACCTCGTTCGTTTGACTTTGGAACAGGTGTAAGTGGCAAGTGGTGGGAATTTGATCCTTGTAAAATTTTTAAACCTTTTCTAAAATGAAATATCAACCTTTAATAGTAGACACAGAGTATAGAGTACTATCAGTAACACCTGAACGTAAACATTTACTTTGGCTAGTAGAGAGCGAATGCGATTGCCAGCTGGTACTCGGAGTACACGAATTAAGTGATGCAGATGTTGCAGACTTAAAAGCACATCCGTGGAATTGGTCTTATAAGCCTAGCCTAATGCAAAACAATCTTGTTAAGGCCAACAACGATGCAGTTAAAGATAGAAGTTTATTAATGCAAAACAAACTATGGGCGTATTATGATATTCTTAGTATTATTAACTATGCTCGTGTACGTATTAGTCCAGTTGTTAATCAACAAGATCTTGTTTACTTAGAAAAAGAAAGGCAAGCACGATTAGTTCGTAATGGATCAACTGAAGACTGCCAAATGGTAAAAGACTACGCAGAATTTGCATCTTGTACATTAACTCAGGCCGCCGATCAAATTCTATTCAAAGCTGAATTAACTAGAGATACCTATGCTAACACCGAACGTCTTCGTATGCAATACTTACGTGACTTGCGTAAATGTACCTCTCTAGAAGAGATCAAAGAGATTAAAGATCGTATGCACAGAGAAAGCTGGTTAAACGTATTACTATGAGCCTGCTGTATTATAATCCCATTGACCTTTATAGCAAGGACAATCTAGAACAATATCCTCAGTTAAAGTCAACTGAGCCTTTCAAACGAATGTTCAATCCTAGCATTAGCTTGTACGACAGGACTGGTACTATCAAATGGCCTGTTAAGATTAAGAATTTATTTCCTATGCCTGCTAGCTTATGGACTGATAAAACGTTTGAAGAAATTTGCAATCAGCGTATGCTAGAGATAATTGCTTATGTTAAAGACAATCCTAACAAACAATTTGTAGTCATGTATAGCGGAGGCATTGACAGTACTTTACTGATGGTACTTTTGATGCAGTTAGGCAATCAAGACTTATTTGATCGTACCTTAGTAATCTTAAACGAAGCTAGTATTGCAGAGAACCCCGAGTTCTACAAAAAATATATTACCCGCTTCCGCATGGCTAGTAGTAACAGTTTTGAAAAGTACTTAACAGAAGATCATATTGTACTTACGGGGGAAATGGCTGACAACGTGTTTGGCAGTTTAACTTTAGGTATGGCCATGGATCGCTTAGGTAATAAAGATCTAGTCCACGTACCTTATAAGGATCCTGCACTAGAGTTTTTTACACAAAAATTAGGTAGCAAGGAAGAAGCAGAAATGATGATGTCCCGTATGGAGCCCGTTATGAAGCTAAACCCTAACGGGATTAAGAGTTTACACGATTACATGTGGTGGATTAACTTTACTATGAAATGGCAAGCTGTAGAATTCCGTATCCTAAGTCATGCTTGTCCGGGCGTTGAGCTGACTCATGAATGGGTAAATAGTAGTTTAATACATTTCTGGAATACTGGGCTTTGGCAACAATGGTCTGTAAGCAACCCTGATAAAAAAGTTGCAAAAGACTGGGCTAGTTACAAGTGGGTAGCAAAAGAGCTGATTTATGAGTTTGATCGTAATCGCGCATACTACACTAGTAAAACTAAAGTCCCCAGTTTACCCGATATGGTTAGGTTTAAATATGTTAGTAATTTTATTACAGACGATTTTAAATTCCACAAAACAGTGAACTTGGAGAATTTAATAAATGATTAACTTTGAATTAGATCATCTTAAAGTAAGTGATTTTGGTGCTACTCTAGAGTATAATTTAGAGCGCACAAACAACAGTCCCAATTGGATAACGGCTATGGAAACATACCTAGGCAATGTTACTCCTTTTAATATTGTTCTTGCACTTAGTGGCGGAATAGATAGCGAAGCAGTTGCTACAATTTTGCATAATATGGGTAGACCTTTTACTCCGATAATCTTTGATTATGCAGGTAAGAACCAGCACGATACACATCATGCAGTTGAGTGGTGCGAGACACATGGATATTATCCTAGAGTAATTAGTTTTGATCCTGTGGGTCTTTGGGTAGAACAAAAAAACCATAGTTTAGAAATAGCCGAAATGACACGTTGTACAAGTCCACAATATCTTGTATACATGAAGATGATGGAGGCTATGTTGCCGTTTGGTTATCCTATGCTTTGTATTGGTGAGCCGGAACTAAAGTTTAAAGGTCAAGCAGGTGACATTGTAGAACTGACTGAAAAACCAATGCACTTTAGCGTAGAAATTTATCGCAGACTCAGAGGTATTGACGGTAATGCACTACCTTTCCAATTAGACAAATCAGTTTTTGAGGCGTGGATCAATGACGAGTTTTGGCCTACCATGAACTACGGGCAGTCAAGTAAAGACCGTAAGGCAGATTTCTATCAACACTATCTAGGCATTGCACCTAGAGTTAAGTTCAACGGTTTTGAAAATGTGCAAGAAGAAGATCAGGCATTACGTGCTGAACTAGTTGCATTATATCCAGAGCAAGACATTATCATTACTTCTGATATTACTTAATAGCAAGCACCGTATAGCGTTCGTATTGATCGTTATAGGTGCTTGTTTCTTTATGTATAATTTCTTTACAATCCAAACGACTAACAAAGTCGTCCATATTGCTCACACAATTAACATGATCATCAACTACTCCAAACATGTTGTTGCTTTGGAGTAACATTAGTGTGTTTGAAGGGATTTGGTTTTGCCAAATATCAAACCTGTCTAAATGTTCGCAGATAGTATTCACGACAGTACCTGAAAAGTTTGTATAGTCTAAGGCATAGATATCCTTGAATTCTGCGCTGTATCGAGTAGAATTTACTAGTTTTTCGCCTGCTAGATTAGCGATATTGTCTAGGTCGTAGCTTACGATAGTATTGTACCTATTAGGATATAACTTTTCGGTTAGTAGCATAGGTAACACTCCTACCCAACCCCCCATTATCCAAATGTCGCCAAACTCTGCTTCTGTTGCCAACAACGTATTGGCCGCTGTTATTTTACTACGTATTTGAAACCTACTAAAAGCATCTACCCAATTTACTGTAGGATAATCTTCTACTAAACTAATTACTCTTCCGAATAGGTTATTTGGACAAATAGTCATTAGCTCGTCAAAGGCCGCAAATAGATAAACTTCTGGTTGAGGTTTATCATGATTGCCATCGTTTATACTGTTATACCAATTATAGAACTGTCTATTACTTACATCAATAAACTTAGCTTTATGTAGTTCTTCAGCTAGCCAACTGAGATGATATGCGTTAAACTTTTTCATATTGACCAAGTAACCATTGCTCGTCATTTATTAATTTTAAAGCATCAATGTTGTTTTTATTAGCTTCACCGTAAGCTCTACCTTTTTTTGCGCCAGCTAGACATTGTTCATAATATGGTACATGTTTGAATATGTTGCACCATATTGTTAACCTATAATTTGTAGCTATATCAATTTGATTGTCAATTACCTTACCAGACAACTTAACGCATTCTCTAAAAGCAGATCTCCAAGTATTGTATTCAGTTGTATTAAATCTTGTTTCATTACTAATTTCATTAATAGGAATTATGCCGCCTAAACTTGTTGTAATATCTACTTCCGGTTTAGGGAGATCAAATGCAGATACCGGAAACAATTTTACTGCACCATATCCATATCTTAATCCGTTAACTGGATTTATACTACGAAATACATGTACACGTTCTTCTTTAACATTGTGAGTAAACTCAAACTCATCTGTTATCCACGCATCAGCATCTACAACATAAAAGAAATCAGTTCGTGCAACATCTGCACAGGCTTTGTGTGCTTCCCAAAAACCTTTAACTTCTCTAATAACAATAGGAGAGCATTTTTCTTGTAACCTAAGAAGGTTAATCATAGAATCACGTTCACCCATCGTTAAAAAAAATATGTCATACATAGAAGTACCAAACTAAAGATCCGGGGGTTAATATAATATTAAATCCCTTAGACTTAAGATATTCTACATTTTCTTTTACGTCAGGCCATTCATCACTATAGTCATGACCAGCAAAGATGCCGCCCTTCTTGACTTTAGGCAACCAAAAATTAATATTATCAATGTCACTAGGATTAGTATGTGCGGCATCTAAAAATACCATATCACATGGTAAATGAAAATCTTCTAGACCATACGGACTAGGTGTTCTCATGGCTGTGATATTTTTACAGTCTTTAGTATTTTGTTCAAAGAATTCATAGGTGTTTTTTGTTCCCGGAAGTGGCCATCCTCGAGACTTGGCTTTTTCTTTAGTAACACCCTTAACACTACTGTCAAAACCTCTCCATGTGTCAATGCAAAATATTTTACCTAACGGACATGCTTTTGAAATAATGCTAGAACTCTTTCCATGTAAACTGCCTATTTCTACAATGACTGCATCTTTTTTATTAACGCTAGATGCTAGCTTATGTAAAACTTCACAATCACCGTTAGTTAAGTATCCTGGTATGTTATTCATTATTGTCACCTACTCCTGTTAAAATTTGACTTTCTCTAATCATAGGTCCTAGTCTATTAGGATTAACATACGTACTCTTGAAAAACTTACTGCCTTGAGAATCTAAGTCGGCAATATCCAACTCGAGTTCTTGTCGTAGAATTGTACCTAGTCTATAAGTTTCTGCTCGAAGATCTTCTGTGGCTTTAAACTTATTGATTACTTCTGTGTTAAAGTAATTAACTAACCAATCAAAGTCACGTACATCAACATAGTTAAATGTATCACGCTTTAGGTTTGTTAAGTAACATCCAAGACGTGCGCCGTACATTGCCCATAGGCCGTTTAATACATCTTCGCCTACACTACACCAAACTAGTAAACGCTGATGATTCTTAGGATGGATTAGATGTTTGAGTTTACGCGGATCAACTGTAACTCCGCCCATTAAACTCATCTTAACACCTTCGCGAAAACCTGCTCGCCATGCTTGCAAGGGACTAGCATTGTTCATAACATCGCTATAAACGTTATTCATCTGAATATAATTTATGTCCCAACAAAAATCTACTTGACTACTAGCGTTAACTGCGGCTTCATGACTTTTCATTTGTTCTACTACGTGCTTCGGCCAGCACTTAACACCACCGTTGCCGTAGACTAAACCATTAACTACATTTTTTCCCGCCCAACTGATCACATCATTATCTCCTACCAGACTTAGATCTACTTCTGCATTAAAGAAATCCTCGCGAACAATATTGTCTGCATCTATGGTTATAAAACGTTTAGTTTCTGCAAGTTTGGCCGCGGCCTTATGGCAAGCATCCGATCCTTTAACTCCGTGACTACGTTTGGCCCATGGGGCCTTACGCAATAAATCTGCGTAGTTATAATCGGCATTAGGCTCGTCAAAGCTCATGAATACAATATCAAATTCTGTTATTGGTACTTTCATTTAATTTCCTAAGGTTTACTTTAATCATTGGATTGTCATGTATCAAGACCATAGAGTCATCTAATACTTTTTCTAGAACTACTGTGCCATTATTTTTAAGTTGGTCTGCTGTAAGTTTTATAGTTCTTATATATTGGCTAGGATCACTTTTCTTTACAGCATGTAATTGTATTTCATCAAATATGTTATACTTCATTGGATCAATGATAAAGCTCTTAACTTCTACAGTATCTGCTTTAATATCGAAACTAATATGACAATCATTGCTAGAGGTAACGTCTGACAAATATTGCATAGACATGTCTTCGTGTATGTTAGGTGTGTCTATGTATTCTTTTCTTTTTACTGTTTGGTAAGTAGAAAATACTCGTTTGGTTAGTGTTATAACTTTTTTAGATATCTTTGCATTGTACCAAGGAGCATTGATCTTAATACGTCCTTGATTGATTAATTCATTTGTATCAATTACTAATTTACTGTATAACTTTGCAGGATCAGTTGCATTTACAAAATAAAAGTTAAGATGATCGTATCCTTGATATGCTTCATTTTTGTTATCTACAATAGAAATAAAATTATCTAAGCTAGACTTGTTTACACTGACTTCTAATAGACCTTGGTCGTATAACGCCACAACAAGCTGAGTAATTGGGTCTACTTCTTTTACAGCATCAATCTTAAGTAATGTAGAATTCTCTTCATGGACCTTACGTAGATACTGGTCCTTTTTAAATAGACTTCTTTTATTTGAGTCTTTATCGAATGCAACTATTAACTGTCCTATACTTAGATTACCCTGCATTACTGCTGTAACTAGATCGTTATCTATAGCTACAGTTATATGATCATCAGTTAATTGTTCTTTGGTAGGTTGTCTAAGAATGTGTAACGTCTGGCCTGTTTCTTTATCATAGAAGATATAGAACTGTTGAGTTAATTCTCTTGTACCAAATAGTTTTGGATCTAATTGCATATTTGTTTAATGCTGTTACTTCTAGGGCTATTAAGCCAAGTACTACCATAATGTACTACGCCAGACTGAACATAGTTTTCTATCTTAACTAAATTATCATCAGTCGCCCAAAAACTTAATAGTTGGTGCCAGTCTTTGTTAGCCAGGTGTGTTAATGCGGTATTGTTAGTTTGTTTGCTTAGGTTAGTAAACTTAACTCCGTGTGCATTGTTATTTAGACCACATGCCTTAAGAGCAATAGCAAATGCAGAATTTATTTTGTTCTTAAGTTCGGTATCTACTGAGTATTCTGTACAAGACATTTTTAATACATTTTGCCAAACAGCAATAATGTCTAAGGTAGTGTTTGATATTTCTTTAATGGCTTCAGTACGATATAAGAAAAAGTTTGTCCAAACGTCTGGCATAGTGTTCTTAGTAAGAATCTTTCTTTCAATAAATTTCTGGCTATCTAATTTCTGTCCTTTAAAATCATATGCGTCCGGTGTTACTAGGTTAACCTTATCTAACAAATTAAAATATTCTTTTATATCGCTTAGTACTAAACTGTCTGCATAAATGAATGCGGTGTAATCATAGGGCGACGATAATAGTCCCACAGCAAAAGCATTTGTTACATCTCCTGGTACTACAATTATGTTGTCAAACTCACTTGCTTCAACAGGGTCTGTTGTAATTAAGGTGGTAGGTAGGTTACTAAATTTTTTAGCAGTCAATGCCAGAAGCTTTGCCGACTCTAAATAGTCAGGGGTTGCAATCGTAATAATTCCTTTAGTCATAGTAATATTTGTTTAGGAAATCATTGTAGTGCCGCAAGATAGCCATTTTGTTCATCATGTGGATGTCTTCACCTTTAATGTGTGTTAAGATATTTTTACGTTTGTCCGATAACATATTAGCTAAAAATAACATATCATTCTTTTTGTTAACTTCAACCAAGTCGTCTAATTGATCCATGTATCTCATACTACCCGGAGGTATGCTAACAGTTAAGTTATTATCCACTTGTCCGTTAAGGATGTGAATGGCAATGCTAGACGCATAATCTGTTCTAAACATATTGCCAGGAAACTTATATAAAAACCTGTAGTAATCATAGTTCTCTTTAACATGGTGCCACATATCAAAGAATTTTTTACTATAATCAGTTTTACGCCAATATATTACAGTTGACCACCACATGTCTATACCTAGCGGGTGTAAACGTTGTTCTTCGTGATGCGGATTATTCCCGCGAAGGCCGTGTGCATTTCGAAATAGTGCTAGCTCATCATTAGTTTCAAATAACAAATCTAGACGATTACTGCCCAACAAATAGTCAACATCTATCAATAAACTTTGCTTGTATGGACTAAGATTATAAACGTTATGTTTGTTTGCGTTACTAAATTGCGCCGCAAACTCTACATCAATTGAGTCCCTGTGTACTCTAGTATTTTTTTCATGTCTAATGTCGTCAACTACAATTTGGTCAAAACAGTATTCTCTAATTTCTTTAGGACAGGTTTGTTCTAGGGCTTTGTAAGTTGCACCATCTGTTAGTAACGTAACGTTGTTGTTTTTTAAGTTGGCCTTAACCGTAAGAGCGCAAACTGTTGCCAGTCTATCGTAATTAATCTTCTCGTTGTTATAAGCAAACATAACAACGCCTCGGTCTAGATTATCCATTGTAGTCTACTATCTTTTTGATATTTCTTGCCTTGGCAATTTTTTCGTATTCTGTGTTATATGTTACCATTGCGGCCATGTACATAGAATTCATCTTTCTAGCGAAATCTGAAATATCTGTAATAAGTACCGGAGCTCCGTTTGTATCTTCGAAAGGAAATTCTTTTACTGTTGTTTCTTTTAGTAAAAGGGCACAATACATTATGGTATTGATATTAGCACTAAAAATAGAATTTTGATAAGTGAACAATAGATCATTTTTTAATTTGATCTTTAAGTTGTCCAATTGGGTGCTTAGAGTTAAGCGATAGTTACTGAAGTCTAACGCTTCCTGTAATCTTGTATCCATAATAACCTCAGAGTCTGTGTCTAAAAGTATAACAGGTTGAGCTAGTTAAAGTCAACCTGTTATCTTTATTAAACTAGTAGTTTATTTATGAATCGTCGCCACCAGTATCAAACGTAGTTAATACTTCTAATTGGGTCGGAGGATCTACATCAAACACAACGTTTTCATTTTGTGGATTGGTTTCTGGATCTGCTTTTAAGTAAGTTACATGGAAACCAGTAGTACCATTTATCCATCTACGGAAGTACATGTTATCAAAAATTACTTTGATTAAGAGCTGATTGTTACCAACTAGTCTGCCCCAGATTTTGATTTGGATTCCGGAACCATAACCACCATAACCGCCGTATCCACCATAACCACCATATCCGCCATAACCACCGTACCCGCCATAGCTAGAATATGTAGACGATGCAGTCATCATTAATTGATAAGTTTGTGATAGTTGGTACATTCCAACCGTGGTAGATATACCAAGATTAGTTGTAGTTTTTGCACCATTAACATTTACAATAATATCTCCGCAAGCATCTACAAGATGTTTCCAGTCTGTATAGCCAACTGTAGTACCGCCAGACGCTGTAGGTGTAATTTTAATTTGGCCACCTGCATTAAAAAAATAACGTAGTTTGTCGTAACTGTCAAATGTTACCTTGAAACTGGCCGCCATGTAACGTTTCCAAGGTGTGGTACGATTAATGATTCCGCCGGCCGGGGTCACGATGCTTCCGTGATATGTGGCTAATGTGTTTTTATGATTGTATACTAGATTAGTGTAATATTGTAATGTTTGACCTAAATCGCTGTCGGACAAGCTAATCAGTTCGCCTTCGGCTCTACGCTGAAAGTATGCTTGACTGGGTAAGTCACCAGTTACATGAGCACTAACGTTTACTACGTCAATGGCGCTGTTGAATACTGTGGCTTCAATCAAGTCACCTTGTGAAACATTGTCTGCTTGAGCTGTATTACCCCAACCATACTTGTATGCTTCTTGTGTTTCTGCATTAGTTGAAGGTGCTGAGTTTGGAGTAAAATCCCCAAACACTTTATTAACTTTTGTTGTTAATGCGTTCCAACCGGTTGCTGAAACAACTGTGCCTTGATCACCATAGGACATTATTTGACTCCTACTACTGCCTCAATTGACTTGATTCCTTCAACGTCGGAAGACTCTAATGCTCTACCAATAATTGCCAATGCATCTGGGTTAGTAGAGGCTTTAGCAACGCCGGGAATATGACTGCTAACTAAACGTTGACCTTTCTTTACTGGCCCATGTACTGTAACTGGTACTCGACCTGCTAATGCAACAGGTAGTGCTAACTTTGTACGAGAAAGACCACTGTTTAGTAAGTAAGCTGGATTGTCAGAAATGACACCAAACACTTCTGTATCGTCTGCTGTAGTTGTTTGTGTTATTTCTGCGTCTCCGCCAATCTTAACAACAGTACCTGGTTGATAATTTACATCACTGGCATACAATTCAGCAACGTCAGCAAATTCAGCTTGCATAGCAATACCACGAAATTTAACATTAGTACGTGCAGGTAAATTAACACCTGGACCAATTGTTACAAATTCTGCACCAAATCCCTCGCTAACATTAGGTGTATATTCTGCATCGGTGCTGATAATTGCTATTACGCTACTACCTACAACTGCCTTAAGCGCATTGTGAGCATTGTTGCTTGTGTCGCGAATTTTAACTGCACGAATGGTAGTAGTTGCGCCAGCAAATCCAATCGGTACGTGCTGTGTGCCGTCCCACATGTATAGTTGTTTAGAATCTGATTCTACCCAAAAGTCGCCTTCTCTACGGCCACTATATGTTGGCTCTGTTTCTTGAACGACTAATTGTGCTAGTTCTTTCCATTGGCCTAAATTATCGTAAACAGAAATACGTTTAGTTTCGCTGTTATACCATAACTGACCTTCTAGTGGGTTACCTGGGGCCGCCGCAGAACTAAAATTCTCTAGCATTGCTACTAAGTTTTCGGCCATAATCTCGCCATAGCCTGCATAGTTCTTACCTAGCAAGCGAAGACTAGTACTAATATCTAGTGTACCATCGGGGATAGTTGTTAATAACGAACCATTTGTTTTATTGACATCGTATGCCATTGCTTATTTCCTCTTAATTTTAGCCTACTCGAACTCTGATTGTGTATCGAATCTGTAGCAATCTATTTGCTGATTTTTGCACAGGGTGAAAGGTAACATGGGTTAGTAGTAAACCCTCATTTAGTCCTAGACCTTTGCTTTTGATACCAATTTCATCAAAAACAAAACTACCGTTAAAATCGGCCGCATTGTCTAGATCTGCTTGGGCAACACCTGCTAAATTGAATACTGTATCGGATATACTAGGTTCAGTATAATCTAACACACAGTTAACAACTAGGTCAGTATAGTTTACACCATTGACATGTTCCACAGTCATGTAGTTCTTGTTTGGATCTGTATTTGTTGGACTATCAGCATTGATTACTTTAAAGAAAGTAGGATTGTATAACTCTTCGCTTTGGCCGTTAACGTTAGGACTTTTATAGCTGATAACACCTAAGTTATCAATAATAGTTCCGCCATTACCAAAGTGCATTTCATACGCTGAATGCTGATTTTTATCGCCCAAGCAATTTACAAGGGCGATACTGAAATTTTCTGCATTAATAGCATTGCGGTTATTAAGTAAAACTTCACCTGTATTTGCGTCCCAAATTTTTAGGTGTCCTTCTACTTTTAACCCTACTGACTCTTTATTCGAAAGCATTTGCTTAATCCTTAATATACTTTATTTACCTAGTTTAAATTACCCTCTTTTGCCGTAATGAACACAGCCAGCGGATTTGTGCTATCTTTGAGCGTTTTTCCTGGATCGTTGAAGCCAACATTTCCAGGTGTAGCAATAACAACGGGGATTTCTTCTCTTGGTAAAGAATCAAATACTCTGCTGTTTATTGGGTGGGTTTTAATACTAGTTCCTTTTGTTCCTCGTACAATATCTTGTAGGGTGTTTGCACTACGACGGTAAAACTCAATGCGTTCTCCGTTGATAAAAATTACACCAGGACGTTGGCGTATAAAGTCAACTCCGCCAAATACTGTACCGTCAACTACCTCAATTACTGTATCTTCTAATCCTAATGGCGCGGCCAGCGAAGTTTTTGCACTATTAGCGATTCTACTAAATTCGTAGTTATTATCTAGAGTCTTAAAAATTCTATAGGCATAACTTCCACCGGTGTCGTAATCAGTTTGAACACATAATTCTACTGCGTCGCCTACAAATAACGGAGCAAGTTCATCGCCGTAACCCTCTAAGTTTACACTATAATCATGTTGTCCTTCTAGAACTGCTTCGATCAGGCTTGCAGGTGTTCCAAAGTTGCTACCTAAGAACAAGTAACGGTTTACTGGCGTCATTGCAGGTAATGTTGCGTCCCATGGAATTTCATAACCGTTGATAACAGCACCCCAAACTTGGTTTTCCCAGCCAGGGGTAGGTGTTAGGAAAGAACTACCGTCACCTGCAGGCGGGTCAATTGGGTTAATTCCTACACGGTTAAATGCAATATGGATCTCGTCTTTAGTTCCTAAGTCTTCAACTGTAACATCTGTTAGTTCAGAAATTTTACGTGTATCAAAAACTTCTCGTAGTTTACTACGATAAGGCTTAACTTCGTTTAGATAATCAATAAAGTACTCAACCTGATCTTCTTTGTAATAAGGAAGTTGGCTTAGCCCAGAAACTTCTAGATTATCTACGTGCAAATAAGTGCTCTTACCAATCCAATCAATATTATTTTGTTCGCTATAGATAAACTTAACCATAGCAAAGAATAGTCTGTTATAGTATGTTTGGTACTCACCAACAAATATGTCTGAATGGAATGTTTCTAGAATAGCTTCTAACTCTTGTGTAGGTTCGCTATCCCATGGCTTAAAGTCAAAGCCACCTAAGTCCCAAATATCTAATTGTATAAAGCTATCGAACAAGGTTTCGTCAAACTGGATAGTTCCGTTTAATCTATATAGAATGACAAATTGATCACCTGCTCTTTCGTAAACTACAGGATATTGACCGTTAGATGGTACACCAACGCCCACATAATCTCCGTCGACTAGCTGGTTAGCAATACTGTCTAGTAACGTATCATTAGCAACACTATATTCTATTGCCTTATCAGTATCATAGTAAGGACTTACGTAATCTACATAATCCCAGAACTTTGTTAGATCATAAACAATATTACCTTTAGTGAATGTAGTACCCAGTACTACATTCCAATCTGGAATTTCTGCAATTAGATCTAGTTCTAATAACAATACATTCAACGATTGAATTAAGTTTTTACGAGCATTTGCTCTGTCCTTGATCCATGTTTGTTGTGTTGGGCGAATACGATTACCAAATCGATCAAATTCATTTAACCTACTATTAGGTACTTCTATGTTTTGTGTTAGCTGTATAGTATTCTCAGGTAATAACGTATAATCTGCTAACTTGTACATTGGCTTTTTATTAATAGGGGTTACAACACTAGCTTCATATGGTTGGAAGTAACGGAATACTCTATAGTAATCATTACCTACTTTGACGATGTCGTCGACATTATAACGCACACCATACTCATAGTCGGTCCATGTTGATGTATAAGTTATGCCACTAAATCCTACTAAACTGTCTTTTAGACGTTTGTGTAGCCATTCAGGAATTCCTGTATTATTATCGTACTCTCTTAATAGCATCCATTGGCTATGTACTGGTGTTGTATCGTTTCTTAATTGAATTTGTAATGTTGTAGAGCTATCATTTAATAGTTGTTTGACATTACTGATAATGAAGGCATCAGTTGAAATAGGAGCGAACCAAGGAAGACCTATGTTCGCAGGATCTTCAATAATATTTGCTATTGTTGTTACTGCTAACTGTCTTTCTGGTCTATTATTAGGAACTGTATCTTTACCTTTCACCCAGAAGTAATATTTTGTACTGGTAACATTTAACTCATCAGTATACTGATCGGTTGACCAATTAGCCAATTTAAAACTTGCATCGCTAATAACTCTAGCAGTTCCAGTTGGTATCGAGCCGTCAACTTCTTTTCCGTTTTCTACTGCATCGTTATATGCAATAGGATCAACAGAACTTTCTGTCCATTCATAAACATCAATAGTACTACCAGGGAATAATTTACCCCAGTTTGATTGGCGATATGCTAAACTACTAGATTCGTAATTTGTATATTTGACTGTACTTAGATCCCACCATACTGTACCAACTTGTTGAGCTCCCCAAGGGTTCATGGTATTTAAAGGTTGGTCAGGATCACTGCTGGAGTTATACTTAGCAAGGTCTAGCGGACTCTTAATGTCAATTTCTGCGTCGGCAATCTTAGGAATTAATCCTTTGTACGGATCCCATACTTCTAGATCTAGTAGTACACGATTTTTATTTCTGTCATAGATAGAAACAGAATATACCTTAGAAGGATCTATTAATTCTTGTTCTGATTCAACTTTATCAAATCGTTGATAAGGAACAAATGTTTGTTCGTCTACTCCGACTTCCCAACTGAATACTGCATATCCATGAATAGCCGAAGCATCGTCAACAAATGCTAATTGTCCGTCTTGCCAATTATATCTGTAATCATTTCGACTAGCTAACATTGCTGTTTCTGTAGCAAAACGTACAGGCATAAATGCAATCGCTTTTCCTTGTGTTCCTGCTGTATTTGTAACTTGTTCGATAAGGATACTAGTATCATCAATTACTTCTAATACTGTAGTAAACCCATCAGCACTAGGGCTGTTGTCAGTATTAACTAATAAAATGTTATCACCTGCTAGCAGGTTATGATCATAGTTAAATGTAACTAGACTAGGCGTTGTAGGATATACTGTATTACCTGATGTAGTACCAGTGTATGTTTCTATTCCTATAATAGATAACCGACGATCCTGAGCACGTAATACTTGCCAAGATCCATTAGTATAGTTACCAATCAATATAGAAGGTAAAGTAGGTTCTACACTAATAGTCCAATTAGATAAGACAAAAGATGTACTACTATTATGATCTTGACTTGCAACATACACATAACCATTATAACGAATAGTATCGCCTACTTTGTAGTTTATATTTTGTTCCCAGTATGCAATACCGGTTAATGCCGACACATCAACTGTATATAAATCATATGCAGTTGATACTGTATAATCAACTTGATCTAATCTTACAAATCCTACAGTAGGCAAATCATCATACATGACTTCAGTGATTGTATCTGTTAGTTGACTCTTTGGTCTGGTACTAAAGGCTAGATTATTGACCCCTGGTTTGGTGACCCAACGAGTATCGCTAGGTACAATGTCAATTACTCTATCAGTATCTAGATCTTTATTGGTTAGTTTTGTAACAGGATCGTACAACGGAATTAGTCTAAATAATTGCTTATTAGAATCTAATATGTCGCGCTGACGTAATTTAAGTTCGTAGCTTTGCCAGTTTTCTGTTCCACCAAAGTCGCCTAACTTAAATAACCATTCTTCACTAACAGTTAAGTTAGTATTACTTAATGTACTTGAATCAATAGTTTTGCTTCTTAACAGTTTGTCATAAGCACTAGGAGTACCCTTTTGGTGCAACATTCCTCGTTGGAATTCAAACGCAACCGTCTTGTCAAGAACAATGTTGTTTAAGTATTCAAAATTACGAACGCCAATGTTATGTCTTGCTGTATTAATTATACTTTGGTTTTCTGTATAGCCTTCAACACTAAAATATCTATCGCTGATGTCGCTGATAGTTCTATCAAAGTTACTGATTAGACTGTTGCCATAAACCATATAACCAGGAACCTTAGGACTTCCTGTCCAGCCCCTGGTACGACTTCCAATCAACTTAAAGCGATATTGTTTTAATCTATATAAAGGATCAAAGATCACATCGTTGAATATAGTTTGATTGTCAAAAACAACAACATGTTCTAATTCACTAAAACGCAAACGTAAGCCATATATTCCTGTATAGTTTTCTCTAGTAGAAATAATATTCTTACCATCTTCTGTACGTTCAAATCTAATAGCAGATGTAGGAATTACTGCTTGATCTTTGTCAAGGATGTTTGAATAACCTCTGATGGTGCTGTTTAGATCTTCGGCCCAGCCTATTTCATTTTTAACAATAATCTTATTAGCACATGGGCTTAGTATAATACTATAACCTGCATCCCACTTACTTTCGCTCCAGAATAAAAACTGTCTTGCGGCCAAGTTGAAATCTCTAATGGTGTTAAGTGCAGGATCTAAATCTTCGAATACCATTCCTTGATCAGCTAACCAATTGCCATATCCTATCAAGAAATTCCATACTGCTTGTCTACTTACAAAAACAGTACCATATTCGACAATAGCAGGAGTTGCTTCCCAATCTATTGCCTCCTTGACTTTGATACCGTTATATAGTATTTCTTTGTATCTGGTAGTAGACTTAGGTTGTTGTACAATGAAGAATGGATTAATTAAGTTGTATCCCTGTACTTCGTACCCTGCACCGTTCCATATAACCTTAACGCCACTATAAAAGAATTCTCTATATGAAGAACCTTTATGTAAATTTAGGTGATAATCTTCTTCAGGAATAAAGTTATTACCTTGTTGTACTTTTAATGTATCGGCTAAGAAACTTAGATTTGTTTTGTTTGCAAACCCTCCTAGTTTTAACATTACTTGAGGAGTTGCATATCTAATCTTATCATATAAATTAGTAGTCAAATCAATATTATCTTGCAATAGATTTTCAACTAAAATATGTTGGAAACCATAACGTACATGGAATGTACCGTCATTGTATTCTCTATGGAAATATAAATCTTCTTTACGTGTACGACGGTTTAAGGTAATATTAATGCGTTGACTGTTAAAACTGTCAATGCCCGATGACTCTGGCTCCCAGCATTCTTCTACCCAGACGTTAGGCTGTACAGAATAATGCCACTGACTTTGTGCCCATGCGTATTCTGGGCTACGAATCCAGGTCATTTCCTGATTGCCCATATCACCAAATTCCCAATCATATTGAGCTTGCTCTGCACTAGGAGCTTCACAAATGCCTGCGGTTACTGGATCTAATAATTCTCCATTTTCGTCTACGGGTATATTTGTAATATCTCTACGAACAAGCAGATCAACATTTATACTAGGAGGCTCTGCAATGTTACCGATAGCTAACGCATTTAATAAGGCCGCACGTTTGCCGCCATCGATCCAATCATAGTAAGTGTCCCACCATGTAGGTTTATTAGTAAAGCCAAGCATTTCCCATGGATGTGTATGAGGGCGATCAGTATCAAACATGTAACGATACATGTCTCTCCAACTTCCGTGCTCGCTTACTGCACGATAGTTCCAGGTAAAGGGATTTTCTTCTCTATAAAATTGTGCATTACTATTATCGTTTACGCCATTTTGTAAACGCCATAATCTATAACGGTCGCCGACATAACTATAGCGTTGTTGCTTGTTATATCTAGTAACTCTCATTGCCCCTGGTTCATATTTTAGCCATTTATTTCTTTCATGTCTAAAATTACTGAATATATTGTTATAGATACTCTTTTCTAATTCTAAAATGACATCGTCTCTATAATCACCAAATGCAACAATCATACTACCGTCATGGCATATAATAAAGTTTGTATCATTGGTAACATCGTAATATAACTCAGGAGTATACACTCCTGTTAATCCCAACTTAGCAGTAGAAACAGGAACATAACAATTTCCTAGATTACTTGCAACAATAATTTTAATTGATGTTCCCACAGGCACACTGGTTAATATCGAAACGCTAGTGTTGGTTAATGTGTAATCTCTATCGATTAATAATTGAACATCGTTGGCATATACATATACATGATCTCTATAAGGATCAGTAATGTCAATGGTTGTTCCTAAACTAAATGTTAATACTGATTCTGCGGTATATGTCTTGATAACCTTTGCATCAGAATCTACATAGTAGATCATATCGCTAAATGCAAAAGGAAAATCTCTATTTTTACCTACATTAATAGCAATTAAACTTTCGTACACTAATTCTCTAGCAGTTTTACTAGTAACGTCTAATGTTGACTCTAGGCTAGTTAGTTTGTTAATAAACTTTTGACGGAATAGTTTATTTTGTTCGGCGCCATATTGTAACACGTTATTAGGTAATGTTGCATTGTTGCGTAATAATACACCTAGCTTAACCATTGGGTGTACTTGTTGTTGAACTACCCAACCAGTACCAGTATCTCTAAATAACTTGTGATAGTTATTTGAGCCGTAGCCGCTTCCTTCAAAGTTTGACTGATTTGTAATTTTACTCTTAAAGTGACTTAGTATATCACTGTAAGTAAACTGTTCTACTTTTTCATTATTAGGATTAGCCTCAAGGGTGCTATGAATAGCATATGAACCTGCAGGTGTAGCTGATTCAAACAATACTTCAATTAAATCATTAACTGCTAAATCAGCAGTGACATTAATTTGTAATCCTGTATAGTTGTTAACTAATTCAGTTGTGTAATCAGTAGTGTCCTTACCATTGACTCTAACTTTAAATGTTCTAGTATCAGTTTTAGGATCAATGATATTGATATAACCAGAAATTCCGGCAGTACTGTATTGCCACATTCCTACATCTTGCGGTGTACCGTATACTACACTACCTTCGTTAGCAACTCCAGGTGGAAGCAATCCATTTAGTTTTACATTGAAGAATTCTTGTCCTGTATAATTGTATATTACGAATTCTTGTCCTGCGGCAAGAGTAAGTGTATTTGTGGACCAATCAAACAACTCCCATTCATTGTTTTTACTTAACGAATAGAATCTAATTTTTCCCTCTTTTAGTGTTGCCGCAAATACATACCATGCGCCAGAGTCTGCCGGCACAATAATACTATTTTGAGAAGTTACATCTTCTACAATTTTGCCGACACGTTGATATGTTTTAGGAGGTTCGGCATTACGTACCCAACCGTTTTCGTACTTAGAAGTATTAGTAAATCCATCTACCGTTTTCCAGTAATAATTACCCGGTATAGCATCGCGAGTACCTTTACTGCCTTTGTAATAGTTACTATTAGAAGCAGTATTTGTAAAGGTTAAGTTAGTAAAGGTTTTAGAGAAAGGACTAGTGTTTGATACTATATCATAGTTAGAGCTTTCTAACATTACATTTAGACCAAGTTCCTTGTCGTAGAAGTTACCTTCTGTGTATTGGAATAACGAGGATCCTCTAAAATCGTTGTCTGGATATTTTATTTCGTCGTCTAATCTTACACCCTCTGCATCGTACATAACAAACAACGGTGGCTGATTTCTGGTCATTTTATTTTGACCAACATACCAGTCAGTACCATTCCATGTTAATTCTAGATACTTGTACTCTGTACCATTTTGTATAAACAACTTTTGACCTACTTCTGGAGCAGGCCATGATTCTGTGATTTCTTCCCAATAAAAACCTGTACCTTCAGTAATCTTATACAAACGAATTAATTTATTGTTTAACTGCGGCTCAGGACTATTAATGAATAACACTTTTGCGCCGGGGAATACATCTACGCCGTCAACTGTAACAGATGTTTTTAAACTAAAGTCGCTGATCTTTCCGCCGTACCAAACAAAGTCTGCTTGAATGTCAGACATGAAAGATCCTGCATTGTATAGTTGAGTATCTTTCTTAAATTCAATAATAGGTCTATTACCTCTATCAGCTAAGGTAACATAGTCTGCGTGGTTAAGACCTAAATAATTGTATACATCTTTAATTGTATCAATATGATACCAATTATTAATTCGGCTCCATGCGTTTTTGTCGACCGAACCTCTTTGTATTACTACATATTCTTTTTCTGCTGGCGCGGGCTCTGAAGTATCAAATTTCTTGCGATCCCATGGTACAGAATCCCATGGAACTGGAGCCATTAAACTACCTGGGATACGTGCATCCATGTACTCTGCAGGTATAAGCATAATAGATTCGCCAACACCCTCTACAATAAAATACGTAGGCTCGGCATCTTCGTTGGTGCTCATTAGTTCTGCACCGTCTTGGGTCAGCAACGGATTTCCGTCTTCATTAGTAATTACAGGATTCTTTTCGCTTACGTACCAATTTGGAATAACTAAACCTTGGGGATCTGCTCCATTGTTAATAAAATAGACTTTCATCCCGTTCTGGAACGTTATAGTTTTTCCGTTGCGTTGCACCGGCGTAGTATAGTTAATTTTGCCAATGATGTCTGTTTCAATATTAATGTCGCCTTCGATCATAATGCCAGGAAGGCCTAATTTCATCCAATTGTAGCTAGTAAAGTTAACAAATTTATCATAGTCTACAGGAGGAGTATAGCTGTAATATTCGCTATCAAATTGATCAGGTTTAGTTAGCGGCCAGTTTACTTTAAGCTCTTGAATGATATCGTCATAGGTTAATGTAGATGTGATGTTATCATCGGCATCCTTTGTTACTATACCTACTTCTAATTGATAGTCAGAACGGTCTTGTCTTGATTCTTTTAAATAAAAATCAGTGGCCGGTTTATAAACTGTTCCGCTTTTTTTACCAACATATAAGTTAACTTGTTCTTGAGCACCTTTACTAATTAACTGATCTAAAGTGTTTCTTAAAAATTTTACATTTCCGTCTGTTTTATAGTATTGAGGCAAGAAATTACTAGATACTGTATCTACAACTTTACCTGAGCCTTCCCCAGGTACTGTATTATTAACGGGTACTACTGGAGTAGCTGAAAAACGATTGTTGTCCATCTATCTTATGCCTTTATTTGCTTAATTGCAATGTCGCTAATTTGACTGATAATTTGAATATCATCTACTGTTGCACAACTGGCAAACAGTTCATCAACTGCGGCTCCTACTTGAAATAAGTCGCCAAAACTAGAATAACTACCTTGTGGTACTAATACCACAGAACTAATTGCACCAGCTAACTGTGTATGTATATATGCGGCTAATTCTGTAAAATAAAATGTCTCGCCAAATGTCCAATTCTTAATATCAAAGAAGCTTTCAACAGCGGCTAGTACCTTAGAACGAATCTCATTGTCTGTTCTGCTAGTACCAGGCATCTTAATTACTTTAAACTTAGCTTGTAGACTTGCATCTGCACCTTGACCAAACAGTAACTTGTACTTTGCTGGACGGAATACGATTGTATCACTAGAAGTTTTAACTCGCTCTAAGTCCGCAAAGTCTGCATATAGTGTTGCCGGAGTAGGTGGTTGTGGTCTTGTTGCTTCTATTGCACCGTTCTTAACCCATCTACGGAAATCTGTTTCATAATTTTGTGTCAACACAAAAATATCAATAATGTTTACTTGTGCAGGATCAATACGCTGATCTGTTTCTGCAACGTGGTGCCAATGAGCTTTTAGTCCCTTACGGCCACTGTACTGAGTTCCTGTATTAGTATTATTTGGTGTTGCATAAGTAATGCCGTTAACTGTAACTGGTGATAGATAAATGGTTCCGGTTTCTACTAGCTTCTTGAATGCGTAAGGATCGTCCGGCATATAATCACTGTTATCGTCAGCAATGCCAACAACAATCTTAGTGTTATCTGTCCAGCCGTCGCTGTATTTGTAATATCTATCGGTTTTAAACTTAAAGTCTTTTGAATAGAACGGTACTTGCAAACCAGGCGGTGGATTAATGCTAAGAATACTAATAGTATCTTTTTCTATCTTTTTCATTTTTGCATCAAACGTTTTTCTAAAGTTTTCGTTAAAGAAACGTATTTTTGCTTCGCTACCTATAATGTATCGCACTACCTTACTGGTCAACACGTATTGTCCGTCTTGATATGCAACCTTAATCATCCAACTATTATCTTTGAATAATCCTTCTGCATTACCAGCATTGGCTAATCCAAAAAACTGATTAACTCCAATGTCATTAACGTTTACAACTTTATATGTTTGAGTGTTATAGTCATAACGAATAGCAAAAGTGTTTCGTTGGTCTAAGTTATTTTTAATTGCATCATATTCTGCAGGTCCAAACTGTTGTTTAAATGTTGGAATTAATCGTCTTATGCGGGCGCCACTGGTAATAGTTTTATTAAGGGCAATAACACCTGTACCGTCTGCTTTTAGACCAGTGCTTTGACCTTCAGAAGTATCTAAGCCTAGGCCGTTGCCATATACGCTACTAATGCCAACCCATTCGATTTTAGCTGTATTGTCGTACGGAGCATAAATTACTTCAGCAACTGCGCCAGGTTGTAGTTGTCTATCTTTGCCTGTGGTTGCTTTGCCAACTTTGATAGGCTTTCCGTTGCGTGACCAGTAACCGGTAGAAACTCCGTAGCCAACTGTTTGTCGCTTCCATTCAACGTATTCTAGATTTTGTCCAGGGATACTTGCGTCATTAGTACTAATATCTATAGCAGGGTAATTGTCGTAGTACAAGTTCAATACTTCAGAGTTAATTAACAATCCTTCGATAGCTTGAACTATTAAATCTCTAACAAAGAAACCTTGGTTAACAGTTTTGAATGTAGTATTGTATGTGTTCTCTTTATAGATATACATATCATCAGTAAAGATGTCTACACTTTGATAAGTGCCCGTCGGATCAACAATATTTTGATACCTGCTAAATCCACTGTGTACTCTATTAACTGCTTTAATCTTTAGGACGTTGCTGTTTTGTGTAACAGGATATACTGTATAGTCTTGTGCAGTAACCATGCGATCTTGGCTGTAATATACATTAGGAGCATTTTCTCGGATACTAGTTAGACTTTCTGTAGGAGTACTATTGTTGACAGGGATTTCTAAGTCGGCAGTAAATGTAATACTCTGCTGACGGCCACCCTTGTCAAAATACTGAATATCCCAAGTGATATTTTTCATATCATCTGGGCGAATCATATACGTTTGGCCGTTGCTTGAACGAGACCATACGCGGAAAATGCCGCGTGGAACGTCACTGAATAATCCATCGCCAAACTTGATACTTATTTGGTCGTTTTCTCTAGTTATTACAGAATAAACTTTACGTTGACCTTGTTCAATGTTATTATAGATAATGTTGTTACCAACTAGATTAGGAACTTTGGTCCATGTTTCTACTAATGTACCATTGTCGTTAATTTTTTGAACATGTACATCATTTTCGTTGATCATTGAGGTGTCAATATCTACTACACGATTCTCAACGTAATCTGTAATATAAAAATCTTTTTTGTTTAATGTACCTTGTTTGAACAGTACAAAGAAACCGGTATTAACGCTAGTATTACCTCTACCATCATTACGATAGATAATATTCCAAGGTGCAAAAGGATCTGGATTAGCTTCTTTATAGTAAGCTAAATCTTCAAAGTCGCTGTTACAGATTTCAAAGTTATCCTCAGCACCGCCAACGGTTGCACTGAATGAAACAGTAACTTGGTTGCCCGGTACGGAATTTAAATTATACAGTTGCGTTGTTACTCCCGAAACATTACCTGACTTAACAGGACTACCAAATAAGTGGTTAACAGGTAATGCCGCATTGATTACTGCAACAAATTTTTCAAAACTCTCAGGATCGTTTGCACCACCCCATTGAATCACCTTGTTACTTAGATTGTTACCTTGACTGTCTAATATATTTTCTGTTGTTTTGATTGATTTAATTTTTAATAAGCCAGATGCGGCCAAGTTACGTTTAGGGTTGTAGCTTAGGAAACGTGCTAGACGTAAAATACTTTCTTTACGTTCTGCTGTATCAATAAAGTTTTCGCGGCTATTTAGATCAATACGGAATGCTAAGTTTTGTCCTAGGAATGCAACCAAGTCAATGAGCGCAACGAATTCACTGGACTGGATCCAGTCGTTGAAATCTTCAGGATAGTTTAATCTCACATAGGAGATCATTGCGTCACGTAGAGTATCAAAGTCGTATGCCTTAAAATCAGCATTACGGAAACTTTGATAAACTGCTTTCCAGTCCTCTGCCGCAAACAGGTTATCTTGTCTTTGAGCCTGTGCCATTATCTAGCCTCACTTCTTGTTTTATCAAATTCTACAACTAACATATCAGTCAAATCCTCAGGAATATATAGTAGGTTAATAGTTAACGTAAATCCACTGTTTTGTTCAGTTAGGTCAATACTAATGGTAGAAAATCTAACATCTTCTGAAACAATACGAATTATGTCATCCCTAATAACTTTTTGTATGGCAGGCGTTAACGGATCAAACAAATAGTCCCATACGATACAACCAAATTCAGGAGCCATTACACGCTCGCCTTTTTTAGTCATAATTTGATTCAACAGGTCTTGTTTTGCTAATGAAATATCATACAGTCTATTACCTGCTGTTAATGTTGAAAAACCTTTGTATCTAAACTTAGCCATATACCATATTTACCAGTAAAATTATCTTATATTTTAATGCAAAGTTCGATCGGAAGATCTAATAGAATCTGTTAACTCAGTTATTTCATCTTCGTGTAAAATATGTTCGTTTACTAATTCTACCATTTTCTTAAAAACCATTACGTGCTGTGGCACCGATGTCCCTGTAGAATCTACAGGATAAACCAGTTCAACCCGACCGTCGGCTTTAATAATAATGCCGCAGTCTGTTGCATCACATTGATATCCTTGAGGATTTTCCATCTTGACAAATTAAAAATTTGATGTTATACTATATTTATTGGTGTTAATTTTGGAGGTTTTTGCACTATGTCTATGCACTTAGAGGGTCCTTGGCTCAGTACTACGGGCAAGAAAAAAGGTAAGAAAAAGTTCAAAAATGCTGAAGAAGCACGTAAATCTCGCGAGCTTGCAGAGTCATGGGAACGCATTAAAAACGCCCACGGAATTAAAGAAGAAAAGAAGCGCAAGCAAGCCCTAACTGCTCCTTTACTGTCTACACCCAAAACATACATTCGTGATACAGGACCAAAAATCCCTAGTCGAGATCCTGCAGACATGAGCCCTTGTCTCAAGTCACCAGACAAAGTCTATACCGGTACTGCTATAAAAGGTATCGGTACAATGCACAAGTCAAATGCTGTACCCATCTTTACCGATGAGCAAGCCGTGGAAATTTCAAGTATGCGGAGATAATATGACAACAGAAATTCGTCCAACTTGTATCAACTACGGATGTGACAAACCTGTTACATATTCCGGTAAAGACGAGCAAGGCAATAAACGCTATCGCATTCATTGCGGGCATTGTCAAGCCGCAAGCTACGGAAAATACCCCCATGCCGCAGGGGTAACTCCTTTTAAAACCGGTAAGTGTAGTAACACCGACGGTCATCTAAATTTCCCATGCCCCCTTGACTATTCTAAAATTCCAGAGTGGGCCAAGGGGATGACAGAAATCGATCATAAGGATCGAGACAGAAATAACAATGACCCGTCTAATTTAGAAGAACTATGTCCTATTTGTCACAAACTAAAAGGACAGCTAAATGGTGACTTCAATCGTATGAAAGGTAAATCATGAAACGTACTAACATTAAAGATGGCTTTGGGGGCGAAGTAGCATTTACAAAGTTTATCGCTAACAATCCCGAAACATCTACTCGATTACTTAATGCCCTTGATTTGTCCTACGAAGACGGATATAAAGTCACCCCAGAAGAACACACAAGCCACAGTAAACGAGTAGACCTTGTTATTCGTGACAGCGATGACGAAATAGTATTATGCGTTGAAAGTCAAGATGCATCTGGGTGGCTAGATGCCGTTCATGCTAGTAAAATTACCTATTACATGTATGATAAAAAATGTGACGACGGAGTCCTTATATGCGAAGATGCCGACGAACATATCAAAGGTTATGTTAAATGGGTCAACGAGAATACACCATTGCGTGTTACATTAGTAAGTGTTTTAATCTTCCAAACGGCAAAAGATCTGCATTGCGAATTTGTCCCTCTTATTCGTCCTACTCAACTTGCCGATAAGAAAGTTGTACGTAAGAGTGCTACTGTAAATGAAATTGACCAAAACAAAGCAGATCATCTACAACAGTTGTTTAATGACAACAGCGGATTATTTACTAACGTAACAGGTCGATACTGTAGCAAAAATAACGTAGGCAATACTGGTATGAACGTTGGTATTGTACCTTACAAAACCGAAGGCTACTTTGTTGACATTTGGCATGCTGGTAAATCAGATACGCCGACCTTTAGAAAATCGTTTACTGATGTTTGTGTTAAAAACGGACTAGATGCTAAATTCCAAAAATCTCGAGCATACGTTAACGGCGACAAAGTACTAGCTACTGCTGATGCCGTTAATGTGTTTAAGATCTTTGTGTCTGCCTTAGAGAACAAAGAGATCTATGAATAACCCAGTATCGTTAGAATGGGATAATAACCCTCACATGGAGCATTGGAACGAAGTCTGCATTTGGGTTATAGAACAGTTCGGGTTACCCGGAGACAAGTATACCACAGAATTGAACGAAAAGGTCATGACATGGTACTTTGCCGACAAGAATGATCAATTGATCATGTCACTTGTTTGGGGCAACGATAGAAAATTTAACGGAGCCAAATAAAAAGCCCCGAGGGGCTTTTTATCCTACTGCTCTTATTAGCTCATCTGGCCAATTTAAGTATTCATTCCAGGCCGGATCCTTGATATGAATATGGGTTCTGCGTACTAACTTCGCCATTTCCCAATATGTAGGAGCTCGAGGCTCGTTTAACGGGTCGATAAGCTGTGTACCTTTTAAGAAGTTACAGGTAACACAAGCAGTAACAACGTTGTCCCATGTAGTTTCTCCTCCTTTAGAGCGAGGCATTACATGGTCAAAAGTTAAATCCTTGTGTTCAAATTTCCCGCCACAGTATTGGCAAGTATGACGGTCGCGCAGATATACCATCTTGCGGTTAAACGCAACAGTATATTCTGGTTTAATGTATGTGTTAGTCACAACAATGCTTGGCACAGGAAATGCCAAATGCTGACTATGTACTACCCAATCATCGTAATTTTTGATTACTGTGACTTTGTCGGAAAATACCGCCTTTACTGCGGTTTGCCAATCAATTACACTTAATGGTACTAAGCATAGTGGGCTGTAGTCTGCGTTCAAAACTAATGTGTCTGACATAATTATCTCTTTACAAATGATGCAAGTGAGTGTAAAGTGTTTATTGTAGCATCAACTATATTTAACATCTACACCGATTGGATGAATATGGCAAAAACAATTAAAGCAGGCGACAAAGAATGGACCTGGATCGAAGGACCTGTATTGTTTAGACGAGCCGCGATAGAAATCGACGAAGCCTGCCCGGATATGTATAAGCAGATTCTTGTGCAATGTGTCAACAAGGGTTGGGTTAAACCTGTTGCATATTTGCCACAAGAAGAAGAGTTTTTGCAAACTTTAAGCGGTGTAATACCTAAGTAGTACAGCTAAAAATGTTGCAAAAAAGCCACAAAAATAGTGGTTGACCAAATATTCGTATTTTGCTATAATTATGGCATACGTTAACAAACAGGAGTCCATAAATGGCTTACATTTCCGCAGAAGATGTCAAAGCAATTCGTACAGAACTCAAGCAACACTTTCCTAAGTGGAAGTTCAGCGTTCGTAAGACCGGGGGTGGCCTGTCAGTTGATGTAACCGTTCAACAGGGCAATGTTGACTTTATTGAAGCATATTGTGCCAAGGGTGTTGATGCCCGCGAAGCAGAGTATGCTCGCAAAAACCGTTCCTTGCAAATCAACCAGTACTGGATCAAAGATCATTGGGGTCACAATAAAAAGGCTTGTGATGCTCTTACCAAAATTAACGAAATCATGCACAATGCTCCAGGCCGTGCAGGTGGTAAAAAGTTTTACGACAATTCGGACGCAATGACCGATTATTTTGATACTGCATTTTATACGCATCTGAGTGTTGGCGCTTGGAACAAGCCCTATACCGTGGCTTGACAATAAATCCAATTTGTTGTATAATATTGATATTGTAACGCAAAAGGAGTTCGAAAATGGCTAAACTGCTGATTACTACCCAAGTTTACGAAAACTATGCTTGGATGGAAGACGGCTCCTTGGGCACTGGCGAGAACGCCTATTGGAAGGCCAAGGGCGGTTCGGACTATGTGGTTAAGAACTTTAAGGATTTTGGTCGTGTTACTGAAGTCGTGAGGGCTCTGCGTTCGCAGATTGAATCCGACAATGATGCTTTCCGCGAGCATATTATCGACTGGGAAGTTGTAGCCGACGACTACCTCACTGAGTTCGAAAAGAGCCAGTTAGAGTACGAAGGCGTGATTCGTTTTGGTGCGAAAGAATTGGCTCTTGCTTAAGGTAACCATCATGGACAATTTTGATACTGAAATTCAATGCGACGAGTGCATTCCTGCACTTTATGAAATGACTCCCGAAGAGTATGCAGAGTTCTGCAAAGAATATAATGAGTGGCTAGATAAACATCAAGGCTACCGGCCGGAGAAAGAATATGCGTAAACCTTGGGAAGTTATTGCTAGCCTAGAAGCAGATAACAGCCGCCTAGTTAAAGAGGCAATTATTGCCCAAGAAGCCGAAGCTGGCAATACAGAGTTTTTTGAAGGTGCTTGTATGGCACTTGACTGCATGGTAACTTTTGGTGTTAAGAAAGTACCTACACACGGTGGACCTGATGGGCAAGGCTTACCCTGGTCTGCGTTCAAAGCACTAGCAGATGATCTTGCTAATCGCAATCTAACCGGTCATGCGGCCAAGGACGCCATTGAGCTTTGCCTAAGTGCCGCTAAACAAGACGAATGGAATAATTGGTATCGCCGCATTCTTATTAAAGATCTGCGTTGTGGTGTTAGTGAAAAAACTATCAATAATGTAGTAGGAAAAAAATATGCTAATTATAGTGTCCCTGTTTTTAGTTGTCAGCTTGCTCACGATAGTGCTAATCATGAGAGCAAAGTTGGCGGCAGAAAACTCATCGAAGTTAAACTTGATGGAGTGCGTGTCCTTACTATTGTATATCCTGATGGCCGTGTTGATCAATTCAGCCGCAACGGCAAAGAACTTGTAAACTTTGAGCATATCAAAAAGCAATTTGCAAAAACTGTAACTGGTATCACTGAGCCTGTAGTGTTTGATGGCGAAGTTATGTCCAGCTCATTTCAGGATCTTATGAAGCAAGTGCATCGTAAAAGCGATGTGTCTGCCGGTGATGCTGTACTGCACTTATTTGATTTTATTCCGCTGAAAGATTTTAACATCGGCAAGTGGGACCGCAAACAAGTAGATCGCTCTGCTAAACTCAGAGCATGGAAAGACTTGTGGGACGCAGAAACTCCTAACGTTGCTATCCTTGATCACGAAGAAGTAGATTTGGGTACAGCTGAAGGTAAGAAGCGTTTCAAAGAAATTAATGCCAAAGCTATTCAAGGTGGCTATGAAGGTATTATGATTAAAGATCCTAATGCCAAATACGAATGTAAACGCACTACCAGCTGGCTCAAGCTCAAGCCTTTTATTGAAGTTAGTTTGAATGTTGTTGGTGTTGAAGAAGGCACAGGCAAGAACGTAGGTAAGCTAGGTGCAATTATTTGCGAAGGTCATGATGACGGTAAGGACATTACTGTTAACGTAGGTTCGGGCTTTACTGATGACAATCGAGATCAATATTGGGGCAACCGTAATAAACTGTTTGGACAGGTTGTTGAAGTCCGTGCTGATGCAGTAACACAAAATCAAGATGGCACTTACAGTCTACGTTTCCCCCGTTTCCTTCGATTCCGTGGCTTTGAAGCAGGAGAAAAACTGTGAACGAACGATTAACAGAACTATATAGATCCTGTCGTCCAAAAGAAGCATTGGCTTCACAGGACGAATACAAGTCTGCCAATGTGTTGTTGGGCACCGAAGTTGAAAAGTTCGCCGAGTTGATTGTGAGGGAATGTGGTGTAGCCTTGAGTCCTATGTTGCGTGATATGGTCAGTCGTGGTCAAGCGTTTGATTTGATTAAAGAACATTTCGGAGTTGAAGAATGACAAAATATGCAGAAGTATGTTTAGATATGGACGAAGTTCGTACTGTATGGCAAGTTATGATTTTTGATGAGGACGATAACTTAGTAGAAATGCGGCCATTTCGAGACAAATCAGATGCCGAGGAATACGCAGAATTATTTGAGCTTAGGAGTTAACTATGGTAGTTGTAATTGTGTGGGCCGGATTTTGGTGCTTTGTATTTGCACCAGATATTATCGAGTTTCTTAACAAATGAAAAATAGTCATTTCCAAAATTGGTTGCGTAACATTTGGCTTGACAACTGCGCCGAGCACGAAAATTTTAACGAATTGCCGTATTCCATGAAAGAATACTTTGATAAGTATAAGTGGTGGCTGAGACGCGAATACAGGTTCCAAACTAAGAATGAAATACAGACTCAAAGACAAGTTTAATAGAGATTACAAAATATATCATGGTCCGTTAGATAACAGTCCGTGCTATAGTATGCATCTTATTGCATGGGCAGAAATGGTAGATAAAGGTTGGGCCCAACCTATTCAGGGCTGGCAGAGCACATCTAAAGTAGTTGCCGTTATAGATCCTGAATCAAATAAATGTGTAGGGTACCTTTGTTATCAAGACGGGGATGCCGAAACAGTATGGATTACATTGACTTCTGTTGTACCTAGTTACAGAGGCAGGGGCTTGCACAAAGCCATGTATGTATTATTTGAAAGTATTCAAGTTGAACGAGGGAAGAAATCAATCTCCAGCCTTGTACATGTAAATAATGATGTAGCCATTAAAAACGTAAAAGAAACAGGTAGGGAACTGCTTTACTACAAAGCATATAAAGAGCTACCAAGGGGTGGGTAATGAACTATTATCATTTACAAAAATCATACGCCGATGATATAGCAAAAATTAATGCTAAATTTAGCAAAGACATCGACGCAATGGTTGAACGAAGAGATACTGTAAAAAGAAACCATTATTGGGATCCTTTTACTATGGAAGTCCTAGAAGATTTAGGTACGGATCTAGAAATTATTAGAGACTTGTATACAGCAGGCTTGAGTGTTGATCACATCAATATATTTGTGTGCCGAGAAAAAGTCATGGGCGGATTGCATATTGATAGAGCACATGATCCTCGTCATGCAACCATTAACTTACCTTTACGAGGATGTAACGGGAGTAGAATGGTTTGGGTACGTGCCGATCAATATAAATTAGGTTTCTTTGATTATCGTAACGGGCCACGTGCAGGATTCCCTGAAGGAGCTAATCAAGCTGATCCTAAGGATTGGGAAATTATCGACGAGTGTGATGCCAGTGGTCCTACTGCATTTAAAGTAGATTTTTGGCATTCTATAGATAATCGTACTAATGAAAATTGCAGAGTTGCATTTGCTATTAGACTAGCAAACAATCCTGCGTTTGACGATGTAGTTCGATCATTGAACAATAATGGTTGCTAATATGGACAAAAATTTAGAAAACGCATATCAACTATACTGGGAACTAACTTCCCATCTTTCTAAAAATGAATATGACCCTACGGTATTAGCAGGAGTCATGCTAGCTCAGGCTATGACCATTTATAAAACTGTTCTATCTGATTCTGATTTTGACAAATTAGTAGACGGCATTGTAGAAAAGAAAGATAAAGTTCAAAGAATTGAACAACCAGTAATGCAATGAAACCACAAAAGCCAGCTAAAGGTGTACTCCTAGTCAATGACTGGGGCACCAGTAAAATGTACAAGGCCGTGTGCGAGTGTGGCAATGACGACTGTACACATACTATTGACATTGAAGCCGACAACCAAGTCACAGTAACCATCTATACTACCACTCGTACAAACTTCTGGAGCAAGTCACGCTGGTTCCATATTTGGCGTTTGTTGACTCGCGGTTATACTGACTTTGAGACTACAATTATCCTTAACAAACAGAGCGCACTAAACTATGCAACAACCATTAAAGAAGCTGTCAGCGATGTGGAATCACTCAACAGCGGGAATATTTCTTCGCGTAACAAAGTTAAGGATAAAGTACAAGATGAAAAAGAAACAAGCAATTAAAGATATACTCTACGGCAGTATGGTAGAGATGATGAACAATAAATCATTCTTCTATAAAAGTAGTGTTGGCCTTAAGTATAGTAATTGGACCGATGATGGTAGGAAACAACTAGAAGAATTACTATCAAGTATTACCTTAGACATACTAGAAGCTGAAGAAGAACTTGTTAAAGACAAAGCAAAAGAAATGTTCATCGAAAAGCTAAAAGGCTAATTACCAGCCTGCTCTTTTCTTAGCTTCTTGCCACTGACGTTTTTGTCTTTCAGTTGGCGTTCCAATAATAGGTTTATATCGTCCAGGACCCACTTCTGGTCCTTTAATAGGTGCACCTGTACCGCCTTCAATCTGACGTTTAACAACTGTCTTGCCTGTATTTTCTAATGCGGCTTTAGTTATGCCTTGGGGATAACTGCCAGCTTTTAATACTTGTACTTCTTTTAATCTACGACCGTTTTCAGCTTTACATTCTGTCATGCCTTGTGCAACGGCATCCCAGTTACCATCGGCGCCCCACTCAGATATACTTTTACCTTTGTATTGTATACCACTAAAACCACCTACACCCATGTTGTAGCATCCACTGATAATTGCATCAAATTGCGGCTGGGTCATACATTTTGTTTTACTCCAACGACTTTTAACACTCTTTTCAAATGCCTGTATGTCTTGTAGGAACTTATTGTATGCTTCGTCGTATGTTAAGCCGTTGTCGAACTCCCCAGGTTTGTCATGAGCAATACCAGGTTGTTGTAAATGTCCAAAACCAATACTGTTATATCTATAATCCCAGTAGTCGATAGGACGATAACTTTCGAGACCTAAAATAAAATCTACACCTTGCTTGCTGATGTGTAGTTCTTGTAGTGGCTTACAAGTGATATTGTCAACGTTTTCGCTTGGATTAATGTCATCTGTGTTAAGGGGTTCGCTAGATGCGTTAGGGTCAGAAGTTGGTGTAATAGCCGCATTTGATCCTGCAAGGGCAGGAGGCGGTACGTTAACGTGTCCTCTCCATGGTTCGTGTTCTGGCACACGACTGGCAACACTATTTCTAATACCGCTGTTAACTGCTAGGCCGTGTACTGTAGGAACACCAGGAGCTTCTCCATTGATGTGTGTTTCTGAGCCGGCTATAATTAACTTTTGGGCAACACCAATGTTACCAGTACCTGCGGCACTTAGTTTCCAGTCTCCGCCGGCGGCCATGTTAATGCCTGCACCTGCTTCGATGTTAACGTTACCGCCTGCACGTATATTAAAGTCACCGTTAGTGTGAAAGTTTATACCGCTATCGCTGTAAGCATCAATGTGACCGTCGGCACTCAACTCAAACCATGCAGTACCATCTCTATTAATGATATAAACCATACCAAAGGCATCACTAATAAAAATCTGTGCGCCGTGTGCTGTACGTAATCTAATACCATTATTGTTGCCAGCATCATCCATTACAAACTGATGTTGTCCTGGTGTTAATAAGCCTACGACCTGACTCGGGCTTTCTCTATGTGCTCCGCTATCAGTTAAACCTCTAATATAATCTTTATCTAAACCTTGTTGTTGTAGTGCATCTGCTAGCGTGGAATGCTTAGGGCGCAAACTTGCATCATTATCTAAATCTCGTTTGCTCTTTTCAGCACTAGGCAATTCCCCTGTATTATCTCCTGCATATACCTTACCCCTAGGTAGCCCCGGAACAGAATAAGTATTTGCCTGCTGGAATAACCCGCCTATCCAAACACCCTTTGCAGTATCTCCGCTAGGAAATGCAACTATGACTTCATTGTTTAAGTCAGGGGGCACAGCCCAAAATCCATAAGCAAGTTGCGAACTAGTTTTAACATCACCACCTAATGATTCTGGATTAGTGGCTCCTGCAAAAGGACTGCAATAGCTTACCCAGATCCAATTAGAAGCATCGTCTGGGTTACCTTTCATCTCGGGCACCCATACTTGCAAGCGGCCCATGTTTAAATCATCTTTATTGTTTTTAACAATAGCAATATAAACGCCCGAGGCTGAATTAATTCTGCCACCGGGATCGTCTTTAAGATGACTTCTAACTTGTCCTGCTCTTACTGATAGTGCCATGGGTTACTTCTTTGCTCTTTTCTTTTCGTCTTCTCGACGTCGGTCTTCATCGCGAATTTCTTTTGCTAACTGTGCATCGCTCTTAGGAATAAATGCTGTAACAATACCCACATCTCTAATACCGTTTAGCGATTGCGAAAACTGTCCGTTGTTGGTAAATTTAGATTTCACTTCTCTTACAACATAATATCCGCTAATCATATCATTTCGATCAAACGTCATTACTCCCGTAGCAGGATCATATGGTTGCGGTGTGTTTACTGTTATGTAAAAATAGTTTGCACCAACTTCAAAATTAGCGGCCGTTTTCATTAAGCTATTATTGCCGTTTTGTGCTTTCAATACCCTGTCTTTAATAATGCTATTAGGAACTCCGAACCAATAAGGATCTCCAATGATATCTACATCAATGTTTACTAGGTCTGCACTTTGTTTTAGCTGATTAAAAATGTATCCAAAACTACCTCGGCTCTTACTAAAAGGGCCTTCAACACCTTGCTGTGTTTCATTTCCTGAATCGTCTTCGTGGAATCTAACTTGGAGGAACCCAGGATCTACAGCGTCGTCTTTAAGAATTTCTTGACTATCTGTGTATTTCATCCTTGGATCAATACGAAGTTTTGTTGGGTCTGCTCCTTGTGGAGTAATGCCCGTTCTTGCCAGAGGGCCTAGTCTTTTCTTTTTATCTGCTTGTTCTTGAGTAAACACTGATCCTAATTCTTTGTTTTCTGCTGTCAGTTTATCTATCTTAGACTTATCACCTGATTCGCCTTTAAGCTCTTCTTTTTTAAGTTCTTGTGCGTTACTGGCCCATCGTGTTCTTGCCTCGGCCGCAGTTAGCTCACTTAAAGGTTTAGGTTTCTTAGGGTCGTTCTTAATTTTATCTCCATACTGTGCATTATCCATAACACTATCGGTAGGAGGTATAGCAGACAAGTAAGCATTGTTTAGCTTGATAGAAAAGTTCATTACAGAATTATTAAGTCCTGTATAAAAATAATCATAACGTTTTGCTAACAACTGTATATTTTTTTCTTTTTCTGTTTCACGTTTTTTTCTCAAATTCTCTATACGTTTTTTAGTAACAGCTTTAGCATCCTTACCTGCAAATTCATCTTGATCGCTAGGAGTCATGATTTGTGGTGTAATACTAGGAAAAATAAAGTACGTTACTTTTCTACCCCAGTCACGGGTAAAGAAATCGTAATCAGTAAAGTCACACCAAGTTTGTACTCTAAAGAAACTGTACAAGTCAGCCGCCACAGACGGATCGGTGCCCTTCTTTTTATCTTTTAGATCGCTGTTTGGTGCTTGTGTTGATTTATTATTTTCCTTTCGGAACTGTTGAAAGTCGTTGGTACCTGCTAGAATAATATTAATCAATCCTAATATGCCAGTGCCTTCACGAAACGTCGGCAACGTCTTACCATCTGACGTTTGTACTTTTTTATTTTGAGAAATAGTGCCTGGATCAAAGTTAGCAAACGGCATTTTAGCAATTTCGTCATCTACCTTAAAGATATATTCATTAGGTACAAATTTTGTAATACCAATATTAGACTCTTCTCTTTTGTTTAATGCTGTTTCTAGTCCTTTAAAGTATTCACCAACAGTGGTACTAGGAACGTTAACAACTGCACGTAAATTTTCTACAATACTTTCTGTGGCACCTTCTTGTGTTAATACAAATTGTACTCTGTATTCGCCGCCCTTTTCAGTAACGGTCATTTCTACTTTAGTAAATGCAAGGCTCCAAATATAGTACAGTCCTGGAATAAACTTGCTGTCACCGGTCGTAGGATCAGTGCCTTTAAAAGTAACTTCTAAAAAGTATCTTGCTTGAGTGTGATTAGGAATACGAAGGAAAGACGCTGTCTTAACTAGTTTATCTAAAAATTTAACTCCAGATGGTTCAACAATAGTCATACTACCGCTATGACCAAACGCACCCTGACTTTTGTCGCTCCATCCTACAATGTGTTTGAGTTCGCAATTATCTATAGAGAATTCTGTAGTCACACCTGTTTCGGCAACTACTACACCTTGTGTAGGATCAAAGTCTCCTGCAAGGCTAGGATTAATCATAGTAAGTCTTAGATAGTAACTAAAACTTTCATAGTTCATTAATACATTATCTCTAAATACGGCCTTGTCTGCTAATTGTGCATCAATATCTGCTACACCGGCGGTTTTGTCTGTACCTGAATCATAACGTTCTTTGGCTTGATCTAGTCTAGACGACTCATCTCTAATAGAAGCAGACCAGCGATTTTTTGCGGCATTCTTTTTAGCTTCTTCAGGATTTGACGGAGGCTGGCCATTTTGGCCTAGAGTTCCGTCTGCTCTGGCCTTGTCAATAGCTTGTTGTTTTTCGGCCTCTTTACCTTTGGCCCATGCGTCCATTAATCCCATTATAGTAGTGCCTGTGCTCGTTCTTTGCTTAATAATTTAATCACTGTACCAGATGTAAAATCAAAAACAGGGTCTTTAAGAACATCTGGATTTAGAGCCGAAAACACCCACCACAATCGACTAGACCCGTATGCTTCGTATGCAAGCAGATCTGGCCTGTTATGGTACTTTGCATCTATAGGTGCTTCAAATTCTGTACCGTCGGGTGAGATAACTGGTAGATTTGCAATGTCTAAATAAAATTTGTATACCTTAGTATCTGTGTAAGGACTAGAGTTTAAATATTCCATTTAGATGTATCCTTTTTTCTGTTTAATTAGATTTCCGTTAGCAAAGTCTTTTAATGTAAAGTTGTTTTTAATGTCATTCATTGGCATGTTAACTAATAGGTTAACAGTAATATCCATCTTGATAGGCATATTAATTTCACTTCCACCTACTGTAAACTTAACGTAGTCAACTTGATTATCATATACCATGTTAAAATCTGTAATAACGATAGGAACATCTCTAAACATAGCATCTCCGTAAGCACTAAAATTAAGTACAGGAGGAGGGCTACCTCTATTAGGATCTTTAACACCAAAACTCATCTTAGTAACAGTCTTAAAGAAATGTGTTACGGCAAACATATACTTTGCATCTTCTTCTGTTGTTGCTGTAAATGTTGCATTATTAATAGAAATAACAGGGTTCTTTGTTCTAGCATAAATTTGTGGTTGATAATTTGTGTGAACTAAGTTAAATGGTTGCCATTCAGACTGTACGTTATATGTAATCTGAGGAGTAAACGGAAATACTACACCGCCAAATTTTTGCAATGGTGCTAATAACGGACCGCTAAGTAAAGGATCTCTTGCACCTCTTTTTAATAATATACTGGCACGTCTATCAGCCATTTTGTGCTCCTAGTTTTTCGTTGAACAACGTGTAAATGTCTTGATTAAAGTTGCCGTATAAATCTGTAACAATCTTCATGCGTGTTTCTTCGTTTGCGTTTGCATATAGTTCTCTAATTTGTGTCGCTCCTGTTGCTGGCTTACCTGCTACGGTAAACGGAAACGTTTCAGATACAATAACGTATCCGTGTTTAGCAAATGGCTGGTATTCTTCTGTTCCTGAAAAAGGTTGTAAATAGCTAGGTGATCCGTCCTTCTTGGGTTTAAAACTGAAACGAGGATCAGTTTCCATATCTTTTTGGCTTACTGCAAACACAAGGATTACTTTTTCAGGATCATATTTTTCAGTAATTTCTACGGGTTGATAAGGTACTCTGCATTGCACGATTGCTTGGTTAGGTACACCTGTAGACAGCATCATTTGCTTCTTTTCTTCAAAGTTAAATGGGCTTTTTGGTAGTTCAACTTTATTACTAGTAGCAATAAAAACGGGGCTAGAGCGAAATTGTTTCACTAAACTGTCGTAAACCTTACGATGCCCTATGTGAAAAGGCTGGAAACGACCAGGGTAAACTACTAAAAACTTAGATTCGATTTCATTGAGACGCATAGAACTTTATCCTTATCACATATTTATGGCGTTAAATTTTTACCGTTTTTGCGAATAAAACGTTGACTTTTGTGTTGCTAATCTGCTACAATAATCTTATGACCACAACTAAAAAAACAGTATATTTAGGTAACAAGGACATTTTAAAGGAAATCCATAAAAGTAAGATGACTTACACATGGTGTATGGACCAGCAGTATTATTACTACGACCTTATTGTTCCTAACCTAGACATGCTAGACAACGAACCAAACACACCGACAGCTAAATGGGAAAACGGGCCATTAGCCGAAGCTCGCAAAACACGCTCAGATCGTGTAGGCGCAGAGCTTTGGGAGCAGGCCGTAAAAGAGTGGGAAGCTAGGGGTAGCAAGGGCGAAAAGCCTAAGCTGATAAACTTTAAACCAGACCCCGAATCATTTAATCTAGAAGACCTAGTATTTCGCGTAACCACATTTGATCATATTCCCCAAGAGCCTGGACGTAAAAACAAACCTAAGTTAATTAGTGATTATCACGCAAAGATTAACTTTCCGCCATATAAGCATTATGCTAAAATAAAAGGTAAATGGGAGGAAGTAGCCCGTAGCCACTGGAAGGGTACACCCGATGACGGAGAATTTTGTGTAGACCACGGTAAGACAACCAGACGACTAGCAGAAATGTATATCAAACTCTGCGAACGTTACAGTATGCGCTCTAACTGGCGTGGTTACACTTATGTAGAAGAAATGCGCGGACAAGCATTATTACAACTAAGTCAAATCGGTCTACAGTTTGATGAATCAAAATCAGAAAATCCGTTTGCTTATTACACGGCCGCAATCACTAATAGCTTTACTCGTATTCTTAACATTGAGAAGAAGAATCAAGTTATCCGCGATGACCTGTTAATTGAGTCAGGACAAATGCCTAGCTACACACGCCAGCTAGAACACGAAGCCGCAATGGCCGAAGAACGTGAACGCAATAATGCACTAAAGGAGCCAGTTGAAGATGGAAGTACAACCTAAGGACACAAGCCGGGGACATTTTTATGTTAGTCTTGCTAAAAGTTTTATTCGCATAGGAGCAGGTTGCTGGCTGATGACAGGAAACTTGCTAATGGCAGGCGTTTGCCTTATACTAGCAGAAGTGCTAGGCATTGTTGAGGAACTGGTATGAGTAATTTGTTTAAGAAGGTAGCATGTTTCACAGACATTCACTTTGGTATGCGACAAAATAGTCGAGCACATAATCAAGACTGTGAAAACTTTGTTAATTGGTTTTGCGAAACAGCAAAAGCAGAAGGTGCCGAAACCTGCATCTTCTTAGGCGATTGGCACCATCATCGTGCAACAGTTAACGTTAGTACCTTAAACTATACTGTTAGTAACTTAGAAACATTGAGCAATAATTTTAAGACTGTTTACTTTATTGCAGGCAATCACGATCTATATTACAGAGAAAAACGCGAAATCAACAGTCTTCCGTTTACTCGTACTATTAACAATATTGTTATGGTCAATGAGATTATGACTGAAGGAAATGTTACACTATGTCCTTGGTTAGTAGAAGAAGAATGGAAAGCTATGAAAGAGATTAAAAGCAAATATGTTTTTGGTCACTTTGAATTACCTAACTTCTACATGAATGCTATGGTACAGATGCCGGACCATGGCGGACTTAACCATCAACACTTCCCTAACCAAGAATATGTATTCAGCGGGCACTTTCATAAAAGACAATCTAGCGGCAATGTACATTATATCGGAAACGCTTTCCCACATAACTTTGCCGATGCAGGAGATGACGATCGAGGTATGATGTTGTTAGAGTGGGGTAAGAAACCAGAATATAAAACTTGGCCCGGGGCTCCAAAGTTTCGCACTCTTACCCTAAGTCAACTAATAGAAGACCCAGATAAACACTTAGACAGTAACACATTTGCTCGTGTTACTGTTGATGTAGATATTAGCTATGAAGAAGCAAATTTCTTAAAAGAAAACTTTTTAGAAACTTACAGTCTACGAGAAATCAATTTCATACCGTCTAAGAAAGATGAACACGCAACTGAATGGGACGGCGGTGAAATCAAATTTGAAAGTGTTGATACTATTGTTCTAAATCAGCTTACTGCAATCGATAGTGAAGTAATAGACAAGCAGATGCTAGTTGACATTTACAATAGTTTAGCGTAATATAGTAATCTATGATAACTGTAAAAAATATAACAGTCAAAAACTTTATGAGCGTGGGTAATGTAACCCAGGCTGTCAAACTTAATGAACACGGACTAACGTTGGTTCTGGGTAAGAATATGGACCTAGGCGGAGACGGCAGTCGTAACGGTACAGGTAAGACCACACTGGTCAATGCTCTGTGTTATGGTTTGTATGGACAAGCCATTACTAACATTAGGAAAGATAATCTTGTTAACAAAACAAACTCAAAAGGTATGTTGGTTACTATCGAGTTCGAAAAAAACGGACACAACTACAGAATTGAAAGAGGTCGCAAGCCAAACATCTTTAAATTCATCGTCGACGATAGCGAGGTTAATGACGCCGGTACAGATGAAGGACAAGGGGAAAACAGACTTACCCAAGAGCACATAGAGCAAGTGTTAGGTATTGGCTATGATATGTTCAAACATATTGTGGCCTTGAACACCTTTACAGAACCTTTTCTAGGAATGAAAGCCAATGACCAACGGTCTATTATTGAACAATTACTAGGGATTACATTACTGTCTGAAAAGGCAGAATTGCTTAAAGAGCAAAGTAAGTCTGTAAAGGATAGTATCAAGGAAGAAGAGTTCCGTATCAAAGCACAACAAGAAAGCAATACTAAAATTAAAACTAGCATTGAAGATTTAGAACGCAGAGCAGGTGTTTGGTTACGCAAGAGAGATGAAGATATTGAAAAGCTAACAGCCGCAATCAATGAACTCGATGCTATTGATATCGAACAAGAGCTTGCAAACCATGCGGCGTTAACTGTGTGGAAAGAACAAGAATCACAGTTAAAAAGACTAAACAAGGATCTTGCAACCGAGCAATCAGCAGTTAAACGTTTGACTACTCAATTGACTGATTTAACTACTGCACTTAATACCACTAAAGATCACAAGTGTCATGCTTGCGGTCAAGAGTTGCACGATCAAAGTCACGACAAGATGCTTGCAGAACTCGAAAGTGCAATAGGTGTTGTTCGTACTGAGTTAGAAGAAAACCGACTTGCTCTAGAGCAAACAGAAGTTAAGCTCCAAGAGCTAACTGGGTCCATGGGTACCCAACCCAAGGTTAAGTATATTAGTATCGATGATGCAATCAACCATAAGACTACGTTAAGTAATTTACATCAGCAGTTAGAAACAAGGTACACAGAAAGTGATCCTTACCACGAACAGATTGTAGTTTTACAAAATAGTGCATTAGTTGAGATTGATTGGACTAAAGTTAACCAATTAAGTAAGCTACTTGAACATCAAGAGTTTTTGCTCAAACTGTTAACAAACAAAGATAGCTTTATTCGTCGTAAGATCATTGAGCAGAATCTTAGTTACTTAAATCACAGACTAGAACACTATCTAACAGAGCTAAACTTACCACACGAAGTTAGATTTGAAAGTGATTTATCTGTAAGCATTACACAGTTAGGACAAGAGTTTGATTTTGATAATTTATCGAGAGGAGAACGCAATAGACTTATCCTAGGTTTAAGCTGGGCATTCCGTGATGTTTTTGAAAGTTTGAACAGCCCGCTGAATCTTTTGTTTATTGATGAAATGGTAGATAGCGGTATGGATCCAAACGGAGTAGATAGTGCCTTAGGTGTACTTAAGAAAATGGGTCGTGAACAAAAGAAAAATGTGTTTTTGATTTCGCACAGAGACGAATTGGTGGGCCGTGTAAATACTATCCTACAAGTAACTAAAGAAAATGGATTTACAACATTTGGTTTTGATGTTGATATGATTGAAGTATGAGTAAGATAATTCCTAAAGATCGGGCTATTGCAAAAGCAAAAGACAAGGACGGAAACGTTCTTGAATTATGGGACTGTCAATCTCTTGCTATGAGCCCTGTGTGTAGTTTTTATATGCGCCATATGGCTCAACTTATTGACAATGATCATGCACTTCAAGTTATGAGCGGATCTAATAATAGTAGTGCTGTTTACGCTACCCTTAAGGGATCAATTGTTGGGGCCATAATATACGAAATTCACCCAACACAAAGAATGTTGTATATTTTATTAAGTTGTGTAGAAGATACACACAGAGGAAAAGGTGTATATACTGCCTTACATCCTTGGTTAGAAAAAATTGCCAAAGAAGAAGGATGTGATAGAATTGGTAGTATTGTACATGTTAATAACATAGTACGACAAGAAAGTTGTGCTAAAGTTGGTATGGTCCCTGAGTTTATTAGAATGGTGAAACATCTTGACTGAAAAAATTATAGCAACCGTTACAGATAAAAAAGGAGCAGAAGTAATTATCAAACATTCTACTCAAATTGCTTACACTCCGGCAATAAGTCCTTTTATGAGACACCATGCAGAATTAATGGACAAGGGTTGGTCGTTACCTATATTTCTTGCAACCAATAGAACACAGGTGATTTATGCAGAAATAAATGGTCAAGTTGTAGGTGAGATTGCATTTGAAATTAAAGATGATGCACATATCAAGTTAATACAAATTTATGCTGGCGCTGTAGAACAACCGTTTAGAGGCCGGGGAATTTATAAATTTTTACACACACATTTAGAAGCATTAGGTAAAGCCGCAGGTTGTAAAAAAATGAGAAGCGATGTGCATTCTCAAAACAAAAAGATGATGGATACGTTAACTGCTTTAGGAAAAAGAATAACGTTTCATCGAACTGAAAAGGATATAACATGACATTAAAAGAACAATTTGAACAAAATGGATGGGTGGGGCCTATTCAAATTATGTCAAGAGAAGAAGCACTAGCTTATAAAGAAATTGCACTAGATACCGAAGATCAACTAAAACTAATGAACAGCGACTATCGTTGTAAAAGTAATGTGTTGTTTCCTTTTGTCGATCGCATTAGTCGCAGTCCTAAGCTGATAGAAGCCTTAACTGAACTTATTGGGCCGAATATTCATTGTTGGGACACGTTATTTTGGATTAAAAAGCCGGGTGATGGCAAGGATGTTAGTTTCCACCAAGATGCTACTTATTGGAACTTTGACAAGAAACATCTAGCAGTTACCGCATGGTTCGCATTCGATGATGTTGTACCTGAACACGGCAGTCTTGAATATGTACAAGGCAGTCATAGAGTTTTTCAACGTAGACACAAAGATGTTAAAACTGACACTAATCTTTTAATGCGCGGCCAAACTGTGGACGAAGATTTACCTAAGGAGCGTGTTAAAACTACAGTACCGGCTGGTAGCGTACTATTGCACAGTCCTTATATTATTCATGGATCTGGTCCTAATAGAGCATCTACTAGTCGTGTTGCTATGGGTATGATTTTTGCAAGTACAGAATGTAAACCTATTTTAAATAGAGCACCAGAATCTACAGTAATGGTTTCTGGTGTTGATACTTATAATTACATGATTCACGATCCTCAACCAACTGGCGATTGGGAGACTGATAAATCCAATTGGCGCAAAGCCTATGATCGTCAACATGACAATTATTACTTTATGGAGCAATCTCCTGCAAGCCCTTATAAGGAATTTGAAAAGGTAACTGCATGATTTTTAAAGATTGGCGTATTTGTGATCAAAGTTTAGTGCCGATGGAATTAAGTACTACCGGCATACATTATATTAATGCACGAGCATGGCACCTTAAAGGTTATTTAGGTGGCAAGCATTCGTATATTACTCTATGGTCTAAAAAACACAAAGATTATATAACAGTCGAATACACTGATAGAGAAACGTTAGATGTACAAAAAGCAACTATCCTTTATCATGGTACTGATTCATATTATGATCATGCGCCATTTATTAGTATAAGACATCCTAATGCCAGATGGTTTGGTGCTGATCCTAAACTTGTATATACTGCAAGCAATCCTGGATCTTGGCACAAAGAACTTTATTATGAAGATTTTGTATCTGCGTGTGACGAGTATCCTTTTAAGAATACAGAATTTAACTTGTTAACAAATAACTGCAATACATTTACATCTTACTTGATGCATAAATTAAAACTAGATATAGATTATCCTTTCTTTTCTATAGGCTCTAGATCTAGACAATGGTGGGGGTCTCATGGAGCCTAAATTCCAGTATAGTAAAGACAACCATTACAAATGGGGCTGGGGAGATGAATGGTTTGGTCGTCGAGTTCCAGACGAACCCTACAAAATTACTATAGGTACACTAAGTCGCCCGTCATTGGGCTTTCGCCACGAATGTGTACAGGCCTCCAAAGACATTGCAAATAATACAACAAAACCTATTGTAGTTGGACTAAGTGGTGGTAGCGATAGTCAAATGGTTTGCCTTAGCTTAATAGAAGCCAAAGTACCTTTTACTGCATTAATCGTTACTTATAAAGACGAATTTAATAACGTTATTAATAGTCACGATACAGACAATGCTTATAAGTTTTGCAAAAAGTTTAATGTACCTTACGAAGAACTTGTATTAGATTTGCCTAAACATTATACTGGTAAAGGTGTAGAGTACGCTAAAAAATACGGCATGAGTAATGCTGAAACTATTGTGCAGACCGCGGCTATGGATCATTGTAAAGACCGTTGCTATATCATGGCTGGCGGTGACATTATGATGGTAGTTGTAAATCCTGCAAGTTGCCCTAACCAATCATTACCTTTAATGTCTAATGGTCTTTCCACACCAACTTGGTATATGAAACCCTTGCCTATTGAACAGCACATGATTGAAAGCGGGTTTGAGGGTACTAGTAAATTTTATATGTGGAGCCCAGAACTAATCCACAGCTACTTAACTGATCCTGTTATGCAAAACTATTATAGAGCACAGGATATGATTTATGACACATTCTGCGTATGGCATCCAAATCCTGCCACTTGGTGGCGATGTTTCCATTATTTGTTTAAACCGCAAATGGCGTTGAGCCACTTTCCAGAAATGATTCCTACTCGCAAGTATACAGGCTTTGAACAACTGTATGGTAATGTTATGCGTGATAACTTTATTAACAAGTTACCTAAGAGTCGTATGAAGCATTACACAGATATATTAAAAACTGCGGCAGGTGTTAATGACGATAACAAACAAGCAGTAATACTACCTATCAAAGAAATGATCAATTTAATAGAGGGCAAAGATCCTATAGTGTTAAAGTCTACAAAACTAGTGGAAATAACATTAGCAACACAAACACCGGAGAGAACAGATGATTAAACCAAACAACAAAATTGTAATTGTAGGAGGAGGATCTGCTGGTTGGATGACAGCCGCTATTCTTATTAAAACATTTCCTGACAAAGATATTACAGTAATTGAAAGTCCTAACATTCCTATTATTGGAGTAGGCGAAAGTACTATTGGTGGCATTAGAGACTATACTAATTGGTTAGAAATAGACGAAAAAGACTTTATGGAATTTACTGATGCTAGCTACAAACTTAGTATCAAGTTTACGGATTTTTATGAAAAGAATGCCGGTAGCTTCCATTATCCATTTGGCCGGGTGTTATTAGACGGGACGCAGACAGGAATCTACGATTGGTATTACAAGAAACATGTTCACCCTGAAACACCTGTACAAGATTTTGCGCGATGCTATTTCCCTAGTGCCGCATTATTTGAAAACAACAAATATAATCCTAACAAAGATATGACATTTGACAACTTCAACCCAAATAGAGATGTCGCATATCATTTTGATGCTACAAAGTTTGGTGCATGGTTGCGTGATCGTTATTGTTTGCCGCGGGGTGTTAAACGTATTGAAGATGATGTTGTTTATGTACACGTAAGACAACATGGTATACAAAGTTTACAACTTGAAAGCAATCCGTTGAATAGAGTCGAGGGCGATTTGTTTATTGATTGCACTGGATTTAAGAGTTTGTTGCTAAACGCACTCAATGAACCATTTATCAGTTATAGTGATATGCTACCTAATAACAAGGCATGGGCAACTCGTTTACCTTATAAAAATAAAGAAACAGAATTAGAGCCGTTTACAAACTGTACTGCTATTGACAATGGCTGGGTTTGGAATATTCCATTATGGTCGCGTTTAGGTACAGGCTATGTTTATAGTGATAAGTTTATTAATGATGCTGATGCACTAGAGCAATTCAAACAATATCTAATGAGTGATAAAATGTTATATCCTCGAACTAGAGAAGAAGTAGATGCGCTAGAATACAAAAATATCGAAATGCGTGTAGGTATTCATGAACGCACCTTTGTTAAAAACGTAGTTGCGATTGGGTTAAGTGCAGGATTCATTGAACCTTTAGAATCCAACGGATTGTTTAGTGTTCACCAATTCTTATTCAAGTTAATAAAAGTTTTACAACGTCCTGCTATTACACAATGGGAAAAAGATGCTTATAACGCTTCTACTTTTGCAATCTTTAGGAACTTTGCAGAATTTGTGGCACAACATTATGCTCTCAGTGTAAGGGACGATACAGAGTACTGGAAGGCCAATGCTAATCGTACATATTGTCCAGGAATTGAAAACCTTAAACCAAATACTGGTCAAGGCTTTTATCCTTTGGCTGATACAAAGATGCATATTAATTCCATAGACCCCACACAAGGTATAACCTGGATTTCTACAGGATTAAATTACTTGCTATTAGATTCTGTAGACATTAAACTAGATAATCAGTTACCTGACGTTAATGGAATAGTTGAAAGTTTTGAGATTAAAAAAGCAAGATGGCAAGAGGCCGCAAATAATTCACCGACCCTATACCAATACTTAAAAGACAACATTTACACAGATGAGTGAACGTACCTATGTATGGGCCAATTGGTCTGCATTAAGATTTAACAGTCCTAGTTGGCGTAAGAATTACAGACTTATATCGAATCATTACGAATTCGGTGCAGATCGTTTTGGCGTATTAAAAAACGTAAGAGATCTTAAAGCAGAAGTAATTATGAAACCCGTAACATATAATCTATCAAATTTGACCAATGATTGGTATGATAGATATGTGGCAATTACTGATTCTGTTGCTGACAAAATATATCGTATAGCAGGTGATAGAGTTATTAGTCTTTGTTATAGCGGAGGTATTGACAGCGTACAGGTTCTATGTGCTCTAGCACAACATCCTAGATTTAAAGAAAAACTAGAAGCTGGGCAGTTTGTACTTAACATGACCAGCAGTAGCATCTTAGAATACTCTAAACTATTCTACGAATTTATACTTCCTAACATTCCCATTATGGCTATGGATCATCAGCGAGATATGAATGATCCTAATCTAATGCTGATTACTGGTGACATCGGAGACTATATTATAGGTACTCAAGATCTACATCAATGGTGGCCTGACGGGGGTAAGTCAATTGACTTACCTAAAGAAGAACTAGAAAAAGTTTGGAGAGCAATCGATCCAGAAGGCAAATGTGTGGAACCTGTGATCGAAGGATTAAGAGAACATGCGCCTTTTGAAATTAATTCTGTTAGTCAACTGGCTTGGTGGTTTAGTCAGGCCTTTGCCGGGCAAGATGAATTAGTAAGACCCTATGTTTGGTCAGACTACGATGTAACGGGTATTGATAATGATGATCATAAGGTCTTTAGATTTTATTACGATCATGAGTTTGCTACATATTCATTTGAGTATATGAGCACTAATCCTACTTTTAAAAGTACCAGCGACTTTAGAGATTTTCCGAAAAGATATATCTTTGATTTTACCAAAGACGAAGCCTACGTTAAGAACAAGGAAAAGCTCTACAGCCAAAAGCATACTGTACGCACTATGCAAAAGACAATTATATACAAACAAGACGGACAGTTTAAATCTACTGATGATATTACTGATCTTATAATCATATGAAAGCACCTAGTCATTTTTATCATAGATGTAAAATGCTTTGTCTCCAAGATACTAACTTGGTTATTTGGTACACTACTGACGTTAGCAGTGATATCACTGTACCGCCTGTAGCGCATTTAGGATTAAATTTAAAAATTTACAGAGGTTATGTAAATTTTAATATGTACAATGAAATTAACAATTTTAGAGTTTATAACCTTGGCCCTGAAAAAGTAGAGTTAAGAGACGATTTTCATTATGTTACAGAAGAGAAAAGACAACAAGTTTATACTATTAAAGCCAAGTGCTATGCACTTGCATACTTTATTAACAGCTTAGAATTTATCTATACAATGGCAAGAAGTTTTGATGACAAGGAAACTTTCAATCGTTACTTAACTATTCAAAAAAATAATGACTGGGATAACAAATGGGTACACGGGTTCGCTAAGGCACACAAAATTACACATGAACAGGCAATCAAATTAATCAAATTCAAATTAGAAGAAGAAGATACAACACTATACAAACTTGAAATGGCCCGTTTACAAACGGTTAGGGAAATAAACGAGTGTAATACGGTAGAAGAAGTAAATCGTGTTTATGAACGTGCCGCAGTAACATTCATTTACTATACACGGCCCAATCTCAAAGATCTGATAGGACAGATCTAAACAGATAACTAGTAGGGTATGACATGGTTATTTCAAGGTATTCCTGTAGAAACACTTCCGGAAGATTGTATAGGATTCGTGTATCTTATTACTAATAACACTAACGGACGCAAATATATAGGCAAAAAACTAGCAAAATTCTCAAAAACCACATACAAAACAGTAAAACTTAAAAACGGCAACAAAAAGAAAAAGAAGATTCGCTCCAAGATTGATTCAGATTGGCGCGACTACTATGGCTCAAACGATCAACTCAACAAAGACGTACAAAACCTAGGCAAAGAAAATTTTACACGAGAAATTTTATACTATTGCAAATCAAAGGCAGAATGCTCATACATAGAGGCTAGAGAACAATTTACACATAAGGTTTTAGAATCTGCAGACTGGTACAACGGTCACATCCAGGTTCGAGTACATGGCTCCCATATTAAAGACAAATTAAACGGCTAATACAGGCTAACACTACGGATAAGCTAGCGCAGGCTGATTACTATGCGCCCTAGACCTGGCCAGGCGTGAGCACAGGGACGGAACTTCTGCGCCGTAGCAGAGACTAAAACCACTATCCTTAACAGGACGAAGTTCAATTGCTTGAAAAGAACTGGGTTTAGTATACGTAAAGCTAAAACGAGTGAGCTCTGGTGAACAATTACAACTCACAGGTTACACAAACTGCTCTAATAGTGTTGTGTGATTGCGTCAAAGTCTAGCATAAAAGGGTACAGCGTGACCGCCCTTTCTTGGTCAATACAAGTTGCTTAATTAGAGTGTGACATATGGATGAAGGATAATGTCAAACATCTTAGCCTTGTGCTTAAGGCTAAGTGTGACTGAACTCAGGATAATACTTAATCATTCTAAAAATATATGATCTTCGTTCGATAGATAAAAAATTAATCGAATGTTACGAAGTAACATGAAGATTAGGCTGTGTTTACACAGCCGACATAATAGATTAGCGTTTCGCTGATTTATATGCCTTTTCTTCTGCTTCTGCTCTGGCTTTAAGGGCATCTGCTAAAGCATTTCTTTCATCATTACTCATTTCAACAATGCTATCGTACGACATGTTTGATACTATGGCCAACGTCATGAGGTCTGTTTTCATGGCTTTCCCGTCCTCTTCTAGCCCTGATACAAATTTGGCTAGCTCAGCTGGCTGTTCTTTTAGCTCGGTAAGCCTTGCGCGAAAAAATCGCTAGGGTTAAAATTAATAGTAGTAGTAAAGTCTTCTCCGCAATTCTCGCACTTTAGATGCATTTCTTTTGCAATGCCGATATCCATTAGACTTTTAATACCTTTATCGATAATGTCAAACTCTGATTTTTCTAGATTATTAACCCAATCTTTGATAAAGCGTTGATCTGTTACTTCAGTACCGTCTGGGGTTGTTACTTTAATTACAGAATTACATACAATGTCTAACGTTACAGTGATTAACTTGCTGACTCCTGCACTTGCTTCTTTAAGTTTCTTAGTAGCATCAGCAGTTTTGTCGTTGTCGACTTGATTCATGTGACTCATTTGTTCCCATGTAGCCATTGACACTTTATTTCTGTCACTCATGGTATAAGGACGAATTTCTGCAAGCAATCCATTTGGCATACGAATTACCATTGGATCACCGCTGTAATAAGTTGCAGAATCTAATAGGTTGCCTAGATTAACAGATGCAGTACTGGTATGTTCTTTATCTGGACTACACTGGTGAGTAACTTCCATATCCATATTATCACCATAAGTTGACATGCGGATTGCAACTAGGATAAGTTCTAAGTCAATAGTAGGAATTTCGCCTGGATCAGCAATGCCGGGAACACAGTTGCGTAAAACTGTTTTTACAGCTTCGCCGTTTAATAAAGCATCGGGACTCTTAAGTAAAAGCTCGTCTTTAGCAGTCATAGGATAAACTGCAAGTTCTCCGTTATCAGCCAAATCGATACCTTTAGTATAAAATTGCCCTCCGCTAGGCAATTTTACATATCTAGCTGTTCTGCGTGTGTACTGAGCCAGTGGGTTGAACTGGTTATTTTGGTTCATTTTTACTCCAATAAATATATATGTGTTGAACTACACGTTTATTTATATGCGTAGATAATGGCTCAAAAAATAGAAATTCCCGGCGTAGGTAGTTACCCTTTATGGG